>OICK01000633.1_pt1 | contig 15373 bp, 11 predicted proteins | sample 1581281 | NCBI WGS metagenome assembly OICK01 (sample SAMEA3882557, study PRJEB24775) | human gut metagenome | biome: human-associated habitat; feature: intestine environment; material: feces | place: Netherlands | collected 2009/2010 | reverse complement strand
CCGCCCTGCTGCCCGCCCCTACCTTTGCGGAGTATGGTGCCGCGCTGGAAACGGCAGGCTGCACCGTCCGGCGGCATTTTCTGCGGGAAAGCAAAGATTTTGCAGTGACGGAAGCGTTTGTTTCCGCTGTGGACGAGGACACCGACATGGTATTCCTCTGCCAGCCCAATAACCCCACCGGGCAGCTGACGCCGCTGCCGCTGGTGGAGGCACTGCTGCGCCGCTGCGAACGCTGCGGTGCGCTGCTGGTGGTGGACGAGTGCTTTCTGGACTTTCTGCCGGAAAGCGAAGCGCTGTCTGCCAAAAAGCTACTGGCAAGCCCCTGCCTTATCCTTCTGAAAGCCTTTACAAAGCTGTACGGCATGGCCGGGGTACGGCTGGGCTACTGCCTGTGCAGCAACACCGCGCTGCTGAATAAGATGCAGGCTGCCGGGCAGCCGTGGGCGGTGTCCTCTCTTGCGCAGGCGGCGGGTTTGGCAGCGCTGGACGAAGCTGCCTATGTGGCCCAGGTGCAGGAACTTATAGCGCAGCAGCGTCCCATTTTGCTGGACGGGCTGCGCGCACTGGGGCTGCGGGTGCTGGATGGCAGCGCGAATTATCTGCTGTTCCAAGCGCCGGAAACGCTGGGCGAAAGCTTGCGACCGCGTGGCATCGTGCTGCGCAGCTGCGGCAACTATCCCGGGTTAGACGGCAGCTGGTACCGCACCGCCGTGCGCACCGCGCCGGAAAACCAGCAGCTTTTAAAAGCCTTACAGGAGGTGCTTGCATGAGCCGGGCAAAATGTATCATGGTGCAGGGCACGATGAGCGGTGCGGGCAAAAGCCTGCTGTGCACCGCGCTGTGCCGTATTTTTGCACAGGACGGCTACCGGGTAGCCCCCTTTAAAAGCCAGAACATGGCGCTGAACAGCTTTGTCACCCGGGACGGGCTGGAAATGGGCCGCGCACAGGTGGTGCAGGCACAGGCCGCCGGCATAGAACCGGATGTGCGCATGAACCCTATTCTGCTCAAACCCAGCAGCGATGTAGGCAGTCAGGTCATCGTGAACGGCGAGGTGCGCGGGCAGATGCCCGCAGCCGCCTACTTCAAGCTGAAAAAGAGCCTGATCCCGGACATTTTAGCCGCCTACAATAGTCTGGCCGAAGCGGTGGATATCATCGTCATCGAGGGCGCAGGCAGCCCGGCAGAGATCAACCTGAAAGAGGACGATATCGTCAATATGGGGCTGGCAGAGCTGGTGGATGCACCGGTGCTGCTGGCGGGAGATATCGACCGGGGCGGCGTGTTCGCGCAGCTGTACGGCACGGTAGAACTGCTGGAGCCCGCCGAGCGGGCACGCATCAAGGGGCTGGTCATCAACAAGTTCCGGGGCGATGCCGCCATCCTGAAGCCCGGCCTTACCATGCTGGAGGAAAAGACCCATCTGCCGGTGCTGGGCGTTGTGCCCTACCTGCGGGTGGATATTGAGGACGAGGACTCCCTCTCCTCCCGGCTGGAAAGCAGCACCGCCGTCAAGCCGCTGGATGCTGCCATTGTGCGGCTGCCGCATATTTCCAACTTTACGGACTTTATGCCGCTGGAACAGCACCCGCTGCTGGGCGTGCGGTATGTGCAGAATACCCGCCAGCTGGGCACACCGGATCTCATCATCCTGCCCGGCACCAAGAACACCGTGGACGACCTGCTCTGGCTGCGGCAGTCCGGGCTGGAAGCAGCCCTGTTGAAGCTGGCGGCCAGCGGCACGCCGGTGCTGGGGGTCTGCGGCGGGTATCAGATGCTGGGCGAGACGCTGGCCGACCCTGAGGGCACGGAGAGCGGTACGGTGCAGACCGTGCGGGGGCTGGGGCTGCTGCCCACCCGCACGGTCTTTACCGGCCAGAAGCACCGCACCCAGGACACTGCCGCCGTGACCGCCGCCCCCTTTGCGGGTGCGGCCCTGACCGGATATCAGATCCACACCGGCCGCACCGAGGTGGAGGGTGTGCCCTTCTGCACACTGGCAGACGGCACACCCGAGGGCTGCGTGCAGGACAATGTGTTCGGCACCTACCTGCACGGCCTGTTTGATACCGGGGAGCTCACCGAGAAGCTGGTGGCCCTGCTCTGCCGGCGCAAGGGCATTGCGCCGGACAGCGCCGCCCTCATCCCGATGGAGCAGTACCGCCAGCAGCAGTTTGACCTGCTGGCCGATGGCGTGCGCGGCGCGCTGGATCTGGATGCCGTTTACGCGGCCATGGGGTTGGAGAACCCGCGGAGGAATGCACAATGATCCCACAACATCATCTGCCCGCCGACATTGAGCGGACAAGCCTTTCCATCATCACGGCAGAGCTGGAAGCGTTGGGCCTGACCCCGCCGCCCGAGACTGCCGCTGTGGTCAAGCGGGTCATCCACACCACCGCCGACTTTGACTATGCGAAAAATCTGCGCTTTACGCCGGGGGCTGTGGCGGCAGGTGTGGCCGCCCTGCGGGCCGGAACTCCCATCATCACCGACACCAACATGGCGCTTTCGGGCATTTCCAAGCCTGCCCTTGCCCGGCTGGGCGGCAGTGCCCTCTGCTACATGGCGGACCCTGAGGTGGCGCGGATCGCAGCCGAGACCGGAACCACCCGGGCAGTGGCCTCCATGCACCGCGCGGCGCAGGAGCACCCCGGGGCCATCCTTGCGGTGGGCAATGCCCCCACCGCCCTGCTGGCCATTGTGGAGGAGATCGAGGCCGGGCTGCGGCCTGCCCTGGTCATCGCCGTGCCGGTGGGCTTTGTGAATGTGGTGGAAAGCAAGGAGCGCATCATCGGGGCCGCTGCCGCACCCTACATCGTGTCCCGGGGCCGCAAGGGCGGCAGCAACGTGGCCGCGGCCATCTGCAACGCCATGCTCTACCAGATCAGGCGGTAGGTTATGAAGGAATTTATCATACGGGACGGAAAAAAGCTCCGTCTGGGCTACACCACTGGCTCCTGTGCCGCGGCGGCGGCCAAGGCCGCTGCATGGATGCTGCTGAGCGGCAGCAAAAAGGAGTCCATCCGCCTGCTGACACCCAAGGGCATGGAGCTGGCATTGGCGGTGGAGGACATCTGTCTGTCCCCGGACTGTGTGCGCTGCGCCATCCGGAAGGACAGCGGCGATGACCCGGATATCACCCGTGACACCCTGATCTATGCCGAGGTGCGGAAAACAGAGACTGTTGGCATTGTCATCGACGGCGGACAGGGCGTGGGCCGGGTAACCAAGCCGGGTCTTGACCAGCCGGTGGGCGCGGCGGCCATCAACTCTGTACCCCGCCGGATGATCCAGGAGGCCGTGGAGGAGGTCTGCGGCCTGCTGGGATACACCGGCGGCCTGTATGTGGTAATCTCCGCTCCCGATGGCGAGACGCTGGCGAAAAAGACCTTCAATCCCCGGTTGGGCATTGAGGGCGGCATCTCTATCTTAGGCACCACGGGGATCGTAGAGCCTATGAGCGAGCAGGCGCTGGTGGACACCATCCATGTAGAGCTGCGGCAGCGGCGGGCGGGCGGCGCGGATTATGTACTGCTGGCCCCCGGCAACTACGGCGTAGACTATATCAAGGGTGCCATGGGCATCGACCCCGCCACGGCGGTGATGACCTCCAACTTCATCGGCGACGCGCTGGAGATATGCCGGGAGCTGGGCTTCAGAGGGGCGCTGCTCATCGGTCATATCGGCAAGCTGGTAAAGCTGGCGGGCGGTATGTGGAACACCCACTCCCGCTACGGCGACTGCCGCATGGACATCCTGACGGCCTGTGCCGCCGCAGAGGGGCTGCAAGGCGGTGCGGCGGCGGAGATGCTCTGCTGCGCCACCTGTGACGACGCCCTGCGGCTGTTGAAGGAGCAGGGACTTTATGACGCAGTGCTGCACCGGCTGGCCGGGCGCATTGACGACATGATGCACTATAAATGCAGTGATATAGAGACGGGAGCCATCCTCTTTTCCAAGGAATATGGCTATCTTTGTGAGACGAAGGGCGCATCCAAGCTGCTGCGCCGGATAAAGGAGGACTGACAATGGTACATTTTGTGGGAGCGGGCAGCGGCGCTGCCGACCTCATCACCGTCCGAGGCGCCAAGCTGCTGGGCGAGGCCGACGTGGTGATCTACGCCGGCTCATTGGTGAATCCGGCGCTACTGGACTACACCAGGGAGGGCTGCGAGATCCACGACAGCGCCAAGCTGACGCTGGAGGAGGTTATCGCCCTCATCGAGAAAGCGGAGGCGGAGGGAAAGACCACGGTGCGTCTGCACACGGGGGATTCCAGCATCTATGGTGCGGTGCGGGAGCAGTTCGACGAGCTGGAAAAGCGGGACATTGTCTACGATGTCTGCCCCGGCGTAAGCGCCTTCTGCGGCGCAGCGTCCGCGCTGCGGGCGGAGTACACCCTGCCCGATGTGAGCCAGACCGTCATCATCACCCGCGCCCCGGGCCGCACCCCGGTGCCGGAGCGGGAGTCCATCCGCTCGCTGGCGGCCCATCAGGCCACCATGGTGCTGTTTCTCAGCACCTCACTGACCGAACTGCTGCAAGCCCAGCTGCTGGCGGGAGGCTATACCGCTGACACCCCGGCGGCGGTGGTCTACAAGGCCACTTGGCCGGAGGAGCATATCTTCCGCTGCACGGTGGGGACGCTCCACGAGACGGTGACAGGCAACGGTCTGACCAAGACCTCGCTGATCGTGGTGGGCAACTGTCTGGGTGACACCTATCTGCGCTCGCTGCTGTATCACCCCAACTTTACAACGGAGTTCCGCAAGGGGGCGCAATGAGAGCCGCCCTGTTCGCCTTCAGCCGCGGTGGCTGCGCCACGGCGCGGCGGATACTGACGGCGCTGCCGGAGGAGGCATGGATGTGCTATACCATGCCGCGTTTTGAAGAGCCGGGCTTTCTGCCGCTGGACAAGGCGGTATATGGCGCGAGCTTTTCCTCCATGGACGCACTGATCTTTGTGGGGGCCTGCGGCATCGCCGTGCGGGAGATTGCCCCCTATGTCAAAAGCAAAAAAACCGACCCGGCGGTGGTTTGCATCGACGAGGCGGGACGGTTTGTGATCCCCCTGCTCTCCGGCCATATCGGCGGCGCCAACGCGCTGGCGGTGGAGCTGGCGGAAAAGCTGGGGGCCACGGCGGTAGTCACCACCGCCACCGATGTCCGCGGCAAATTTTCCGTGGACGCATGGGCTGCCCGGCACGGCTGCGCCATCTCCGACATGGGGCTTGCCAAGGCGGTTTCGGCGGCGATCTTAGAGGAGGATATCCCCCTTTGCAGCCAGTTTTCTCTGCCCGCCCCCCTGCCGGAGGGTACGTTTGCCGGGGAGAGTGGCCCGCTGGGCGTTTTCATTGGCTGGCGCACAAAGGCACACTTCGCCCGCACCCTGCGGCTTATCCCTCGCGTACTGCGGGTAGGTGTAGGCTGCCGGCGGGGCATCTCCGCCGAGGCGGTGGTGCGTGCGGTGCAGACAGTGTTCGCGGAAAATGGGCTGGACACGGCGGCCATCTGCGGCGTCTGTTCCATCGACCTGAAGCAGGACGAGGCAGGCCTGCTGGCCGCCTGTGAGAAAAACAACTGGCCGGTGCATTTTTACACGGCGCAGCAGCTGCGGGATGTGGCGGGTGACTTCACTCCCTCCGACTTCGTCTGCTCCGTTACCGGCGTGGACAATGTCTGTGAGCGGGCGGCGCTGCTGGATGCCGAAAAACTGATCGTACAAAAAACAGCGCGGGACGGCGTGACCGTCGCCGTCGCGGCGGAGCATTGGGAGGTGCGCTTTGGGTAAGGTAATTGTAGTAGGTATCGGGCCGGGCAGCTATGAGGATATGACCATTCGGGCGGATGCCGCCCTGCGGGCGTGTGACGCCATCGTAGGCTATCCGGTGTATGTGGATCTGGTGCGGGATCGCTACCCCGGCAAGGAGCTTCACTCCACCCCCATGACACGGGAGGCCGAGCGCTGCCAGCTGGCGCTGGAGCTGGCGCGCAGCGGTAAGACCGTTGCCATGGTCTGCTCCGGTGACAGCGGCATCTACGGCATGGCGGCGCTGGTCTATGAGCTGCGGGGCGAGGCGCAGGAGCCTGAAATTCAGGTGGTGCCTGGTCTGACGGCGGCTTGCAGCGCCGCAGCGGTGCTGGGTGCGCCGCTGACCCACGACTTCGCGGTCATCAGCCTCAGCGATCGGCTGACGCCGTGGGAAACCATCGAAAAGCGGCTGGCCTGCGCGGCGGCGGCGGATCTGACCATCGCCCTGTACAACCCCGCCAGCCACGGCAGACCCGACCACCTGAAGCGGGCCTGCGATATCCTGCTGCGCCGTCTGCCGGGAGAGCGGCTGTGCGGCATCGTGCGCAATATTGGCCGTGAGGGGCAGAGCAGCCGCATCCTGACGCTGGCAGAGCTGCGGGAGGCGGAGGTGGATATGTTCTGCACCGTGCTGATCGGCAGCGCCGCCGTCAAAACGGTGGCCGGTCAACTGGTCACACCCAGAGGATACCGCAATGTGTAATATCTGCGTGTTTGCCGGCACCACGGAGGGCCGGGAGCTGGTGGAATTCCTGGCCGGACAGCCGGTGCAGGCTACGGTATGCGTGGCCACGGAGTACGGTGAAACGCTGCTGCCGGAGGCGGAAAACATTACGGTTCTGGCGGGACGCATCCCGGTAGAGGACATCATCCGGATGCTGCAAAGGATGCGGTTCGATCTGGTCATCGACGCTACCCACCCCTATGCCACCTCCATCACCGAGAGCATCTGCACAGCCTGTCGGGAAACGGAGACGGAGTATCTGCGCCTGCTGCGGCAATCCTCCGAACAGACGGAGGATGTGGTCTGCGTGGAGAATGCGGCGGCGGCCGCCGCATTTCTGGAGAGAACGCGAGGTAATATCCTGCTGACCACCGGCAGTAAGGAACTGGCGGCGTATAGCGGCATCCCCGATTTTACCCAGCGGGTATACGCCCGGGTGCTGCCCATGGATGCCTCGCTGGAGGCCTGCCGCGCAGCAGGGCTGAAGGCCGCCCATATCATCGCCATGCAGGGGCCTTTCTCCGAGGAGATGGATCTGGCCACACTGCGTTTTGCCGACGCCGCATGGATGGTGACCAAGGACGGCGGCGAAGCCGGCGGCTTTCCCGCTAAGGCATCCGCCGCCCGGAAGGCGGGCGCAGGTCTGGTGGTCATTGGCCGCCCGCCTCAGCGGGAGGGGCTTCCCTTTGCGGCGGTGCTGGATGTGCTGTGTAAGCGGTTTGGCTGCACCGTCCGGCCGCAGGTGCGGATCGTCGGCATCGGCCCCGGCAGCCGGGAGGCTATGACCCGTGAGGTCAGTGAAACCATTGAGGCGGCGGACTGTCTCATCGGTGCAAAACGGATGCTGGAGGCTGTGGCGCGGCCGGGACAGCACACCTGTGACGCCATTGCGCCGCAGGATATTGCGGACTTTATCCGCACCCACTGGGAGTACCGCCGCTTCGCGGTGGTCATGTCCGGCGATACCGGCTTCTTCAGCGGCACGAAAAAGCTGCTGCCCCTGCTGGAGGGCTGCGACACGGCGGTGCTGCCGGGTTTGAGCTCGTTGTCCTATCTGTGCGCCCGGCTCCGGACCTCCTATGAGAATGTCCGGGTGGTGAGTCTCCACGGGCGGCAGCACAACATTCTGCCGGAGGTGCGGGCAACCAGCCGCCTCTTTGCGCTGGTAGGCGGCGAGCGCGGCATCAACGATCTGTGCCGTACGCTGACAGAGGGTGATCTGGGCCATGTCTCTGTGTATGTGGGCCAGCGGCTGGGCTACCCAGATGAGCGCATCGTGCGCGGCACGGCGGCGGAACTGACGGATGGTGTCTATGCCCCTCTGAGCGTGGCGCTTATCGAAAACCCCCATCCCGACGCGGTGGTCACACCGGGTCTGCCGGATGACGCCTTTCTCCGCAGTGCGGAGGGAATGCCCTTGGTTCCCATGACCAAAAGTGAGGTGCGGGCGGTGTGCCTTTCCAAGCTGCGGCTGACGGAGCGGAGCGTCTGCTGGGACATCGGCGCCGGTACCGGCTCGGTGTCGGTGGAAATGGCCTTACAGGCAAAGCAAGGGCTTGTCTGCGCCGTAGAGCGGCGAGAGGATGCCGCAGCGCTGCTGGGGCAAAACCGTAATCGGTTTGCATTGGAAAACTTACAGGTGGTCTGCGGCAGCGCGCCGGAGGCCTGCGTCGGTCTGCCAGCCCCCACTCACGCATTCATCGGCGGCAGTGCCGGCAATATGCACGAGATCGTGGCGCTGCTGCTGGCAAAAAATCCTCATGTCCGCATCGTGGCCACGGCCGTTTCGCTGGAGTCCGTGGCTGAACTGACGGACTGCCTGCCGGCGTTCCCCTTTGCGGAGACGGAGGTGGTGTCCCTGCAAGCAGCGCGGGACAGAAAAGCCGGAAGCTACCACCTGATGAGCGGGCAAAATCCCATTTATATTTTTACGATGCAGGGCGGAGGAGAAACGGCATGATGTGGTCGCTTGCGGCACTTGTTATCGGCTTTTGCATAGACCTTCTGGTGGGCGACCCCCACGGCTTTCCCCATCCGGTAGTTCTGATTGGAAAATGTATCAGTGTGTTGGAGCGGGGGCTGCGGTGCATATGCCCCAAAACGCCCTCCGGTGAGCGGGCGGCGGGCGCCATCCTGTGGGGAGCGGTGGTCATCGTATCCACCGCCGTCCCGGCTCTGCTGCTGTGGCTGAGCGGTCTGGTCAGCCCGTGGCTGCGTCTGGCGCTGGAAAGCGTGATGTGCTGGCAGATCTTGGCCGTCAAGTCCCTGCGGGACGAGAGCATGAAGGTCTATGACGCGCTGGAAAGCGGGGATTTGGCCGCCTCCCGCCATGCTGTTTCCATGATCGTGGGGCGGGATACCGACCGGCTGGACGATGCCGCCGTGACCCGTGCCGCCGTGGAAACGGTGGCGGAGAACACCTCCGACGGCGTGGTGGCACCGCTGCTGTTTCTGGCCATCGGCGGCGCGCCGCTGGGATTTTTCTACAAGGCAGTGAACACCATGGACTCCATGCTGGGGTATGTGGAGCCACCCTATAAGAACATCGGTCTGGTACCCGCCAGGGCGGACGATGTGGTGAATTATATCCCGGCGCGGCTGTCCGCCCTGCTGATGCTGACGGCGGGCGGCCTGATGGGACTGGATATTTCAGCGGGCTGGCGGATCTTCCGCCGCGACCACCGGAAGCACGCCAGTCCCAACTCGGCGCAGACGGAATCTGTCTGCGCCGGGCTTCTGGGCCTGCGTCTGGCCGGGGATGCGTGGTACCACGGTGTACTGCACAAAAAGGAGTATATCGGCGACGCATCGCGGGAGATCACCCACGAGGACATCCCCCGTGCGTGCCGCCTGATGACCGTCACAGCGATCCTCACCCTGCTTTTGAGCTGCGGGGTCAAGCTGCCCTTTGCACTGTGAAGGAGACATAGATGCTGTATCAAACAGAAAATCAACACGGCGGCGATGTATACGGCGGCGGTATCACGCTGGATTTTTCCGCCAACACCAACCCCCTGGGTACGCCTCCCGGCGTACTGGAGGCGGTGTGCCGGGCTCTGCCCCAGCTGCACCGCTACCCCGACCCCTACTGCCGCCGGCTGGTGCAGGCTATCGCGGGCCATGAGCAGGTGCCGGCGTCCTATATTCTCTGCGGAAACGGCGCGGCAGACCTGATCTACACATACTGCGCCGCCCTGCGGCCCCGGACGGCGGTGGAACTGGCCCCCACCTTTGTGGAATATGGGGCGGGACTGGCGCAGGTGGGTTGCCGCGTAGAGCGGTATTTCCTGCATCAGGCGCAGAATTTCGATTTGGACGAGAGGTTTCTGTCCTTCTTAGAGGAAAAAAAACCGGAGGTGGTATTCCTCTGTAACCCCAACAACCCCACCGGGCGGCTGATCCCGCTCCCTCTGCTGGAGCAGATCCTGCAATACTGCGCGGCACAAGGGGCGCGGCTGTTTCTGGATGAGTGCTTTCTCGATCTCACGGAGGACGGCGTCAGCGCCAAGTCCCTTCTGGCAGCGCACCCAGAGCTGCTGATCCTGAAGGCATTCACCAAGAGCTACGGCATGGCGGGCATCCGGCTGGGGTACTGCCTGTGCGCCGACAATGCATTACTGCGCCGCATGGCGGCCGCATCCCCGCCGTGGAACGTATCCTCACCGGCCCAGAGTGCCGGTGTGGCGGCGCTGGCGGAGCGGGATTTCCTGCAAAGGACGCTGTCCCTTGTCCGCACGGAGCGGCGGTGGCTCACGGATAACCTGACGGCGCTGGGCTTTTGGGTATGCCCGTCCCATGCCAATTACCTGCTGTTCCGTGGGCCGCTGGGGCTGCGGGAGGGCCTGCTGCAGCAGGGTATCGCCATCCGTGGCTGTGGGAATTACAACGGGCTGGGTGACGGGTGGTATCGCATTGCGGTGAGGCCTCACGGGGAAAATGAAGCATTGATAACGGCCATCCGGCAATTCTGCAAGGAGAAATCACTATGGCAATGAATATTATGATTCAGGGGACCATGTCCAATGCGGGAAAGAGCCTGCTGGCGGCGGGACTCTGCCGCGTTTTGAAGCAGGACGGCTACCGCGTGGCGCCGTTCAAGAGCCAGAACATGGCGCTGAACTCCTTCATCACCAAGGACGGCGGCGAGATGGGCCGGGCGCAGGTAGTGCAGGCAGAGGCCGCCGGGATCGAGCCGGACACCCGCATGAATCCCATCCTGCTCAAGCCCACCACCGACGTGGGCAGTCAGGTCATCGTCAACGGACAGGTGCGGGGCAATATGCAGGCCATGGAGTACTTCCACCGCAAGCGGGACTACATCCCCGCTGTGCTGGAGGCCTACAACAGTCTGAACTCAGAGTATGACGTGATCGTCATTGAGGGGGCAGGCAGCCCTGCGGAGATCAACCTCAAGCAGGATGATATCGTCAATATGGGCCTTGCCAAGCTGGTGGACGCGCCGGTGCTGCTGGTAGGCGACATCGACCGGGGCGGCGTGTTCGCCCAGCTCTACGGTACGGTGGCACTGCTGGAGGAGGACGAGCGCCGCCGCATCAAGGGCGTGGTGGTCAACAAATTCCGGGGTGACCGGGCCATTCTGGAGCCGGGACTGAAGACGCTGGAGCAGCTGTGCGGCATCCCGGTGGCGGGGGTCATCCCCTACGCCCATATAGACATCGACGATGAAGACAGCCTGACCGAGCGGTTTGACCGCTCCAAAGAGCGAAAGCTCTTGGATATCGCGGTAATCCGTGTGCCGCGCATCTCCAATTTCACGGATTTCAGCCCCTTCGAGCATTACGGAAACGTGTCGCTGCGCTATGTGGATCAGGTGAGTGACCTGCACCAGCCGGACATGATCCTGCTGCCGGGTACCAAGAGCACCATTGCCGACCTGCGGTGGCTGCGGCAGTCCGGTCTGGAGGCGGCCATTTTGAAGGCGGCTGACGCCGGCACGCTGGTTTTCGGCATCTGCGGCGGCTATCAGATGCTGGGGCGCACCGTGTCCGACCCGGAGCATGTGGAGGCCGCCGGTGTCACGGAGATCAACGGTTTGGGTCTGCTGGAGATGGACACCGAATTTCGGGGTGAAAAGGTGCAGACCCAGACGCGAGGCGTCTTTTACGGTGTGGAGGGAATGCTCTCCGGCCTGAACGGACTCGCCTACGAGGGGTACGAGATCCACATGGGCCGCAGTCAGCAGCAGATGCCCGCCCTCACCGGCAGCAGAAACGTATACGGCAGCTATGTCCACGGCATTTTTGACGCGCCGGACATCACGGATACGATCCTGAAAGCACTGTGCGCCAGAAAGGGCGTGTCCTTTGACGCGCTGGCAACCTTTGACGCCTGCGGCTACAAGGAACGGCAGTACGACCTGCTGGCGGACGTGGTACGCGGCGGACTGGATATGTCCTTTGTCTACCGGGTGCTGCGCCGGGAAGTATAACGAAACAAGTTCCAATGGAAAAAGGGGGAGAGACTTGAGCAGGATATTATGCGTGATTGACGGCATGACGGATCCCCACTTTCAGGTGGAGCGATATGGCCATCTGGCGTCCATGGGTTCTGTGCGGTATGTGGATACCTGCGGCGGCTTCCCACCGGAAACACTGCACTGCGTACTGCGCCTGTTGGGGGTAACGGATCTGCCGGTACATCTCCGAGGCTATGTAGAGGCGCTGGGGGCCGGAATCCCCGTCCGGCCCGATGACCTGCTACTGCGGGGCAGCTGCTACACGCTGGATGGAGAGGGCTGCTGTACCATGCCTTGCTGTGCCCCGGCAAAGGTAGAGGATCCTGCATTTACCTATTACCGGCTGGGCGGCTATCAGGCACTGCTGGTATTTCCCCACATGGCGCATACTGTGAATAACATTGTAACGCAGATTCCTTCCGGCGGGCAGCGGGCACTGTGCCCGCAGGGAAGCTTGGTACTGCGCCATGCCTTTGAAAGACTGCTGATGAAAGAACGGTGTATGCTTCTGTGGGGACAGTCTGTTCCGGTAGCACTGCCGCCATTTCCCCAGAAGAGCGCCGTGATCTGCGGCAAGGAGTTGGTAAAGGGGATTGCCCGGCTGCTGCACATGGAGCTTTTCCCGGTAAAGGGGGCTACTGGCGATGTGGATACGGATCTGGACGCCAAGACAGAGGCAGCCCTGCGAGCGGCGGAACGCTGCCCCTTTGTGCTGCTGCATATCAACGGGGCGGATGAAGCGGCCCATCGCCACGATTCGGCGGAAAAGGAGACTTTCCTGCGCCGGGTCGATGATCGGGTGCTCTCCCGGCTGTTGGCGTCTGAGCATGAGATTGTGGTGGCCTCCGACCACGGAGCTGATCCAGAAAGCGGAGCCCATCTGGGTGGCCCACAGCCTTTTTTTACCAGCCGTTAAATGGTAATAGTCAAGATATGAAGACTGCATAACGGCGGCAAGGCTTAAAATCAAAACCTCTGGCTTATGACTACAACGGCAAGCGCGTCAAGCCCCAGCAGAAAACCGTCCACCCACCGGAGGAACTGACGCCCAAGCAGGTGAAAAAATGGCTCAACGAGCAGGCAGTCCTCTTTGAGCGGGAATGCCGCCACACGCCGCAGCCCGTCCAGCAGCTCACGCTGGCAAAATACATCGACCTGTGGCTGGAGACGGTTGCACCCAGCAAGCTGGCGAAGTCCACCATCCGCCGCGACCAGCAGGACATCGAGCGTATCCTTCCGGCGCTGGGTCACTACAAGCTCACAGAACTGCGGCCGGAGCGCTTCCGGAATTTCTACGTAGAACTGCGAAAAGTTATCCGTCCCGACACAAAAAAGCCACTCTCCGAGTACACCATTGAGGGCGTGCACGCTACGCTGTGCAGCATCCTCTCTGATGCCGTGGAGGGTGGCTTTCTTTCGCATAATCCGGCTTGGCGCACCTATCGCTACGCCGGGCGCAAGTGCGAAAAGAAGATTGCGGACGAGGAAACGGCGCAGAAGATCATCGCCGCGCTGGAGGGCGAGAGCATCAAGTACGAAACCTATTTCAAGCTCATCATCGCCACGGGAATGCGGCGGGGCGAGTGCTGTGGTTTGAAGTGGTGCGACATTGATTGGGAGCAGCGTTCCATCCACATCTGCCGCAACGCTGTAAAAATTACCGGCGATGAGATATTCGTCAAGGAACCCAAGACCCGCTCCGGGGACCGATATGTCTACTTCTCCGCCGAGATGGAAAGTCTCCTGCGGGAGTACCAAAAAGAATGCCGGTATATCACCGAAACCTATGACCAGCGGCAGCTGACCGATGATGACTTTCTGTTCCGCCGTCAGGGAGCGCGGCTCCCCATGACGCCCACCACCTTCACCTACCGCTTCAAGCTGATCCTCAAGAAGAACGGCCTACCGCAGGAGCTGAACGTCCACTCCCTCCGGCACACCGCCGCCAGTCTGATGATCGCGGGCGGCACGGATGTGGCAACGGTGGCGGGCATTCTCGGCCACAGCCAGCCCTCCACCACGCTGGATATCTACAACCACGCCTTCGACAAGAACAAAAAAGCCGCCAGCGCGGGATTGCAAGGGATGTTGGAGATATGACATAGCGTAATAGCTCAGTTGGATCGCAAAATGTGCAGTAGTGGTCAAATCAGGTTTCAATTCCCCTAACTTTCTGCATATAAAAACCGTCTCAAGCATATTGCTTGAGACGGTTTTTGGTACGCCCGACTGGATTCGAACCAGCGGCCTTTAGAGTCGGAGTTATCAGGCCGTCAAGCCGCGAACCGTTGTGGCACAATGGTTTGGTGGGAATTGCACAAATTTCCACCATTTTTAAGAAAAACCTCGGAAGCCTTACAGGGCAAGACTTCCGAGATTTTTCGTGGTAGTAGTCAAATAGTAGTCTGTGCGCCAGATGCAGCCACTCCCGTTTTCATCATACTAACCACCTCCTTGTCTGTGCCATTATTATACAGCACACAAAGGAAAGCTTCCCCCCATACAACCTTGTCAGAAAAGTGCTTTTTGTGTTCGTTTTGCCTGCGCGATTATGCCGCTTCTTGGAAAGCTTTCAATACAGCTCCGCGATGATGTCCACGCACTTGTCGGCGATGCTGTCACCGGCAGAGGAGATGGTCTGAACCGTGAACGGATTCTGATGTTTAGAAATCATTATCCTTGAAAAGCTTTATGATGGTTATTACGACCACCCACAGCAGAAAAGACAGCATTGCCCCTATCTGGACAGCAGGGAACGGTAGTCGGCGGTCAGCGTCAGATAGCCGCGCTCATTGTGAGCAATACCCGCCCAATCCAGCACCGCCGCCAGCACAAACACAGGGTCAAACACATATTTCCCTGCAGGGGCTTTGAAATAGTATTTGCCAATGGCACCGACAACGGTATCCTCCGTGCAGCCACCCTCGCCAAGGGGAGAATTGCGCCCCATGCCCTTGCGGGCAGAACCGCCCTCCCGAAGCAGCAGATCCACGATAACATCAAAAACATCGTAGGTATACGGCGGCTTTATAGGCAGCTCGCCGCAGAGGAAGGAACAGCCATCCTTAGCGGCCCGGATAATGTACGGCTTGCCGGTAACAGAATACACCGTTGCCCTGCCGCCATTTTCGTAGAGCTTGCTCCGCACAATGTCAGAAGCCTTTGTACTGCTGCTTTCTTTTGGGGTAAAAAGACTCATGTCAAATGCCTCACTTTCTTCCTCGCCGCGCAGGTTTAATTGCAGCAGCAACTCATCGAGTTTTTTCTTGGCTGTGGGGTAAGAGATGCCCAGCTTGTTTTGCACATCCTTCATGCTGCCGCGGCAGGCGAGAAAGGTCTGCAAAAACCGGGCGTATTC
>OICK01000615.1_pt1 | contig 15690 bp, 8 predicted proteins | sample 1581281 | NCBI WGS metagenome assembly OICK01 (sample SAMEA3882557, study PRJEB24775) | human gut metagenome | biome: human-associated habitat; feature: intestine environment; material: feces | place: Netherlands | collected 2009/2010 | reverse complement strand
TGATCTTCCGCCATCGAATAATTTTTACCGCATGCCGTCATCCATAAACCGCCTGTCACTTAAGATCTTGACTATAAGCATTCCATAGGTGCAGGCAATATGTAAACCAACAACTGTTTTATGAAATTTATCGGGAATATTCTTTGGCTGATTCTTGGAGGCCTGCTGGTCTCCCTGGGCTACTTCATCGCAGGACTGCTTTATTGCGTGACCATCATAGGCATTCCATTCGGATACCAGTTGTGGAAGTTCGGGGTGTTTTCCCTATGGCCGTTCGGAACGGACGTGGTGGACGGGAACAACGCCGGAGGCTGCCTCAGCATATTCATGAATGTGATTTGGATTCTGCTGGGATGGTGGGAGATCGCTGCGACGCACCTTGTCTTCGGGCTCATCTGCTGCATCACGATTGTTGGGATCCCGTTCGGGCTTCAGCATTTCAAGATGGCGCTGCTTTCCGCCATGCCGTTCGGCAAGACATTCCGGAAAGCGTGATTTGCCGCTGATTCGGCGACAACTATCAGCATAAAATACAGAGCATTCGTGTCCACTACCGCAAGCACCATCTTATTTTCAATCCCGAGTCAGCGTAATCTCGTCAAGAGTCATCTCAGGGAACCGACCGGACTCCGCCATAGCACGAAGTTCTTTGAAAGCCTTCAGGCCATCAGAGGTAGCCTCCGTCTTGTCCCCGCATATCTCAAAAGGGATTTTCCCTCGTTGAACCACAGCCCTGGCAAACACATTCATAGCCGTATCGGCACTCATCCCGAACTGGGAACAAAGCGCATCAAATGAAGACTTGAGACTAGCGTCCATCCTAACCGTCATTGAAACTTGAGCCATAATCACTGATATGTTATACAAATACAACAAATTAATTCAATATGCAATAAATTTAACGCATAATGACGCAATTATAGACTAATTTGATGACTCTCTACCGAGGTATATAACTAATTCCCAGATGGATGCTCCCCGTTCAAGCCAGTCAGGCCGTCGCCGAACAATTATATACGAGCTGGCGACACCTGCATTTTGTGAATATGGCGGCACGCAAACACGCCCTAAGTGCGACGAGAGGCCTGCGGATATGACGCCTACCGATCTGGAAACCATAGGCGGCATACTACCGTGTCTCACTATGGCGTAGAAGCGTGATCGTATGCCGCTATTTTACAAAATGGCAATACATTAGTCCTTTGAAAAGGCAACCATGCTCGGAGCACTTGCCGGGTGTTGCGACTGACGGGAACGGACAGCGAAATGCGATCAAACTTCAATGGGAACAGACGTAATGTGTAAGAGTAGTCAACTCGTATATAATTACCTTAATTAATGAACATGTTTGCAAAAGCTGTCCTTCCAAATTGACTGGCAGCATTCTGCAGCTCGCACCAAATCAATCCGTGGCATTCTACCCAATGATAATCCACGGGTTAGACATTCCGGTAGGTGACGTGTACCTAGTCAATTGGTTGGCATAGCCGGCCCACAAAGAACTTCGGCAGGCTCCGCATTAAGTGGATCAATGATCTCAGACAGGCCCTGTGAGCGAATTTAAAAAGGGAGGGAAGCAACTTGCTTCCCTCCCTGATTATTGGGTTACAGTACTAATAAACCGTACTATTTGTTGTAAGGATCTACCGTGATGACGAGAGTCTGATTCAGAACACCCCATCCGTACTCGATAGAGGCAGGAATGTAGATGTGATATGTGTACTGAATAGGACTCATGACATTATCATAGAAGAGCTTGTAGCCAGGCTTCTGAGTGAGGGTCGCTTTTGAAGGAAGCTTGCCGTCAGGGAGGTCAGTCGTGACATGCTTGTAGCTGCCATCAGGATTACGCTCAAGGTGAAGAACTACATCATCAGCCGGTGTGAACACTCCGTAGAAGTCCCAGAACCTGCCAGGAGTAATGCCTGGGGTTACGGTAGCCCATTTCTGCCACTGCCAGCAACCTATCCTCTGACCTTCAGTATAGACATCACTTGAAGGACCCGGTTTCGGATTGCAAGGAGAGTATTCGATCTTCGGCTCAACGGTCTCGTAAACAGCAGGAACATAAGTTACATCCTTGATCGTCTTGAATGTGACTGTCACAGTACCTGAATTAAGAACCTCCGTAACAGGGGCGTCAGACTTCCAACCTCTCGTCTGGATATTCTCAAGATAACGAGGGCTCAACTTATTAGCCTCAACTCTTGCATTCTCAAGAGCCTCGCCCTCCGAACGACCATAGCCGACAACAGTTGCTTTCTTTACCCATGTTCCATCAGGACGCTGGAAGTATCGTGGTCCAATCGGATAAAGTGGGTTAGCTACTTGCCAAGCATCGCCCCATAGAGCGAACCAATGCTGACGATCTTTGTTATCGTAAAGCGTAATTGAAGCCTTATGGTAAGCGGTAGCCGTAGGAATGACAACCTCCTTATCCTCGAACTCGAACTCGTAGTAGCCTTCCTTTACAACCTTCTGGTAACCAGGGATTACAACGGCGTGGTCAGCAGGTGAGCAAACCTTAACCCAATGGTGGCCCTCCTTGTGGATCTCGATAGGAGTTGGAGGAAGGATAGTCTCGCCTCTCCAATCCGTAAGGAGACCTGCAAAGCCGTATGTGATCTCGTCACCGCCGGTCTGGGCATCCTTCACGTGAATATCATCAGGGAAATTAAGGTTAACAGGACGCTTGAAGTTAACCCAGAATGTATGGAGAACATACTCATCACCACTCTTGCCGACAGCATACCACTCGATCACAGCCTGAAGACCATGCTCGCTGTTAAGAGCCTTCTTGATGTCAGCATTGCCCTTGTCAAGAGTGATGCTCAGCTCTCCAGTAGTAATAGGTGTCGTCAGAGAGATACCGGCAACAGGAGCCTTGGATTCCTTACCGTCCTTGTAAACCTTGGCGATTCTGAACGCAGGTGTCTCGCTGCAAGGAAGTCCGGTAACACTTAGCTCTTCCCATGGCTGCTCGGCGATAGGAGTCATGAAGTAGCAGTTCGCAGCCACATCAGTCTCGCTCGCAGGAACGTTCACATTTGCCTGAAGGACACTGTTATCACCACTCGTCTCCCAGAATATATTCTTGATGTTAGCCGTTACCTTGATCTCCTGACCCTTTATAGGAAGTCTGAAGTCAGCGGTGAACTTGAATGTAACTGTGGTAGGATACTTCGAGTAAAGATCAAGTTTGTTCTTAAGAACGAGATAACCCTCAACCTTGGCACCCTGACCGATCTTTCCAACCTGGCCGTGTGTGAACTCCCAGTAAACTTCCTTGGTAGCCTTTCCGTCATCCGCGATACCGTCAACAAGCGTAGGAACAGGGAAGGCCGCAAGATCCTTACCATTCTTCTTAACATAAGCCTTCTCAACATCATACAGATTCCAGAAGTCTACGTGAGAAATGTTGAGTACACGATAAAGATCCTTACGGAGTTTTTCAACATCGTACTTCATGGTCTCCTTAGTATCAGGACACTTGACAACAAATTCCTTCTGGTTGTCCATAATGCTGATGTTATCGGAAGCCTTCTTGACAGAGATAACGAGTTTGATGAAGGCGCGGGTAACGATGTTCTCACCGTGCTTGAGGTCAACTCTTACGATTGGGGTACGACCGATGGCCTCCTGGTTGTACTCTACACCATTAGCATCCATCACCTTGAAAATACCACCCAAACGGTCAACGCACTTGATGACGGTCTGCTGGTCAGTCGTCGTACCGGCACTTGTCACTGGATACTTAGACTGCGCCACGGAGAACTCGTAGTGAAGACCATACTTTTCAAGATCAAGAGCCTCGTGATCCAACTTGGCCTGAAGACCACTAGTATAGATTTCGGAGTTGATGCAGGTGGCCACAAGAGCCTTAAGATCAAACGGAGCATCGTAAGGCATCTTGTAAACATAAGCATTCTTAGTCGCCTCGGTAAAGGTCTTGGCGTACTCGTGATCAGCCGTCTTGCCGGCAAGTTTCGCCTTGTCAGAGATAGCGAGTTGATCGGCAGTGTAAGCGATCTCATTTACATGAACGAACTCAGAGTAAACCTCAGGCTTTGCATCAGCCTCCTTCTCGGCATCGGTAAGACCCTTCTTGAGGACAGCCTTAAGGGCTACGATATCAAGATTCTTGTCTTCGTTCTCGTCAGTGTTGATATTCTCGTTCTTCTTAACCTTGAACGTGGCGTAACCGGTCTTAGGGTCATAGGAAGGAGTTCCGACAATGCTGACAGGAGCGTCAGGGGCAGTAGCCCTTGTGAATACATAGTCAGCCTTGTCTCCAACAAGGGAGAAGTCAGCGCAGTCAACGCCTACTGTCCTTGGGTTCAGACGGAACTTGGCCACAGACTCGGCAGAGGTGTACTTCTTGAACTGATTCACCAACCAACTGTTCTGTTCGCCTCTGTCCTTTGGTGCAACAGCCTTCTCGTTCTCCTTGTCGTCAGCAAGCGGATTGTAGGCGATGGTCTCGAAAAGAATCGCAGGAACTCCGTCATAGTAGTACTGAGGAACCAAGGCGATGCTGCTGAGACGGTCGGCGATGATGCCGAGGACAGCGTTGATTCTTGCGTTGAGCGCAGTGTTGTACTGCTCAACCTTCTCCTCGAGTTTGGTAATCTTGCCGTTAAGATCCTCAACAGCCTGGTCAAGTTTCTCGTCAAGCTTGGTGATCTTATCCTGAAGCTCAGCGTCCTTTCCGTCAAGAGCCTCGAGTTTGTTCTTGAGGACATCCTTCTCGGCATAGATTCCGAGAACCTTCTCAAGGGCACTGTCAAACTCGCCCTGGAACTTGGCGTTCCAAGCAGTCTCGAAAGCGGTGTCGAACGCAGGCTGGAAATACTCAGCCCATGCCTCGGCGAACTTCTCGGCGAAGTCGGTTGAGAACCTTGCCTCGTAAGCGGTCTTGAACGCATCTGCGAAGTCAGCCTTGTTGAACTTCTCCTCGAAGAGCTGAGCGATCTTCTCGCCAAGTTCAGTGTCCTTCTCAATCAGGCCAGCAATCTGGGTCCCGATGCCGGCGATCTTCTCATCGATGCCGTTCATGCGATCGGTGGCTGCAAGGTCAGCGGCAACAAGCTGCTCGATCTTGGCCTCAACCTCGGCCTTGAGGGCGTAAGACTTGAGTGCTTCCTTGATCTCTGCGATCTCGCCAAGCGCCTTTGTGGCATCTTCCTGAGCCTTCGCGATGGCGGTCTGGGCCTCGCCAAGCTTGGTGTTGATGCCGGCGATGTCCACCTTGACGGTCTTCAAATCCTCATCAAGCGTCGCTACCTTGGACTGAACGGTCTCAAGGGCAGTGTTGAGGTCGCCGATGGCCTTGTTGGCCTCCGCAAGAGCGTCCTTAGTGGCCAAGGTAGCGACGACAGCGTCTACATCCTTCTTGGTCGCAAGGGTCTTGATGGTTTCCTGGATTGACTTCACGGTCTCGTCGATTCCGTCAACCTTTGTCTGGAGGACACCGATCTGAGTTTTCAGTGCGGTCACCTTATTGGTGAACTCGGTGGTGAGGGTGCTGCTCTTGCCCTCGATCTCTGACTTCAGCGCTGCGTCAGCGGCGGCATAGTCCTTCTCAAGCTTCGCGATGTCAGCGGCGTGCTTCTCCTGAAGCTTGCCCAGCGCGGTCTGAAGGTCGGTGATGGCAGCGTCAGCCTTGGTCTGCGCAGCCTGGAGGCTGGATACTGTGGTCTCCAAGCTCTTCACCTGGCCCTCCACCGTAGACAGTCGGCCATCGAGTTTACCGACCGCACCACCCACCTCGTCGATCCGGGTGTTGGCCTTGTCGATATCCTCAGAGTAGTCCGTACAGCTTGTGTACGCGAATGTTACGCCAGCAATGGCGAACATCGAAACCAATCTAAAAAATTTGTTCATAAAGGATAAATGTTAATAAAAAAGTTAAACGTTGTTCCTCTTAGTAACAAATGCTTTTTTGAGCCTTTTTTTGCGATTTCTTGCAGAAAAATCTTGCTTATGAAAAATTAAACCCATATATTTGTCGTTGTGTTATGGAGTACCACCTTGGTGGGTGCCGTAAAACATATTTATTACTAAGAGTGACATCCCATTTCTCACGGGAATCCACGTCACAAGCTTCCGGAACGGACATATTCATAAGCAAAACCCGCCTCCGACATGCACTTTGCATGCGAAAGCAGGGGAAAACAGTCGTTATGATCGGGATGCCGGATGCTTCGGCTGGCTCGGCGGCCGTAAGGGCTTAAAGATATATACCTATAATATAGTTACAACGGACGCTCAGTCCTTCAAGCACCCAATAGGAACAATCTTGACCCCATCAGGCCTTGTGTACGCCATTTGGCCACCTGTGATGATCATAAGCAGATCCGGCTCTCTCAGCGGGTTCTGCATCTCAGATTCGTTGTGTATTTTTATCAGCCGCTTAAGTTCAAGCAGATGTGCCGCACCGTCCTCAATCTCGCGGCTGCCGAGTTTGCACTCAATCAAGGCATAGCGTCCGTCCGAAAGATGCAACACGACATCCGCCTCAAGTCCGTACCTGTCCCGGTAATACGAAAGGTGGCTATCTTGATCCATCGTGTAAATCCGAAGATCACGTATGCACATCTGCTCGAACAGGAACCCAAATGTCTTCAATTGTGTCATTAAGATATCCGGAGACAACCCCAAAGCGGCGACCGCGACAGACGGATCACAGAACGATCTTTTAGGGGTACTTCTGATGTTTGATTTACTCCTTATCGCCGGACACCATGCACCTATATCCTGAATGACAAACAATTTTTCCAAAGCCTTGACATAATCATCAAACGTGTCCGAAGAGCAGCTTACCTCACCGGAAGAAGTGACATCCGAAAGCATTGATGTCTTTTTGACAATCGTTGAGATGTTACGGGCGTATGAACGCATTATCATCGCGGCAGTCTTCTCGTCACGCTGAACTCCATCTATTCTGGAAATATCCTCCGAGCAGACACTTTTCATATAATTCTTGGCAACAAGCAACCGGGCCTTGTTTTTTGCAGGAAGAAGCGATGCTGGCCATCCACCACGGCACGCCGCAAGAATCAATTCCTCGACAGACAGTTTTGAAGTTCTACCGTCAATATCATATTCCGGGTCATTAAATAGTTCACCGACAGAGACCTGTCCTGTCGACTCCTTTGACTCCCATAAACTCATAGGGAGCATTTTCATCTTTGCGATCCTGCCTGTTCCCGAATGTCTGGTCTCTTCTTTTTTCACCCTATTGGAGCCAGTAAGGATGAACTGTCCCGGGACACCACCTCTTTTATCGCATACTGTTCGTACCGCATCCCAGATTACAGGCGCATCCTGCCATTCGTCAATCAAACGTGGAGTGTCGCCCATCAAAAGAAGCGATGGCTTGGAAGCCGCCGTCGCCAGATATTCATCCCTCATGTCAACATCCTGCAAACTAATGGAGCTGTTAGCAATTTGGCTGCATGTCGTGGTTTTTCCGCACCATTTCGGTCCCTCAACAAGCACCGCGCCCGAGGCTTCAAGGTTGTCTTGCAATATACGATCAGCGATTCTCTTGAGATATTCCATACTAAATTTTCATTTATTTGCCAAAGTTATGAAAATTAACGTAAAAGCACAAAGCAATCGGTGTTTTCGTGGCATTTCAATCGGTGTTTTCGTTGGTATATTCTTTGCCAAGCATAGTTTTCATATTTGGCGACAATTCGTTATATTTGAATGGACTTGCGCATAATGACACAACCGATTCGGCAGCCCTGCTGCAATGTCCGTAAAGAGCCGAATCCAAAAACATAGGCAAATGAGAAAAATTGCTGTTATTGAATATCTTCTGTCCAGTGTTCTGCTGTTGACTGTTCAGACACTGCCGATAGGAGTCATCTCTTCCGCAGCGGCACAAGGCCAAAGTGTGGTGGTGGACAAAACGCTGACTTTCGAGAACAAGGTGCACGACTTCGGAAAGTTCGCCGAGAGCGGTGGATCACAGACCTGCATATTCAAGTACAGAAACAACACCAACGTGGCGATTGTCATACAAAAGGTGATCGTATCGTGCGGCTGCACGCAGGTGGAATGGTCGGGAAAACCGACAAAACCGGGAGAGAACGGCGAGATAAAGGTACTGTTCTCCAATCAGATAGGATCTGGCCACTTCGACAAGTCCATCGCCGTGTACGTTTCCTCGAGTCCAAACCAGATCATCCTCAGGGTCAGAGGGGAGGTCTTGGAGGCAGAGGAAAAAGGAGAAGCCACTTCACCGGCCCCATAAAGAGCCTTGGCGAAATGGCTTGACCAGTCACAGAGTCCGGCTTCTACTTCTTGCCGATTCTCACTTTGGCCTTGACGACCTCACCCTCACTTGTCACGACAGCTTTCCTGGCGGTGTCGAAAACAGCCCCGTCAGGGATAGTGATGGCGCATCCATCAGCCAATGCAAGTCCTCCAATATCCACAATCGAGCCTTCGGCCCCCTCAGCCGACAGTTCTCCCGCGGCATCGGAGAGTTCCAAGTAGGCATTGTAGGCCTTGCCTCCGACAATTCCCCAGCGGCCTTTGACATTGACAAAGGCCTTGGCGACGCTGAACATCGCGCCATTGGCGGCCAAGGAGACGCCGCAACCCTCGCTTTCCAGATTCAGAGTTCCTCCTCCGATCAGGGAGACAGAGCCGGACACGGACATCGTCTGCGCCTTCGAGGTCACGGAAGACGTGCCGCTAAGATAGATCTTCAGTCCATCGATACGGGAGTCAATACCAATCGTGGAATCATCCGTCAGGCTGATTGTCACACTGTTCAAAGTCAGTAGATTGCTGGCGGCGCTGTAGGTGATCGAGCCACCTACTAACCAAGATCCGGTTATGCTGGAGGCGTTCTCGGCAGTCACCCTGACACCACCGATCCAAAGGTCATAAGTGGTTTTCTTCCCGATCACAACCTTCGATGTGACAATCTCGCCATCCTTGACTATGCCTCTGTTAGCGGCATCGAACTTGGCTCCTTCCGGGGTAGAGATGACAAGGCCGTCGAGGTCGAGGTCAAGGGCATCTATATTCACCACTGAGCCGGAGCTTCCTCTCGCCGTCACCTCGGTCTCGGAACCCGTGACAGTCAGATAGGTCAAGCCATCAGCCACACCGGAGACGCCATAAACGCCGGACGCGTTCACCTTGCCGCCGCGAACCGTGAGTCTGGATGTATTCTCAGTAAGCGCGACACCGCTGCCGGAAGCGCTGGTCAGATTCAGATCTCCCGCTCCGAGAATATTCAAAGAACCGGCAGACTGAATGGCTGATCCGGACGAGTTGATGGAGCATTTCCCGTTCACACGGATTTTGAGATTCTCAATGGAAGACACGATTCCCGTCGAGGAGGAGACAATCTCGGCATTGGTCAGAGTAAGGATGTTGGAAGCCACATCATAGGAGACGCTGCCACCCTTCAGCCACGGACCGGTGATGCTTGCGGCGTTGTCAGCGGAGACTTTCTCTCCTCCGATGGAGAGGTCGTACACACTCTTAATCTCCACAAGAGTCTTCACTACATCCTCGCCAACGACTACTGAGCCGGAGAAAGAGTCAAAGACAGCGCTCTCAGGCACGGTGATCTTGCACCCGTCAAGTCCAAGGCCACCAATATCGGCGATCGAACCGGAAGTTCCTTCCGCCGAAAGATAAGTCTTCGTTCCCTCGACCTTAAGATAGCCGTCAAGACCCTGACGGCTGGTGATTCCCCAGGCACCCTTCACCCTGACATCCACGTCGGAAATGGTGACTGAAGATCCGGTCTGCATCATTATACCAGCCGAAGAACCCTCGAGCTTAAGGACACCCGCACCGGTTATCGTCATTGGAGCGAAGGCACTGACAGCAGTAGCGTAAGACTTGATCGAGCAATTACCTATCACATTGATTGTTAACCCGGACACCTCCGACTTGATGCCGACATTGTTGAGAGTGGTCTCTATCTCCACATTTTCGAGTGTGAGAATCTTGGTCTCAAAATCGTACGAAACCTTTCCCTTCTTGAGCCAGGTTCCTCCGACGCTGGAAGCGTTGTTGGAGTCAATCGTGTTGCCTCCTACCCAGATGTATTTCTCCTCCGGCTCAACCGGCTCATCTTCCTTCTGAGCGATAGGAATATTATAGACGGTGCCATCCGTCATTGTCAGAATCAAGGTTTTCCCGTCTTCGGAGAGTTTTACGTCAGCGAACAGACCGCTGGCTCCATCGCCTTTATCGCCCTTGTCACCCTTCTCCCCAGGGTCACCTTTCGGGCCAGTCGCTTTGGTTCCGGTGGTGGTCCAAGTCTTTCCTCCGTCAGCAGAGACCTCCCACTCATTGGTGGACGCATTAATACGCAGCAAAGGGACGGCACCGACAGTCCCGGAATCACCTTTGTCGCCCTTATCACCTTTATCCCCCTGGTCACCCTTATCGCCCTTGTCGCCCTTCTCTCCGTCAACACCATTGGCTCGGACTTTCTGACCACCGGACAAGATCCACTCTCCGTTCAAAGTCCAATAGTAAAATCCATCAGCGTCCTTCCTGATCGAGACATCAGGCGTTTTCCCGTCAGCGCCATCACTGCCATTCTTACCATTGGTGATGGTGACCGGAGACTGTTTGTTGAAATAGATTGTGTAGCCATTCTCAACAGGGACAACAGACTTGATGTAGTCTCCTCCCTCCATAGCATTGACAAGGGCAGCCAGACTCTTAAGTTGCGAACTAAAATCATCAGTCAACGTCTCGAGGTTCTTAAGGCGCTGCTCGTGGTCTTCATAGAGTTTGCCGAGATTGTTGATCTCGTCCTGATAGTCGGTACACGACACCAACGCCGACAAAGTAATGAATGCGGCGGTGACGAAGCGGAAGCCCGACTTGAAATAATTTCTCATATAATTAAAGAATAATTGAAATAATATTAATAGAATGGTTCGGCAGGCGCTGCCTTATCGGCCAAAACTGAATTTAAATCCCACAAGACAGTTGAATTGCCAGTCGAAAGGGTCATCCTTACCTACCTTAGAGTTGAATTCATCAGGGAACATTATCACGTTTGTCTCAAGACAGAGTGAGAGACAGTGCGAAAGACGCAGATCAAATTCAAGGCCACCACGGGCACCCCAGAAAATCTTAGTACCGGTCCACAGCTTCTCGAAGCCATAGAAAGTTTCGTTATTCCTGAGCATACGGGCGGCCTCGATGTTCCTGAAACCAGCCGCGGCGCCACCGCCAGCGAACAGATTGACACTCAGTAGGCGATCTCGATGCCAGCCTCCAAACAACGACATCAGATCAAAGACGATCTCAGCACTCGAAAGCACATAATTCCATTGATAATCAAGGTAAGGATAGTTGTACCTGCCTTTGGCCTGCCAGCCGTTGAAAGAGATTCTCGCTCCTAACATCTGGTCGAACCTGCATCCGACAGACAACTGAGCCGCAGGAGTGAGTAGATCGGCGAAATCGGCCTCGCCCAACGAATAGGCACCTCCTCCCAAAATCCGCACATTCCATTCGGGAGTGAAGCCAGCGGAAACAGAATTGATGGAACGAACAAGATGCCGGTCATCCTTACGGTCGGTTCCGGATGCGACAGTCGCAAAGACAAGCGTGAATAGCCAGATCAACATAAATTTTCTCGTCATCTGCTCTTAAGGAGTGTTTTTTAGTATGGAAGTCACGGTCTTCTAAGAAAAAAATCCCCGGCTCGTTTTCGCAAACCGGGGAAATTTATTATAGATTAATCAGAAATCAGCGATTAGTTGCCTACAGTTCTGTTAACAGTACCCTCAACCCAAACGATCAGGTCGTTCTGGCTCCACTTGTGGTGGATTCTTACAGGAACCTTGATGTTGAAGTTAACAACAGTTGCGGTGTTGTTAGAGTACCAGAGGTAATCATAGTTAGCCTTGGCCTTACCAGGTGTACACTTATGTGCAGGGTCAACAACCTTACCATCGTCGAGACGATTGTTCTTGCTGTCGTATACCTGGAACTCAACACCGTTGCTGTACTCCTTCAGAGTCTTGAACTCACCGGAAAGGTCAGTCATAATCTCCTCAGGGTTAACAGTAATAAGGTCAACTTCATAGTACTTGTAGAGATCGACAGGTGTATGAGATGAGAATACATAAGCACCCTTGTCACCGGCAGCGGCTCTCCAGTCATAGAACTTAACGAGGTCATAAAGAGCGACCTTGTTTCCACCATTGTCAAGAGCGTCAGTGAAAGTGATAGGTCCAAGTGGCTCAACATAAACAGGCTTCAGGAGCTCAGCCTTGAATGTGTTGTCAGCAAGCGGCAGGTAAGCGCCACACTCCTCATTGAAGACAGCCACACCAAGTTCAACATCGAAGGTGTCCTCGAAGAACTTGACAACAGCCTCAGAATCAGCGGTGGCAAGACTTGCCTTTCCTTCAGGGATGTTGATGAGATCCTTGGTGACCTTGTTGTTCAGAACCACGAGTTTAGCCTCATGCTCACGAGTAGCGGAAGCACCATGCTGAGTGGCGTTGTACTGGTACTTAATCTCAGCGATCGCCGTTCCATTAGCATACAGAACCGTGTTCTTGTACTCATACTTCGCAGGATCAGTGTAAAGCATCACTGGAGAGTGGGCAACAGCATTGTCAACAGAAAGCTTATACTCTGTGCCGCTCACACCCTTTACAGTCTTGACGTTACCAAGAGTGAAGTAGTAGAGGTAAACAAGATCTTCCTGAACGAATGAAGGGAAGTTCTCCTCAATGTTCCAAGTCTGAGCCGGGCTGAACGCTTCAGGAACAATGCTGAATGAAGGAGCATTCTCAGACTTGTCGTTGCAAGTGTTAGTCTCGTCATAGAAGCAGAAGTATCCAGGCTTCCAAGCATCAGCAGTCCACTGAGCGCTATGAGTATGACCAGTTGTGGTCTTAGCGAAACGCTCGTCAAGATAAACCTCGAAGTCAGCAGCACCTACCTTAAGGTCAGCCTCGTTGCCAGGAGCCTCGACGTTACCGTGGATGTTTTTAAGCTTATCCTTGTCAAGGACATCATTGGCAGGATTGAAACTGTTGTCAGCGTACCAGTACTTAGGTATCTTGTTGGCCATCACACCCTTAGGATAAGCGAATGTAATCTTTACCGGGAGATAGACTGGCTCACGGTTGAAGTTGGTGTTGCCCAGACCCTTCCTTGGGATGAACTTAATGTACCTTACCTCCTCAACAACAGGATATGTCTTGTCGTTCACACAGTTCACGAAGTCTTCGCGACCGAGGTAAATACCAAACATGTTGGTTGTCTCGGAATCAGGCTCCTTGTACTCAAAGATATGACCAATCTTCTTGTCAGCAAGCTTGAATATTGGCTGACCATAAACGTCTTTCTCTCCCGTAGGAACCCACTGAGCGAACTCAAAGATAGGAGGATGATTAGGGTCAATCGGCACAGGGAAGTAAGGCAGTTCAAGCACGTGCGAGTACTTCACAGCCTCATAGAGAACATTGAAAGTCTCCTTACCCATGTCAACAGCTTCGTCAAGGACTTTCTGCTCTATGGCGTGCCAAGTGGTTGGCTGGAACTGCTCTGTACACTTGTAGTAGAAGTAGCCCAGGTCGAATACCTTGGTGATGATAGGTCTCTCAGGCTCAACTATGATGAACTTGATGTAACCTTCCTCGACAATCTTGTTGTTGACAGTGTCCTTAAGTTCTACGCGGATAAGCGGAGTTCTGCCGACGATCGACTTCGGAGCGTTCTTGCCTACCTTGGTCTCATCCGGCTCGCAGGCAAGAGGATCGGTGTCGCTGTTTGACTTGACACCACAGGCAACGATGTAAGTGCCGTCAGCCCTATTCTTAAGAAGGCTGTGGTTCTGGGTCTGTTCCGTTCCATTCTCACCAACAGAGTAAGGAACCTGAACGAAATTGAACTTCATTCCAAGATCCTTAAGCTGAGCCTCGGTGCGAGTCTTGATCTTGCGGTCATTCCAAGAGCGGCAGGAGTTGAAGATGACATCAGCTTCAACGAGTTTGTTAAGGTTGATACCCACCTCGCTGTCGTACTGAAGTTCAAGAGTGGCCACCATCTGAGCGGCGTCGTGAACACTATGATAAAGATGCATACCGCCTTCCACCGGAGCCTTGTGAGGATCATCACCATAGCCAAGAAGCTTGCCCGGCTCACTTGTGTTCTGTACGAATTTCTTCTTGGTGGCGTCCCACTTCCAGGAAGAGTACTCATGCTCAGGGTCAATGTAGGTGTACTGCTTGGCAAAAGTGGTGTAGGCAAGGCTCTCGAACACCATCTGAGAGGCATAGACAGAAGCCCAGGTCGAGGTGATTGTCTCCTTGCCCTCTCCCAACGGAGCGGTGACGGCGAGGTCAGTAATCTTGCCGTTGTCTTTCTCGTGAGGATAGAAATCGAAGGCATGATAAGGGCTGGCCTCTTCCTGAGTCATTACCTTTTCACCTTGCATAGTGATGCCGACATGCATGATGCCGTCCTTCACATCAAGGAAAGTTGCTGTAGGCTTGGAAGCGGCAGGATTGGTCGCATAGTTAGGCACGGAAGCAACTCTTGTCTTCACGAAATCAGGATCCTGCGACACTGTCCCGAGATTCCTCTGTGTGTAATCAGGCACAATCGCGTTTGAAGGATCAAGGCTGTAAAGCTTGTCATAGGTAGGGTTAAGATAAGCAAGACCCTCATGACTTGTCGTGGCACCTACGGAATAGGTATTCTCAACCGGGGTCCAGCCAGCAGCGGTGTGACGCATGTGGGCATGCTTCAAACCTTCCTCCTTAGGACCCAAGGTCATCGGCTCGTAAGGGATGTAGATGTACTCCATCGCGTTCTGACCGTCAAGCACCATCTCCGGCTTAAAGACAAGAGCCTTAAGATAGGTATTAAGGTCAATCGTAAGAGTACCATCATAACCCTTGACGTTAGTCAGCTTAAGCTGGCCGTCAGTCCAAACAACTCCAATGCGGTCTTCCTCCTTTGGAGCCCACCTCAAGGTGGTCACTTCCTTGGTCTCATTGCCTCCGACAACGGTAACCTTTACCCAGAAACCCTTCTCTGCGCCTTCTGTGCCAGGATAGTAGTAGATACCAGTGGCATCCTTGCCATCCTCGCCTTTCGGGCCTTGTGGTCCCTGGGCTCCGGTCTCACCTTGGTCACCTTTGTCGCCCTTCTCACCCTGGGCTTTGTACTCGGTCTTGACACCATCAATGTACCAGTAACCATCCGAACCGATTGTCACCACGCTTCCCGGCTTGCCATCCTTACCGGGGGCGCCGTCTTTACCATCCTTACCATCGGCGCCATTGGTACCGTTGGTAATCTCGAATGTCTCGCCGCTGCTCAATGTCACTTTGACACCTTTCGCGCTAGACTCCACATTAGTGATCACAGACCCCTTCTGAATGAGGGCCTGCAATTCCTTAGACACCTTCTCGACTGCACTCACGCGATCGGTAAGGTCGTTGATGTCGCTTTCATAGTCCTGACAGGACACGAAAGCACCCGCTGAGAGAACCAATGTGGCTCCAAGCAGGAAAGAATTGATCAACTTTTTGTTCATAACAAAAAAATAAAATAAAAGAATAAAATAATAAAATAACTTTATTGTTTATGGTCTTTTTTAAATAAGCGGGCAATCTTTGCCCTATTTTGCTCTCATTGTTCCTCTTAGTAATAAATATGTTT
>OICK01000610.1_pt1 | contig 15793 bp, 18 predicted proteins | sample 1581281 | NCBI WGS metagenome assembly OICK01 (sample SAMEA3882557, study PRJEB24775) | human gut metagenome | biome: human-associated habitat; feature: intestine environment; material: feces | place: Netherlands | collected 2009/2010 | reverse complement strand
AAGAAATATAAAAGGAAGGACGCGAAAGAGGCGGAAAGATAGGTCAGCACCAGGGCTGCCAGGGGATGTATGCCGCTGGAAATTTCCTTGACTCCCACCTGGTAGGCAATGCTGCAGCATACAATAAGGCCGATGGGCCACCAGAATTTCATAGGTTACCTCACAATCAGAAACATGCCTGCTGCTGCCAGACATATGCCTGCCTGCTGCAGAGGGCGCAGCGATTCCCCGTACATGAAATGGCCCACCAGGAGCAGCACCACAATGGCCAGGGCTGTATACACAAGGAATCCGATATTCATAGGCCAGCCGGCCCGATACATGAAAATGGAACCCACCTCCAGTCCCGTAATGGAAAGTCCCACCAGAAGCGCCGCCGGATGGGGCGGCCAGATTTCATGGAAAATATGGCCGCCCGGTATGAGCATTTCAAAAAGAAGGGCGCAGAGACAGGCACTGACCAGGTAGGTCATGCCCAGCGCGGCCAGCGGACTTTTCAGGGAAGACAGCCGGCGGGCGCAGATCTGGTAAAATACATCGGCCAGCACCACCAGACCCACCGGCCACCAAAGATTCCACAGCTCCATATTTTCCTTCCTTTCCTGCGGTATAAAAAAAGTGTTTTCCCCATTTCTCCCGGCTCACTGCCGTACCTGCGGAAATAGGGAAAACACCTGGATTCATAAATCCCCTGCCCCACCCGGTGGCGAAGCAGCGTGTAATTATATTATAGCATAAGGGGAGCGGCTTCGCCGCATTATAAAATGGCGCCAAAGGCGCCCACTTTGCCTCCACGGAGTGGGCTTTATAACTTTCTTTGAATCCATTTGCATTGAGGAATTCAGCCTTCTGATGTCTGCCGTCTGACAGACTAACGTCTTCCCGCCGACCGGTATTTATCAGTATTTATCCCACTGCCTCCACGCGCCAAGATCCTTCGCCCCGCTCAGGATGACAGCGTCCGGCGGAAAGCGGATAGCCGATAGCAGCTTCTACTCTCCCACCAGCTCACTTTCCTTCAAGTATACGGAAGAATTCACTTACCGCTGCCAGCCCTTTTTTCAATGTTTCCTCATCGTGGCCGTAGCCTACGCGGAAGGAGAAGGGTTCATCGAAACAGTCTCCCGGTACGGTGAAGGCGCCGGTTTCATAGTACATGCGATGGGAAAAAAGGGTGGAGGACAGAGGAAAGTCATAGTAGACCAGAGCCATGGTGCCTGCCTTTGGTTTCACAAAGGAAGCATGATTTTCCCCATGCACCCAGTCTTCCAGAATGGGAAGGTTGTGCTGGAGGATGGCCCTGTTGCGCTGCAGGATTTTTTTCTTATGGCGAAGGGCCAGGGCTGCCACGGCTTCATCGAAAAGACTGCAGCTCACCAAGTCATAGTCCCTCACCCGCCGGAACTGGGCCAGTGCTTCCTCATCCTTTGTGGCCAGCCAGCCCAGACGGAGTCCTGCCAGGGAAAAGGCCTTGGACATGGAGCCGGTGGCAATGCCTTTCTCATAGAGGTCCGCCACTGAAGGGCAGCGGTCTTCTTCCCTTTGGGAAACGCCGGCATAGACTTCATCGCAGAAAAGATAGGCCCCTGCTTCCCTTGCAATGTCCACGATTTCTTCCATCATATCCTTTGGAATCAAAGAGCCCGTAGGGTTGTTGGGGTTATTGAGGCAGATCATGCGCACCCCTTCTCTGGCTGCCTGCCTGAGTTCATCCAGGTCCGGCATGTAGCCCCTTTCTTTTTTCAGATGGAGCACTGTCACCTGGGCTCCCAGGGACCGGGGCGCCGAATAGAACTGCTGATAGCTGGGCGCATAGGCAATGACCCTGTCGCCGGGCCGGATGAGGGAAAAGAAAATATGCTGGTTGCCGCCGGTGGCACCATGCTCCGTCAGGATTTCATCAGGAGAAATATGCTCATAGAGGTGCGAAATTTCCTCCTTCAGCCCCCGGTCGCCCCAGATGGGACCATAGGTCTGCTCCCTTTGGAAAAAGGTTTCCATGAAATCCTGCTTATCTTCCCCAGAAAGGGCAAAAAGCTCATTCAGGGTCAGGGGCTTTGCACAGGTATCGGTAATATTGTACCGAGCCCCTTCCTCATACCGGTCCATCCAGTCTTCTACGCCAAACTGCTCAACAATCATGTCTTATTCTCCATCCATACCATATGAAACGCTTTTATTCCCCACTCTGCCAGTTCTTGCATACATCCACCCAGCCTTTGGCCCGGGACGCCCTTTCCAGTTCCTCCAGCGCCAGCTTCACGGCGCTGTGGTCCGTACCAGCTGCCGGATACACAATGTCAAAACGCTTCAGAGACACATCCAGGTACACCGGCACCGCCTCGGGAAGGGCAAAGGGGCATACGCCGCCGGGGCGATGGCCGATATACCTTTCGCAGTCTGCTCCGGGAATCATTTTGGCTTTCTTATGAAAGGTTTCCTTATATTTATGATTGTCCACCCGGGCATCGCCTGCCACCACTACAATGAGCGGCGCATCGTCCACCAGAAAGGACATGGTCTTGGCAATCCGCGCCTCCTCGGTTCCCAGTGCTTCTGCCGCCAGTGCCACAGTGGCGCTGGATTCTTCCAAATCAATGCACCGGTCCGCGAGGCCGAAGGGTGCCAGATAGGCTTTTACTTTTTCAAAGGACATAAGAATCCTCCTTACTGTAATCTTTCTCCATAATGATTAACTATACCACGAAGGGAAAGGCCCTTTCAATAGAAAAGAGACAGCTCCTCGCGCTGTCTCCATAAGGAAATCAATCTTTCACCCTGCCGAAGGGTACCTTCATCTTTAAATCAGGGGGAATGTAGTCATCCCTTCCCCACTCCCCGATATGCATGGTCCCCTCTTCCCCGATATCCACTCTGCAGAGAGCACAGTTTCCGATGGGGTGCTTCCACAAATCATTGAGCCCATAGCCGGCGATTTTGAAAAGGATGGTGCTGAGACAGCCCATATGGGATACCAGCAGTATATGTTTCCCCTTGTTCTTCTCCGTCATGGAAAGAAAAGATTTCCACGCCCGTTCCTGCACGGCTGCAAAGCTTTCCCCGCCGTCAATGTGCACATCGCCGGGCGTGCTCCGCCATATATCATACTGCCCCGGATAAAGCTCATCCATTTCATCCGGCGAATGCCCGTCCCAGCGGCCCAGGTTGATTTCAATGAAACCTTTTTCAGAAATCACGGGGATATCCCTTTCTCCCCGAATGATGTCCGCCGTTTCTACCGTTCTTTTCAGGGGACTGGTGTAAATCACATCCAGCGGGACTGAGGCCATCATTTTCGCCGCACAGGCTGCCTGGGCTCTCCCCCTTTCATTCAGGGGAATGTCGCTCCACCCCTGCAGACGGTGAGCTTTATTCCAGTCCGTTTCTCCATGCCGTATCATGTATACCCTAGTCATTGCCTGCCTCCTTTCCTACTATCATACCACGTTTTTCCCCATGGCCGCCAAGAGGGCAGGGGAAAATGATTCATAGAAGGCAGGAATACAGTCCAGCGGTAAAGGGACAGCCCCTTTTTCCCCCATTTCCTCTGCCTCACGCCGAAAGGAAGATTTCCAGTCCGATGCCCATGAGGATGAATCCCCCTGCCACAGTAGCCTTGTCCGCCAGCTTCATGCCGAAGTGCCTGCCCAGGACAATGCCGGCAAGGCAGAGCATAAAAGTCACCACGCCGATGATGACAGATGATGCCACGGCTTCCCTGACTTCGAAAGATGCGATGGCAAAGCCCACGGACAGCGCATCCATGGAAGTGGCCAGTCCCTGGAGGAGGAGACAGGAGAAACTGGTTTCCGGACACACTTCTTCTTCCTCTCCCGAAAGGCCGTCTCGAATCATCATGAGGCCCAGGGTAAAGAGAAGGACCAGGGAAATCCAGGGAATATAGGGGAGAAGGCTCTGGAAGAGATCCACCACCCAGTGGACGCATATCCATCCCAGAAGAGGCATGAGAAACTGGAAAGAGCCGAAGGTGCCGGCAATGAGGGCCATTTTCTTCTTCTTTATGAAAGGCTCGTGAATCCCGTTGGCCAAAGACACGGAAAAAGCGTCCATGGCCAGACTTGCTCCCAGAAGCACACTGTTAAAAAGAAATAAAAAATCCATCGTCCCACTTCCTGAAAGAATGACCTCACGAAGCCATCAAAAAAAGACTCCGTGCAGGTAAAAACCATGCACGTGAGTCTCGCAATTTCAAGGAAAGCCAGGCCGGAAATACTGATTTTTCATGCCACAGGATATCATCAGTTTTTCCTTCACGCCAGTATGTTGACTTACTCCACAGGGTGGCTGCTACTCCCTCACTTATTGAGAATCATACCATGTTCCTCTCCCCTTGTCAAAGGAAAAGGCCCATAAATACTGAATTTTCTAATCTAAATTTATTCTCAATCAGCTTCCATTTCAGAAAGTACTTCCTCCCAGCTGTCATACCATGCCTCTGCCAGAGGGGCCATACGATTCCTGTCCTTTTCTGCATACCTGTCATAAATGACACCTGCCGGAATGCCCGCTGCCCGGGCTGCCATGAGTCCTGCCAGGGAGTCTTCAAAAATGAAGCACTCTTCCCTTGTCTTTTTCAGGTCTGCCATGAGCTTCTCATGAACCTCCGGCGACGGCTTGATGGAAGACACATCCTCTCTGGTATAGATGGCTGTAAAGTACCTGTCCAGCGGCGCTTTGGACCGGATGTTTTCATTCAGATGGCGGTATATATCCATGTTGGCCCTTTTGGTGGTGGTGGCAATGACCAGGGTCTTTCCCAGACCGTGAAGCCTTTGAATCACCTCCGGCGCCCCTTTCTTGTAGTCCACCTGATGAATGAGAAAATCCCGGGAGATTTCATAGCGCTTTTGGAATACCTTTTCACCGCTCCAGGAGCAGCCGCAGTGCCTGGCCAGGAAGAGACAGTAGGAAAGGTAGGGATTTTCCTCATTCCCGTGGTCTGCAAGAAAGGCATCCCGCCTTCTTCCCACCGCCATTTCTTCTTCTGCCGCTCCTCCCATGGCTGCCATAAGGGCCTGGTCCACCTGGTTCCATATGCCTATGGAGTCGATAAGGGTACCGTCCATATCAAAAATGATGGTATTTCTCTGAAGAAAAGATGTCCTATTTCCCAAAGGGCTTCACTCCTGCCACTGCTTCTCTGGCGTCAATCCGTTTTTCTCCATGATCCACATCGATGAGCACGTAGCGGTCATTGCCCATGCCCAGTTCCTTCATATAGGTGAGCTGGCGAAGGCCGTGGCGGGATTCCATCCGTTCCACCAGATCATGATGGTCCTCTTCTTTCATGGCATATACCATGTCCACCGAAGCCTGGTCAATGGCAAGAATATCCAGAGAAGCCAAAATGCCCACGTTCGGCGTCACCACAGGCTGGGCATTCACCCCTTCGCAGTCGCAGGATACGGACATATTCCGCATGACATTGATGAAGGCTATGTGTCTGCCGAAATAATCCACTGTGGCCTTGGCCGATTCAGTCATTCGTTCCATAAACTCTTCCTCTGCAATAGACCACTGGTCCTTGCCCGGATAGGTATGAATCATGGCCTTGCCGATACGTCCGTCGGCGCAGCCAATGCCGATATTCTTATTGGAACCGCCAAAGCCCCCCTGCACATGGCCTTTGAAATGGGTGAGCACCAGCATGGAATCGTATTGGGTCTCATGACTGCCTACAGACATTTCCGTAAACCATTTGCCTCCTTTCACCGGAAGCATGGTGGTGCCTTCTTCGTCCATAATATCCACCGGTGCAAAGGTCCAGCCGTTCACTTCCAGCGTTTTCCGATGCTCTTCCGTAGTATAGCGGTCTCCGTCATAATAGGTATTGGTTTCCACAATGGCGGCATTGGGGATTTCCTTCTCCATCAGTTCCTTCACCCAGGGACGGGGAATGATATTGGGGCCATGCTGCTCCCCGGTATGAAGCTTCACTGCCACTCTGCCGGTAAGGTTCTCTTTGATTTTCTCATACAGGCGGATAAGTCCCTCTGCCGATAAATCACGGGTGAAATACACAATGGATTCGTTTCCCTTTCTTTCCTCATAGGGAATGTAATGCTCCCCGCCAAGTCCTGCTTTTTTCTCCTGTTCCATTTCTTTTTCTCCTTTCATAAGAAAAACCTGCCCTTCGGCAGGCCCTTCTACTCTTCGTCCAGAAAGCGCGCCGCCTCCGGATTTTTCCGGATTTCCCGTATATCCTCTTCCGTGGGATACACCGGAATATCCCTGTCATGGTTCACCAGACAGAGAAATCCAAGGATGTCTCCCATATCCGCCTTAAACTGGTGCCATTCCCAGGGCGCAATGGTGATGAAATCCCCTTCATGGACTTCCACCACCTGATTTCCCAGAAGGGCATGGCCCTTCCCTTTGAAAATCATAACCGCGTGCATGTGCTTATGATGCTCAAAGGAGGAAAATCCTCCCTTTTCCACCTGGAAATAACGGAACTGTACCGGAAGGTCCGCCTCGTTGTCAAAAAGGACCTGCTTGGTCACATCCCGGAAAACGCCGGGGTTCTCTTTGTAAATATGGGGCTCCACGCCGTCCCACCTGTTTTTGTCCTGATGAAAGCGATGTATCATATGTCCTCCTGTTCTATGCTTATTTTATCATAGAGAGGAATACACAGGAAACTGTTTCATCCTCCTTATTATAGAAACTTAAAGGGCACTTGAGTCAAGGGGAGATAGTAGGCTGGTGAGCTAGTCCACTAGTTCACTAGTCCACCAGTCCACTAGTCCACTAGTCCACTAACTCAAAAAACGCCTCCCCAGGGGGAAGCGTTTTTGGCTGCAGACTATTTCAGCACTCCGATTTCCTTGTAGTACTTTTCAGCGCCCGGATGGAGCGGTACGCCGGCAATATCCTTCACTGCGTTTTCTGCGGTGAGGCCTTTCAGGTTCTTCTGGGACTGTCCCATTTCATCCATGTGTTCCCACAGGGTCTTGGTGAGCTGGTACACCACATCGTCCGGAAGATCGCCGCGGCAGAACATGACCATCTTAATGGCAGAAGTCTGAATGTCCTTATCCTGGTTTGGATAGGTGCCTGCCTTGATGGTGTAGCTGGTGTACCAGGGGTACTTAGCTTTCAGTTCTTTCATAAGGTTGTCGTCAATGGGCACCAGATGGGCACCGCTGGTAAGAGCCTGGGTAACAGCGGAAGCGGGAGCGCCGGACATGATCCAGGCGCCGTCGATGGATCCGTTCTGAATCATATCAGCTGCATCGCCGAAGGTAATATATTCTGCTTTGATGTCGTCAGGGAACTTCATGCCTGCCGTGGTAAGGTGAGCCTCTGCTTCGTTATACACGGAAGAGCCGGCGGAAGCTACGGCAAAATGCTTGCCTTTGATATCCTGAATGTTTTCAATACCCGAATTGGCGCTGGCCACCACCTGGTTCGGATTGAGGTACAATCCGCCGATGACCTTCAGGTCCGGATAGGCATGGTCTTTGAATGAGTCCAGCCCCTTATAGCACTGGTACACATTGCTGGCAATGGCAATGGATACCTGGGCTTCCCCGTCAGATACCATGTTCAGGTTTTCAATGCCGCCGGCAGAGGCCTGGCTGGCTGCCTGGACGCCGGGCACATTATTGCTCCACATATTGGTAATAGCTGCCCCTACGGCATAGAGGGCCCCCGATGCTCCGGCGGTGGGGAAATTGATTTTCAGGGTCTGTCCTGCAGCCGGCTTGGCACTGCCACCTTTTTTGTCATCTCCGCACCCTGCCAGGGCACCTGCCATCACCATGGCCGCCATGGACACAGCCAATACTTTTTTCCAGTTTTTCATACTGTTTCCTCCCTTACTGCAATTCTTCACTAATATATCACAGAAGCCCGGCGTAAATCCAAAAAACAGGGCCCCTGTTTCTGCTATGCTGCTTCCATTTCTTTCTTCTCTTTATTTCTTCTCATCCACTGGTAAATGCATACCGCCGCAATGCCTGCAGCACCGGCCGCATCGGTAAGGACGCCGGGCAGAAGCAGGAACGGCGATGATGCGATGAGGATGATTCTTTCCACCAATGTGCAGCGGCGAAGGATCCATCCTTCCAGCCCGGCCACCAGGGCAAAGGTACCCACCATGGCCGTAAAGACTGCCCATCCCGTATCAAAGAGAGTGGCTGTCTTGGACACGCCGATGAGAAGCACCGGATTATCCAGGAAAAAGAAAGGAATAATAAATCCGATCAGTCCCAGACGCACCGCCCAAAGGCCTGTCTTCGTCTGGTCCGAATCAGCAATGCCCGATGCCACATAGGCAGACATGGCTACCGGCGGAGTAATGTTGGACAGGCAGGCGTAAATCAGGCAGAACAGGTGAGCAATGAGAGGCATGGCCCCTGCTTTAATCAGCACCGGTACTGCCACGGCCTGCACGATAACGTAGGCAGCCACACCGGGAACGCCCATGCCCAGAATGGCAGACATAATCATGACCAGGAAACCGGCCAGATAAATGCTTCCTCCATTCACCACAGAAAGGATCAGATATCCCATATTGAGTCCCAGGGATGTGAGGGTTACCGTACCGATGATAACACCGATGATGACACAGCAGACCCCGACGGAAATAGCACTCTTGGATCCCTCCACCACAGCTGCCAGAATTTTGTCCGGCGTCATGCGGGTATCCTTCCGAAGCCAGCTGGCTCCGATGGTAACGAAAATGGAAATCACCGCTGCATAGAGAGGTGTGAATCCTGCAAACATGAGGCCGATAAGGCTGATCAGAGGCAGTACCAGATGGCCCTGCTCCCTGATGACCTTCATGGCATCAGGAATATTTTCTTTGGCAATGCCGGATAGGCCCAGCCTTTTAGCTTCAAAGTGAACGGCCAGAAGAAGACCCACATAGTAGAGAAGCGCCGGTGTTACCGCAGCCAGAGCCACATAGGTATAGGACAGATTCAGAAATTCCGCCATCACGAAGCCCACGGCCCCCATAATAGGCGGCGTAAACTGGCCGCCGGTGGATGCCACCGCTTCTACGGCGCCGGCAAATTCCTTCTTGTAGCCGGTACGCTTCATCAGGGGAATGGTAATGGTGCCGGTGGTAGCCACATTGGCAATGGCGGAACCATTGATCATGCCCATGAGACCCGAGGCAATGACTGCCACCTTGGCAGGACCGCCGGACGTACGGCCCACCAGGGTGAGGGAAAAATCATTGATGAAATGGGAAAATCCGCTGTATTTCAAAAACGCACCGAAAACGACAAACAGGAAAATATAGGTCGCCGATACACCGATACCGGTGCCCAGAAGGCCCTGGGTGCCCCAGAACTGGGTAATGAGCACACGCTTCAGCGTAAATCCGTTATGTCCCAGGTATCCCGGCAGGTAAGCGCCGAACCAGTTGTACGCCAGGAACAGGGCCGCCAGAATGGCCAGATTTCCCGAAGCACGCCGGGCCGCTTCAAATACGCAGATAATAGCTACAAAGGCGATGCCGATTTCCAGACTGCTGATGCGTCCTCCCGTCTGGGCAATGCGGGTATAGTTGAAAATCAGGTACAGGAAAGACCCTGCGGACCCCAGAATAAAGAACCAGTCCCACAGCGGCGGCAGTTTCCTACGCCTCTTCTCCTTCTTATACGTAGGAAATAAAAGAAAAGTAAATACCAGAAGGAAAATGCAGTGGATAGCCCGAAGGTTGATGGCACTGATGGCGCCGATGGTGGTGAAATACAGCTGAAATGCAGTCCACACACATAAAAGGACCACAATGGCTTTACCCAGAGGTCCATCATAGATCCTCATACGGGAATCGGCATCCTTATCCTCCAGCATTTTTTGAGCCTTCTTATCCAGCTCCGCTTTCGTCCCCTCCACATCTTCCAGGCGGACGTCTGCTTTTTCGTTGTTCATTTGTTAAAACTCCTCCTATACTTCTATCCTCCCCCAGGGATACCCCTGCTTGGAAAGTAATTAATGAAAGTATACCACGAAAGGAAATCCTATGCCACCAAGACTGATGAGCCGCCGGAAAAGCAGGCACCTGGTATGGGAAATGGGGACCGGGACTGGGGATTGGGGACTGGGGAATTGGGGACTGGGGAATTGGAACGGGGAATCGGAAAGTGCTTCCGCCGGCAGGGAAAGGGGCCAGCCCATAATTCCCATAGCCCCACCGGAGTCTCTGTAGTATAATGATAAATGTGATAATTATTCTCTATTACAGGAGGTTTGCTATGAAAGAAACATACAGCAGAACAAAATCCGTATGGCAGCGCATGAATCAGAAAGAGCGAAAGGCCGTTATGGATTATGGCGAGAAATACAAAGCTTTCCTTGACACCGCCCGCACCGAGCGGCTGGCAGCGGCTGAAATCATCCGCCAGGCCGAAGAAAAAGGATTCAAACCGGTGTACACCATGAAATCCCTGAAGCCCGGTGACAAAGTATACTGGAACCAGAAAGGCAAATCGGTCATTCTGGCCGTCATCGGCGAAGAACCGGTGCATGAAGGCATCAAAATCGTGGGCTCCCACATCGACTCTCCCCGGCTGGACCTGAAAGCCAACCCGGTGCATGAGCAGGAAGGGGTGGTCTATTTCCGCACCCACTACTACGGTGGCATTAAGAAATACCAGTGGCCCACCATCCCCCTGGCCCTCATCGGCGTCATTTATACCAGAGACGGAAAGAAAGTGGAAATCAATGTGGGCATGAAGGAAGGAGACCCCATTTTCTACGTATCCGACCTTCTCATCCACATGGCCCAGGACCAGATGAAGAAGACCCTGGCCGAAGGCATTACCGGCGAACAGCTGCAGGCCATTGCCTGGACCAACGCCGAAGGCAAAGCCAAGCCGAAGGAGCTGTTCATGAAATGGCTGAAAGACACCTATGGCATTGAAGAAGAAGACTTTGCCACCGCCGAACTGGAACTGGTGCCGGCCACAAAGAGCCGGGACGTGGGCTTCGACCGTTCCCTCATCGCCTCCTACGGACAGGACGACCGGGTATGCTCCTATGCCAACCTGGAAGCCATTCTGGACGCCAAGCCGGGAGTTAAGACCCAGGCCGCTCTCCTCACCGATAAGGAAGAAATCGGTTCCTACGGCAACACAGGCATGGAATCCTCCTATTTCGTGAAATTCGTCATGAAGCTTCTCTCCCTCCAGGGACAGGATACCATCCTTGATTTCTATGAAACCATGGAAAACAGCGAAATGCTTTCTGCCGACGTAAACTCCTGCCTGGACCCCATGTTCCCCGAAGTTTCGGAAAAGGACAACGCTTCCTTCATGGGCTACGGCATTAACCTCACCAAGTACGGCGGCGCCCGGGGCAAAGCAGGCAGCAATGATGCCAATGCGGAATTCCTGCAGAAAATCCGCACCATCTTCAACGAAGCCGGCGTATGCTGGCAGATTGGCGAACTGGGCAAGGTAGACCAGGGCGGCGGCGGCACCATCGCCTTCATGATGGCCGACTGGGGCGCTGAAGTGGTGGACTGCGGCACAGCCATGCTGTCCATGCACTCCCCCTACGACCTCCTCTCCAAGGCCGATGCCTACGAAACCTACCTGGCTTACAAAGCATTCTTTGAAAGTAAATAAAAAGCAATAAAAAGGACTGTGAAAAAATGAAAATCATTTCTTCACAGCCCTTTTTGATTGTCTTTTATAGAAAAGTGCTGCCCCTCTTCCGCTTCAGAGAAAAAAACAGTCTTCCGCAAAGCCTGCCACGTCAGGAGAGACCTTCCCCTGTGAAAGGAAGAGAACCCTTTCCCTATTTCACCATTCCCTATTTCCTTTCCTGAAACATCCGGTTCAGAAGATAGGTGAGTCCGGCAAATACAGCCATCACCACGAAAAGAAGAGGATAGGCAATCACCATTAATGCCAGCGATGATTCTACAGTCGTCATGATTTCCTCCTTATCCCAGTACGGGAATCAATGCCAGCACCAGACCGCCGGCTACCACTGACGCCACCTGGCCTGCCACGTTGACCCCCATGGCATGCTGGATAATATAATTGGACGGGTCCTCCTTCAGCGCCATCTTCGCAATGACCCGGCCGGACATGGGGAAGGCAGAAATACCGCAGGCACCGATCATGGGATTGATTTTCTTCGTGAGGAACAGATTGGCCAGCTTGGCAAAGAGAACGCCTCCCACCGTATCGAATACAAAGGCCAGAGCGCCCAGCACCAGGATTTTGAGCACGTCCATGGTCAGGATATTTTCCGCCGTCATGGTGGCCCCTACGGTAATGCCCAGAAGAAGGGTGACCAGGTTGGACAGCTCATTCTGCGCCGCATTGGACAGAGAATCTGTAACTCCCGATACCTTCAGCAGATTGCCGAACATGAGGGCACCGATAAGGGGTACGGAAATAGGCGCCAGAATGCCGGCAATGAGCACCACCATCAGGGGGAAAAGGAAACGGGCCGTCCAAGAAACAGGCTTCTCCGCCTTGAAGGGCATGCGGATCATGCGCTCCTTCTTCGTAGTCAAAAGCTTTACAATGGGCGGCTGGATAATCGGCACCAGGGACATATAGCAGAAAGCCGTCACCGTCAGCGGCGCCAGAAGATTGGTGGCAAATTTCTGGGCCACAAAAATGGTGGTGGGACCGTCAGCGGCGCCGATGATGCCGATGGACGCCGCTTCATTGAAAGGAAATCCCGCCAGCGATGCCAGGAAGGCCGCAGCAAAAATGCCGAAATGGGCAGCTGCTGCAAAAAGCATGACATAAGGCGCCCGGATCAGGGGATCGAACTCACACATAGCTCCCACCGCAATAAAAATAAGCACCGGGAAAAGCTCATTGGCAATGCCCGCCTCATAAAGCACGGACAGGAACCCCGGCTCCCCGCCCCCTGTGGGAATCACCGCAAAATGGCCGGGGATATTGGCCAGAATACAGCCCACCCCCATGGGGAAAAGAAGCATGGGCTCATAATCCTTCTTCACTCCCAGATAAATGAGGAGCCCGCCGATGAGGAACATCATCCATACGGAAATATCCCCCATGCCCATAACCCCGCTGAACAACTCACTTGCAATACTTTCCCAGGCTGTCATTGAAACCTCCTAAATGAATAAAAATACAAAATGTTCTCCATGAATCCTTTTTCCTTTTCTTCCAATCCCTTGGAAAAGCAATAACCTGTAATGCATGAATTATCTTTAAAAAAAAGACCTGACATTTTTCAATGCCAGGTCCTTCAAACAGGATGAATTTCCTACCCCTGTGCCATACGCAGGAAATAAAATATAAAGTTATCTTTTATATTATAGATTATAACCGAAAACAGGAAGAATGACAAATACAAGAAGTGCCCAAATCACACCGGCGCCGATAAAGATACCGGCAGTAATGGCAAAGCCTTCTTTCGAATTCGGCACCCCCAGCAGGCTGAAATTGCCGAATACACCGCGGCGCACCATAAAGCCATTGGACTTCCGCTGGCGGAACCACTTCAGTTTATTCTCCTGTCCGATACTGTAAGCCACAATAATAGCCACAATGGACGCCACCAGCCAGTAAAGCAGGAAACGGGCTGCGCTGAAATCATGTACATCAGATAAATCAATTAGCTGCATAATTAAGACTCCTTATCAAGTGTAATAATATCAGTATTTTAAGGAGAATGCAAGGGGATAATCATGGGGCTGCTGCCGCCCCTTGATATTCCGCGCCAAAGGGCGTTGCCTCACCCCTCACGCCAAAGGCCTGTCCAACCTGAGAACCTTTTCCACAACCCTTCTACACAACCCGCCTGCGCCAGCAGGCCACAACCTGCGGCGAAGCCGCGCCCCTTTCCCCTTTATATTCAGCGCCCGAAGGGCGCCTCCTTCCCCTTTGAACCCTCTGCACCCGGGCGGCTTTGCCGCCCCAATAAAAAAGCACCCTCTTTCGAGAGTGCTTTTTATTGACGGATTTCTTAGAGAAATCAGCCTCCGAACTGTGCCAACATGGTGCCTGCAGCGACTGCAGTACCGATAACGCCTGCTACGTTCGGGCCCATAGCCTGCATGAGCAGGTAGTTGGACGGGTTGTCTTTCAGACCTACCACCTGGGATACGCGGGCTGCCATCGGTACGGCAGATACGCCTGCGGAACCGATCAGCGGGTTTACAGTGTTGCCGGATGCAATTCTCATGATCTGGCCGAAGAGTACGCCGCCTGCGGTGCCTGCTGCGAATGCAACGAGGCCGAGGACGATGATTTCAAGGGTCTGTACACGAATGAATTTGTCGCCGGTCATGGTCAGGCCTGTGCCGGTTGCCAGGAAAATGGTAACGATGTTGCACAGTGCGTTCTGAGCGGTATCAGACAGACGAGCGGTTACGCCGGATACTTCAAACAGGTTGCCCAGGCAGAGCATGCCCATCAGAGATGCTACCGGCGGGAGAAGCAGGGATACGACGATGGCAACAACGATCGGGAATGCAACCTTTTCGAAGTGGGTTACAGGGCGGAGGTTGGTCATCTTAATCTGACGCTGTTTCTTGGTGGTGCAGAGCTTCATGATTGGCGGCTGAATCAGCGGAACCAGGGACATGTAGGAGTAAGCTGCTACGGCTACGGCACCGAGGAGGTGAGGAGCCAGTTTGGAAGTCAGGTAAATGGAGGTCGGGCCGTCAGCGCCACCGATGATACCGATGGAAGCTGCTTCCTGAACGTTGAAGCCCAGGAGCATAGCGCCGGCCAGTGCTACGAATACGCCGATCTGGGCAGCAGCACCGAGGAGCATGGTCTTCGGGTTAGCGATAAGGGGACCGAAGTCGGTCATGGCACCTACGCCCATGAAAATCAGCGGCGGGAAAATTTCATACTTAATACCAAATCCAATAGCCATCATAACGCCCATATCGGTTTCAAAACCGGTATTCGGGAAGTTAGCCATAATATCGCCGAAGGCGATGGGCATCAGCAGAAGAGGTTCGTATTCTTTTGCGATTGCCAGATAGAGCAGGACAAGTCCTACCAGAATCATAATGATGTTTTCGATGGTGAGGGCGGCAAAGCCGGAGTCAGTCCAAACGGAAACAAGAGCTCTCATAAAGCCATCCATGTTTGTATCCTCCTAATTTTAATGGTTTTGTTTTACTTATTTCTTCTTGTTCTTGGTTGGATCCACAACGTGAATCAGCTGAATAACGAATGCCAGGAAAACCAGAACAGCAAACACGATAACCATGTTGGTAATACAAATGGAAAGCGGGCTCGGAGATTCCATGTATAAATCCACCTTTCTTTTTTCAGTACCTTATTAGATACCTGTGAGGTTTCTGCCCCACGCAGTTGTGATCAGAAGCAGGGGAACCACCGGAAGGCAGTTCCCTTCTTCTGAGAAATTCAATGAACTATCAGCCCAAACTGAAATCAGCCTGGGAAGAATGGCCAGAAAATCGGGATAATGATAACGCTTGCAATGAAGGTAATTACGCAGAGCGGTACGCCGACTTTGACATAGTCATTGAAAGAGAATCCGCCAGGTCCGAGAACCAGGGTGTTTGGCGGAGTAGCCATTGGTGTTGCATAAGCCATGGATGCTGCGATACCGATAGCCATAAGTACCGGTTTCGGGTCAGCGCCGATGGACTGAGCAATGGAAATACCAATTGGTGCAAGAAGAGCTGCAGATGCAGTGTTGGACATGAACTGGGTCAGTACGTTGGAAATCAGGTACAGTACAGCGCAGAGAACGATGGGGTTTGGATGATCGCCCATCATACCTACTACGGTGTCGGCAATCAGTTTGCCTGCGCCAGTCTTATCCATAGCGGTAG
>OICK01000600.1_pt1 | contig 15965 bp, 11 predicted proteins | sample 1581281 | NCBI WGS metagenome assembly OICK01 (sample SAMEA3882557, study PRJEB24775) | human gut metagenome | biome: human-associated habitat; feature: intestine environment; material: feces | place: Netherlands | collected 2009/2010 | reverse complement strand
TATCATCGACGCCCGTGGCAAAGGTCTGCTGGTCGGTATCGAATTTGACGACACTCTTGACGCTAATGATGTTAAGCACGCTATCCTTGACAGGAAAATGCTCGTTACTGCTATCGGAAACAAGATAATTAGAATGGTACCGCCTCTTATTGTAAACAAGCCTGAGATAGACAAGGCAGTTGACATCATTGCAGATGCTATCGCAAGTCTGTCCAAATAATTGTACTTGTGTGGAGGAATGTGAAATGAACAGCTTTGGCTTTTCAGTACCGCAGGACATAATTTTCGGCGAGGGCAGCATAAAAAGGCTGCCTGAGCTGCTGAAAAAATGCGGTGCAAAGAAAATACTTATCATATCAGGTCCGCACCTTAAGAAAATGGGTGTGGTAAAGAAAATTGCGGATATGACAGCCGCTGAGGGAATCCAGTGCGGCGACTTCTGCGACGTTGAGGGAAATCCGTCAACTGAAACTGTGGAAAAGGCAGCTGAGAGCTATAAGCAAATGGGTGCAGAGGCTATCATTGCACTGGGCGGCGGCTCGCCAATGGACGTTGCGAAGGCTGTCGGCGTGCTTGTGAAGTTCGGCGGAAAGATAACTGAATATGAGGGCGGAGGAAAAGTCCCTGATGAGATAGTGCCTCTTATCGCTATCCCCACAACGGCAGGAACAGGCTCGGAGGTGACGGCGTTCTCCGTTATCACTGACCATTCGAGAAACTATAAGCTCACTGTTTTCAGCTATTATCTTATCCCGAAATATGCTATCCTCGACCCTGAACTGCTTTATTCGCTGCCTGCATCTGTGGCAGCTGCCACGGGAATAGACGCACTTGTTCACGCTATGGAATCATATGTGTCAAGGGCTGCGTCACCGTTTTCCGAGGCGATGAGTGAAAAGGCTATGGAGCTTATCGGCGGAAATGTCAGACGTTTTGTTGCCTGCCGTGAGGATAAGGAGGCTGCTGCTGCAATGCTGGCAGGTTCTATGTTTGCCGGTATCGCATTTGCTTGGGCAAGGCTCGGCGACGTTCATGCAATGGCTCACCCGCTGAGTGCGTATTACGGCATTGCTCACGGAGTTGCAAATGCTGTGCTGCTGCCGGTGGTGGCTGAGTATAACGCTTTGGCTGATAACGGCAAATACAGAAGGATATATGACTATATCTCACTGGTGAAGTCTGACGACAGCTTTGAGCCGTCAATGCTTGCACCGTGTATCCGCAGTCTGACTGCATCACTTGGGATACCTAAAGGTCTTGCGGAGCTTGGCGTGGAAGAAGAAAAGTTCACTGCCATGGCTGAGGATGCAATGAAGAGCGGTAATATCGCCGTAAATCCACGGGCGACAAAGCTTGAGGATATCATGGATATGTTTGCTAAGGCAATGTAATGGGAATATGGCAGTTAGGCGTGCTCTGCGGCTTTTGTCCGTGGGGCACGTTTTTTTGTGCAGTACGGTTATTTGTACATTTAAACCTGTTTTGAGGCTTTCTTTTTGTGTGATATTTTTCTCTCGTGCCTATAGACAAAAAACTCAAAGCGTGATATAATTATTTTAAAGTGTCGGCATATGCCGAACGTCATTTTGTACAGGAGGATAATTAATGGCGGTAAATTCCACACAGACAAAAAAGAGAACTTCGGGTGCTGTGAAAAAAAGCAGCTCTGCCAAAGGCTCTTCAAAGAACAAGAAAAGAAAGAAGAAACGCAACAATGTGGGTCTTATCTGCGGCACTGTGGCTGCGGCTATGATAGTTATCATTGGCGGCGGATTTTTTGCAGGAAAAGCTTATTACAGCAATAAATTCCTCAAGGGAACGAACATAAACGGTATCAACGTGAGCGGCAAGACTTTTGAACAGGCTTGCGACCTGCTTGGCGTGAACGATATGCCTTATGAGCTTACGGTCAAGACCATTGACGGCACACCTGTGGTGTTCAAGACGGCTGATTTTGACTACAGGCTAAGCGGTAAGGACGAGCTTAAAAAGATCTATGACAGCGTGAACAGAAAAACTTGGTTTTCCGGATTTGTTCAGAACTCTACATACAGCTATGACGAGGATATCACGTTTGATGTTGACAAGCTGCAAAAGCTTGTGGAGAAAGCTGACTGGGGCGACGTTGAAACAACTGACGCAAAACTGGGACTCAATGATGACAAGACAGCTTATGTTGTAACGCCTGAAGTTCAGGGCAACAAGATAACAGATATGAAAAAGCTTGAGGCTTATATCACTCAGTCTGTTGCAGGGGGAGAGCTCAGCGTTGAACTTGACAAGGATACGGGCTGCTATACTGTGCCTGAGGTGAAGAGTGCTGACCTTGAAGAGGACTGCAAGAAGAGAAATGATGTCTTCCAGATGTCTATCACATATGATTTTGACTACACCACCGAAACGCTCACAGGCGAGGAACTTATGAAGATGATAAAACTCAAGGACGACGGCAGCTACACGGTGGACGAGAAGAAAGCTATGAAGTATGTGGAAAAGCTTGCGAAGAAGTATGATACATATAATACAGAGAGAAAATTCCATGCCACATTGCAGGGCGATATAGTAATTCCTACAAGCTCTGACGCAAAGTATGGCTGGTGGATAGATCAGGAAAAAACCTGCAACGCACTGGTGGATATGCTCGAAAAGGGCGAGAGCGTTGACAAGGTAGACCCTATCTACTACAGCACCGGATATTATGATTTCACGGGCGTAGAGTCTGCGAGAACTAAGGACGATGATATCGGCGATACATATATCGAGATAGACCTCACCGACCAGCACTTGTGGTATTATGAAAAGGGCAAGAAAAAGCTTGACACATATATCGTTTCGGGTCAAACAACGTCAGCGGCAAGAACAACTTTGCCGGGTGTTTATAAGCTTTGGTCAAAGGAAACCAATAAGCGTATGAAGGATACCAATGCCGACGGCGACGAGTGGGATACAAAGTGTAACTTCTGGAACAACGTTTCCCTCTGCGGAATAGGTCTGCACGATTCAACATGGCGAGGCGGATATTTCGGCGGTCAGATATACAAGTACAACGGCTCACATGGCTGCATAAATATGAGTTATGATGATGCTAAATATGTTTATGACAACGTGCCTTACGGTACTCCTGTTGTTATGTACTACAAGTCTGCAAAGTAGACAGATAAAAATTAGGACGGTCAAGGCATCAAAACCTTGACCGTTTTTTGTAAGGAGTGTTTTTATGGAAAAGATCTTATACAGAGAGGGCTTTACAGCCGAGGAGCTGCCTGAGGAGATAAAAGACCGCATCATGGGCGTTTCCTATAAGGAGAACCCATATGTGAAACTTAGCGACCTGAGTTATCTCAGGGTGAGATATTATGACTTTGAGCATAAGGTGCAGTCGGGCGAACTTATCGTGGCGAGAAAGCTTGCAGAGGAAGTGCTGGACATTTTCTATGAGCTTTTTGAGGGCGGATATGAGATCGAGAAGATAAAGCTTATGGACGAGTATGACGCCGATGATGAAAGGTCAATGGCGGATAATAATTCCTCGGCATTCAATTATAGGGTGGTGGCTGATACCAACACCATTTCTGCTCACAGCTATGGCAGAGCTATCGACATCAACCCTCTTATCAATCCCTATATTGTGGGTGATAAGGTAATGCCTGCCAACGCTGTGCAGTATGCTGACCGTGAAAAAAGCTTTGAACACAAGATTGACAGAACCGACCTCTGTTATTGCATTTTTAAACGTCATGGCTGGAAATGGGGCGGCGACTGGCGTAATTCCAAGGATTATCAGCATTTTTACAAAGAGTATAATTCACCGCTGAAAATGGTTGTGAGAAAGCTAAAAAGTGCGATAATACGCTGATTTGCAGCGATATTTAAAATGATATAACGCACAACAATAGCTATATGTGTTTACGGATTAACGAAAAATTAAAATAGAATTTATGCAAGTTTTATCATTCTCTCTTGCATTTTGATATGATGTATGTTATAATGATTAAGCCGTCAGAAAAGACGACAAAAGGCTATTTATCAGCATTTGCACGAAAAAGCTTGACCTGAGCTTACTTCTGCATATGCAGGATTGCAGGATTTTTATTTCTTCCTGCAAGAATTTTTATTGAAAACAGCTAAAAATCGGCTTTTGGCCGTGAAATAACATACGTTGCTGAACGAAAGAGCTATAATTTTTTACAGTTTGGCAGGAAAGGGTGATAAAAATGGAACGCATGGAGGATATGACTAATGTAAAAAGCCTGTATTCCCCGAAATTCGAGCATGATAACTGCGGAATAGGTGCTGTTGTCAACATTAAGGGCGTAAAGAGCCACGATACTGTTGCAAATGCACTGACTATCGTTGAAACGCTCGAACACCGTGCAGGTAAAGACGCAGAGGGCAAGACAGGTGACGGAGTAGGTATCCTGCTACAGATCTCACATAAATTCTTCAAGAAGATCGCTGCCGCAGAGCTTGGCATCACGCTGGGCGAGGAAAGAGATTATGCTGTCGGTATGTTCTTCTTCCCACAGAACGAGCTTGCCAGAAATCAGGCTAAGAAGATGTTTGAGATCATTGCCGAGAAAGAAGGACTTGAGATACTCGGTTGGAGAGTCGTTCCTGCTAAGCCTGAGGTGCTGGGCAAGCGTGCCGTTGAGTGTATGCCTGCCATAATGCAGTGCTTTATAAAGCGTCCAAAGGGCGTTAAAAAGGGCCTTGACTTTGACCGCAAACTGTATGTCGCAAGACGTGTGTTCGAGCAGTCAAATGAGGACACATATGTTGTATCTCTTTCAAGCAGAACTATTGTATATAAGGGAATGTTCCTTGTTCAGGATCTGAGAAAGTTCTTCCCTGACCTTCAGGATAAGGATTATGAGTCTGCTATCGCTATGGTGCACTCAAGATTTTCTACCAACACAAATCCAAGCTGGCAGAGAGCACATCCTAACAGAATGATCGTTCACAACGGTGAGATAAACACTATCAGAGGTAACGCTGATAAGATGCTCGCCCGTGAGGAAACGATGAAGTCTGAGCACCTTAAAGGCGACCTTGACAAGGTTATCCCAGTTGTAAATACTGAGGGTTCTGACTCAGCAATGCTCGACAACACACTTGAATTTCTTGTTATGAGCGGAATGGATCTGCCGCTGGCTGTTATGATAACAATTCCAGAGCCATGGGATAACAACGGCACGATGAGTCAGGCTAAGAAAGACTTCTATCAGTATTATGCGACAATGATGGAGCCATGGGACGGCCCTGCGTCTATACTTTTCTCTGACGGTGATATCATGGGTGCAGTGCTCGATAGAAACGGTCTGCGTCCGTCAAGATATTATATCACTAAGGACGGAAACCTTATCCTGTCCTCAGAGGTAGGTGCACTGCCTGTTCCGTCTGACAATATCGTTGAAAAGGAAAGACTTCGTCCGGGCAAAATGCTCCTTGTTGATACTGTTCAGGGAAGAGTTATCGACGATGACGAGCTTAAAGAATATTATGCCTCAAAGCAGCCATATGGCGAGTGGCTCGACAGCAACCTTGTAAGACTCAAAGATCTCAAGATACCTAACATCAAGGTGGAAGAGCATGATTATGAGGAAAGACAAAGACTTCAGAAAGCTTTCGGCTATACATATGAGGACGTTATGACCTCTATCCTGCCAATGGCAAAGAACGGTTCTGAGTCTATCGCAGCTATGGGTACAGACAGTCCGCTTGCAGTGCTTTCAAAAGAGCCTCAGCCGCTGTTCAACTACTTCAAGCAGCTGTTCGCTCAGGTAACGAACCCGCCTATAGACGCTATCAGAGAGGAAGTCGTAACTTCCACAACTATCTATATCGGCGAGGACGGAAACATTCTTGAGGAAAAGCCTGAGAACTGCAAGGTAATGAAGATACACAATCCTATCCTTACCTCTACAGATATCCTTAAAATAAAGAATATGCATATCCCTGGTTTTAAGGTAGCTGTTATCCCTATACTTTATTATAAGAACACTAGACTTGAAAAGGCTATAAACAGACTTTATATAGAGGCAGACAAGGCATTCAGCGAGGGTGCGAACATACTTATCCTCTCAGACAGGGGAGTTGACGAGAACCACCTTGCTATACCGTCGCTGCTGGCTGTATCAGCACTTCATCAGCACCTTGTTGTAACAAAGAAGAGAACATCTCTTGCCGTTATCCTTGAAAGCGGTGAGCCAAGAGAAGTTCATCACTTTGCAACTTTGCTTGGCTATGGTGCGTCGGCTATCAACCCTTATCTTGCTCAGGAAACTATCCACGAGCTTATTGCAGACGATCTTCTCGATAAGGACTACTACGCTGCCGTCGATGATTATAACTCAGCCGTTCTCCACGGTATCGTAAAGATAGCGTCAAAAATGGGTATCTCTACTATCCAGTCATATCAGGGTTCACAGATATTCGAGGCTATCGGTATCGGTCAGGACGTTATAAACAAATACTTCACCGGCACGGTCAGCAGGATAGGCGGTATCACAATATCTGACATCGAGAAAAATGTTGACAGACTTCATACATCAGCCTTTGACCCTCTGGGACTTGGCACGATCACAGAGCTTGAGTCAAGAGGCAGCCACAAGTTCAGGAGCGGCAAAGAGGAGCACCTTTATAATCCTCAGTCTATCTATCTGCTCCAGCAGGCTGCAAGAACCGGCGATTATGAAACATACAAGAAGTATTCAAAGCTTATATCTGAGGAAATGGACCCTGTAAATATCAGAGGCCTTATGGACTTCAACTTTGCTGAAAATCCTGTTCCGCTTGAAGAGGTGGAGAGCGTTGACTCTATCGTAAGAAGATTCAAGACCGGTGCTATGTCATATGGTTCTATCTCACAGGAGGCTCACGAGGCTCTTGCTATAGCAATGAACAGACTTCACGGCAAGTCAAACTCAGGTGAGGGCGGTGAAAGCCTTGACAGACTGCTCACAAAGGGCACTGCTGAGGATAGATGCTCGGCTATCAAGCAGGTCGCATCAGGACGTTTCGGCGTAACTTCAAGATATCTCACATCTGCTGACGAGATACAGATTAAAATGGCACAGGGTGCAAAGCCGGGCGAGGGCGGACATCTTCCGGGCAAAAAGGTTTATCCATGGATAGCTAAGACAAGACATTCAACACCTGGCGTATCCCTTATCTCACCTCCACCACACCACGATATCTATTCTATCGAGGACTTGGCACAGCTTATCTACGATCTGAAAAACGCTAACAAGAACGCAAGAATTTCTGTAAAGCTCGTTTCTGAGTGCGGCGTTGGTACGGTCGCAGCAGGTGTTGCAAAGGCCGGTGCAGGCGTTATCCTTATCTCAGGCTATGACGGCGGTACAGGTGCTGCTCCTAGAAACTCAATCTACAATGCAGGACTTCCATGGGAGCTTGGTTTGGCTGAGGCTCATCAGACACTTATCAAGAACGGTCTGAGAAACAAGGTCGTTATCGAAACAGACGGCAAGCTCATGACCGGTCGTGACGTTGTTATCGCAGCGATACTTGGTGCAGAGGAGTTCGGTTTTGCTACAGCTCCGCTGATAACACTTGGCTGTGCAATGATGAGAGTATGTAACCTCGATACTTGTCCGTTCGGCGTTGCAACACAGAACCCTGAACTTAGAAAGAAATTCCCTGGCAAGCCTGAATACGTTATGAACTTTATGATATTCGTAGCTTCAGAGCTGAGAGAATATATGTCAAAACTTGGCGTAAGAACTGTTGACGAGCTTGTGGGCAGGATAGACCTTATCAAGCCAAAGGCAGGTATCACAGGCACTGCGGCAGAAGTTGACCTTTCAAATATCATCAATTCTGATTATGTTTCAGAAAAGGTAGAATACAATAAAAAATCAAAGTATGACTTCAAGCTTGAAGAAACTCTCGATGAAAAGATACTCATGAAAGAGTTTGAGAAAAATCTCAAGAGTGGCGAGAAAAAGTCTGTTACAGTAAATGTTAAGAACACAGACCGTTCATTCGGTACTATCTTCGGTTCTGAGATAACAAGAAAGTATTACAACACACTTGCTGACGATACATACAAGATAGTCTGCAACGGTTCAGGCGGACAGAGTTTCGGTGCATTTATCCCGAACGGCTTGACCTTGGAACTTGTGGGCGACTCTAACGACTACTTCGGCAAGGGACTTTCAGGCGGTAAGCTTGTGGTCTATCCTCCTAAGGATTCTACTTTCAAGGCTGAGGACAATATCATCATCGGTAACGTTGCTCTTTACGGTGCAACAAGCGGTAAAGCGTTCATCAACGGCGTGGCAGGCGAGAGATTCTGCGTAAGAAACTCCGGTGCTGTAGCAGTAGTTGAGGGCGTTGGCGACCATGGCTGCGAATACATGACAGGCGGCTGCGTAGTCGTTATCGGCAAGACAGGCAAAAACTTTGCGGCAGGTATGTCAGGCGGTGTTGCTTATGTTCTTGACGAGGACAGACACCTTTACACAAGACTCAATAAGGAAATGGTGCTTTTCTCTGAGGTCAAGGAAAAGTACGATATAATCGAACTGAAAGACCTTATTCAGCAGCACGTTGACGCAACAGGCTCTGAAAAGGGCAAGCGTATTCTTGATAACTTCGAGGAATATCTGCCTAAGTTCAAGAAGATAATCCCTCATGATTACAAGAATATGATGTCTGCTATCGCCTCAATGGAGGAAAAGGGTCTGAGCAGCGATCAGGCACAGATAGAGGCGTTCTATCAGATAATCAACGGCAAGCAGTAAGCCTGCGGCACAAAGAGGATATCGTGCTTTTTGAAACAGCGAAAGGAGGATATACTTGCGTTTGCAAGTATGATTGAGATATGGGAAAGCCAACGGGTTTTATGGACTATAAGCGTGAGGACGCACCAGCGTTCTCAGTTGAAGAACGTATAAAGAATTTTAACGAGTTCCACACTCCTCTTTCAAAAGAGGAGCAGCAGAAACAGGGTGCAAGATGTATGGACTGCGGCGTGCCTTTCTGTCAGGCAGGTCTGAAGATCGGCAACGCATTTTCAGGCTGTCCGCTGAACAATCTTATCCCTGAATGGAACGATCTTATCTGCAAGGGCAACTGGGAGCAGGCTTATTACAGACTGCACATGACAAATAATTTCCCTGAGTTCACATCAAGAGTATGCCCTGCACTTTGCGAAAAGGCGTGCACCTGCGGAGCTAACGGCGACGCAGTTACCACAAAGGCTAACGAGTATGGCATTATCGAAAATGCTTATGATCGTGGCTATGCGGCAGCAAGGATACCACAGGTGAGAACGGGCAAGACTATCGCGGTCATCGGCTCAGGGCCTTCAGGTCTTGCGGCTGCTGACCAGCTTAATCAGAGAGGTCACAGCGTAACTGTTTTCGAGCGTGAGGACAGAGTGGGCGGACTGCTTATGTATGGTATTCCGAACATGAAACTTGAAAAGCAGATAATCGACAGAAAAATAAACATAATGAAAGAAGAGGGAATAGAGTTCCGTACAGGCGTGAATGTGGGCAAGGATATCACGGCAGCCGAGCTGCTCAAAACTTTTGACAGGGTGATACTTTGCTGCGGAGCGTCAAATCCTAGAGATATCAAAGCCGAGGGCAGGGACGCAAAGGGCATATACTTTGCGGTAGACTTCCTGAAATCCACAACGAAGGCACTTCTTAACGGCGGTCTGACTGACAAAAACCACATTTCTGCCAAGGGCAAGAACGTTATGGTAATAGGCGGCGGAGATACGGGTAATGACTGCGTTGGAACAAGCATAAGACATGGTGCAAAGAGCGTTTTGCAGCTTGAAATGATGCCAAAACTCCCTGACACAAGGGCAGAGAACAACCCATGGCCACAGTGGCCAATGGTCTGCAAGACTGATTACGGTCAGGAAGAGGCTATCGGCGTGTTCGGTCACGACCCTAGAGTTTATCAGACCACGGTCAAGGAGTTCATAAAGGACAAAAAGGGCAACCTTAAAGGTGCAGTGCTTGTAAAGCTCAGCCCTGATAAAGACCCTAAGTCGGGCAGAACTATCATGAAAACTGTTGAGGGCAGCGAATACAAGGTAGACGCTGAACTTGTGCTCATTGCAGCGGGATTCCTTGGCTCTGAAAGCTATCTCACAAAGGCTTTCGGCGTTGAGGTGGACGGTAGAACGAATATCGCAACTGCTGAGGGCACTCATCAGACCAACGTCAAGAACGTGTTTGCGGCAGGCGATGTCCGCAGAGGTCAGTCGCTGGTGGTATGGGCTATTAGAGAGGGCAGAGATGTTGCCCGTGAAGTTGACAAGAGCCTTATGGAATACACAAATCTGTAAGTATAATCAAACACCGTCCGAGGATATCGGGCGGTGTTTTTTGTGTGTGGATATTTAGGGGGTACAAAAAAGCGGACAGCTTTGAAACTGTCCGCTTGAATTTTTGCTAATTACTGAATAGTTGTAATGTCGCTGCCGAACCAAGTTGTTGATATCTCAGCAAGCTTGCCGTCCTCTTTCATCTCGTGGAGAACTTCTTCGATCTTGTCGCAAAGTGCCTGATCGCCAAGTCTGAATCCGATAGCGTATTCCTCAGGGTCAAGACCGTCAGGGAGGACCTTGTAATCCTTGCCTGAAGTTGATATCTCGTAGTTTGCAACCACTGAATCAAGGAAAGCTGCGTCGACCATGTTGAGTTCGAGCTGCTGAAGTGCCTCAACGTTTGTTGCAAGCTCTGTCGTTGTCGCACCGTTTGCTGTTACAACGTCTGACGCAAGGAGTGTTTCCTGTGCTGTTGAACCGTTCTGTACTGCAATGTTCTTGCCTGCCAGGTCAGCCTGTGACTTGATATCGCTAGAGCCGTTTACAACGAATACCATTTCGTTTTTCATGTAAGGCTCGCTCATGAGCATAACTTTCTTTCTCTCGTCGCTGACGGAAAGACCGTTCCAAATGCAGTCGATCGTGCCTGCGTTAAGATCCTGCTCCTTTGTGTCCCAGTTTACGGAGTAAGTTTCAAGCTCGACACCAAGTCTTGAGCAAACTTCCTTTGCAACGTCGATATCAAAACCTACGATAGTGTCGTTCTCGTCGGTGTAGCCCATTGGCTTGAATGTTGGGTCAAGACCAAGAACGAGCTTGCCTGAATCGAGCACTTTCTGAAGTGAATTATCCTCGCCTGTTGCAGCTGTGCTGTTTGTGCCTGCTGCTGAAGATGAGTCAGATGTACTGCCGCAGCCTACAGCCAAAAGCATCATGGCAGCAGCGGAAAGAGATGCGATAGTTTTAAAAATAGATCTTTTCATTATTAACTTCCTTTCGGGCATTGAAAATACCGTTTTAATACTTTAATATAATAGCATATTATAACGCTGCTGTCAATTATCATTATTGACCAATCATTTGCAGGCTGTCAGCTCTTTTTCATAGAAAATGACCGCAGGCGTGGAAATATCAGCATTTGCCCAGCTTTTTGGCTCTTTCCATAAATCTTGCATACTTGCCTGTGACCGCCTCGCCTTGTGTTATGCCGGCGTTTTTCAAAATCTCCAAAGGCTTTTCGGGATAGTCTGCGGTGTATTCAAGTTCAAGCTCATAGTCGGTCACGCCGAGATAGTCGCTTTTATCAAGGCATATCTCTACGCTGTCAAAGGCTGTGCAAAGCTTTCGCTGAGTGTGCAGAGAGCCTGCAAGGTCTGCGGCAGGGAAGTCTCTGCCCACAAGTTTGGAAAGCTCCTGTGCGGTGAGCGTTTCAGGCAGGCTGTCAAGCTGTTGTTCATACTCTTTTTTCACATGAAGTGCACCGTTTTCGGAGATAGGTGCTTTAAGCTGCAAAAAATATCTTTCGCCTATCTGCCTGACACGGATACTTGTCATGCCTGAATCTCTTTGCGGGATATAATAAAAATTGGTCTGCTCGATTATTTTGTTCCACTGAAAAAGCTTTTCAGCGGTCTTGTACTGCTCCTGTGTGAGAGAAATTTTTATCTCACGCTCTATATTTTCGCTCATGGTAGCCTCCTGAATATATTATCATTTTACTACATTATAGCAGTATCATGCCCTAAAGTCAACTGGCGTAAAAGGTTGACAAAATCCCATAAAAATAGTAGAATTTAAGTATATGATTTTAAGGAGAGTTTGAGATGTCAAGAATACTGACGCCGCAGCAGAAGATAGAACGGAGCATCGTTACTGATTTTCGCAGAGATATATGGAACAAGTTCGTTATGGGATATGAGCGTTACGATATGATAAAGCCCGGCGACAAGATAGCCGTTTGCATATCAGGCGGAAAGGATTCTATGCTCCTTGCTAAGTGTATGCAGCATTTGCAGAAATATCAGGGAATGGATATCGGGCTGGAGTTTATTGTGATGAACCCAGGCTACAGCGACGCAAACAGGCAGAGGATAATCGACAATGCAAAGCTTATGGGCATACCGATAAAAATGTTTGAAACAAAGGTCTTTGACATTGCATACAACACAAAACGCAACCCATGCTATTTGTGTGCAAGAATGAGGCGTGGCTGGCTTTACAAATTCGCTCAGGACCTTGGCTGCAACAAGATAGCTTTGGGACACCATTTTGATGATGTTATTGAAACGATACTGATGAGCATGGTCTATGGCGGACAGATACAGACCATGATGCCGAAGTTACATTCGAGGAACTACAAGGGCATGGAGCTTATCAGACCGCTCTACATGGTCAAGGAGGCGGACATTTTACGCTGGGTGGAATACAATGACCTGCATTTTATTCGCTGTGCCTGCCGTTTTACGGAGAGCTACGAGGGGCTTGAGAAAAAGGGCGAGGTATCAAAGCGGCAGGAAATGAAAGAACTTATTGCGAAGTTCCGTGCCACCAACCCTAACATTGAAAACAACATTTTCAAGAGCGTTTACAACGTCAACTTGCGTACAGTGATACAGTATGAATACAAGGGCAAGAAGTACAATTTTATGGACACTTACGACGATTATGACCCGAATATCCAAGCTGATGACGCAGATGATGAAGAAATTGAATAAAAAGTGATAAAAGTTGCGAAAAGGGCTTGACAAAGCGGCGTACATAGTGTATAATATATTACTGTAATTGGTATGCTGCTATGGCTCAGTAGGTAGAGCACGTCCTTGGTAAGGACGAGGTCACCAGTTCGAATCTGGTTAGCAGCTCCATAAAGATCCCCGAAATCAAACGGTTTCGGGGATTTTTACTTTTATAATCGCAGAAACAGCAAATAAAAAGCAGCTCCGAGGCAACGGCTTCGGAGCTCATTTGCTTTTGTCGGGCTCGTCCGGAACATGGTGCATTATTCCGTCGACATCGCAGTTCAAAATATTGCACAGGTCATTTAACGTCACGGTGCTTATCGGCTTGTTATGCTTGAGACGGTCTATGAGACTGCGGCTGATGTTGAAATCCCTTATCAGCTTGTATGTCGTCATCCCTCTGTCTTTCATGGTTTTGTAAAACGGCTCATAAGTAATCACAAAATCACCTCAACGCCATTTTAATTTATGCTCAATATGTTGACGATTGTCGATGTATAGAGTATAAATATATACGACACCGAAAGCATATGAAACGCCGATCGACAGCAAATAATATTGAAATAAAGAATTTAAGACGGTTATTTATCCTCAAAACCCGTCAATTATACTAAGTATATTGTGTTTTCCTGACAGAGTGCTAATATATGATTGAGAGAATTCTGCCAAAGAGGCATAAAGCACAACCAAGGTATAAAACGGCACTGCCGTAAAAAATAATGCGTAAAAACAAAACGGAGGTAACAAACAATGAAAACAAAGACAAAGCTTGTTTTTGTACTTGTAATGATTGCGACTCTAATTATCAGTCTGGCAGTTTATAAGATTCAAAAAGATGACTTTAAGGATAATTTTTCGAATGTAGAGTTGAAACAATCCAAGGAATTTGAGAATGATCTTAATGGGATTCTAAAAAGTTATTTGCAATCAAATGATTATGTGGATAAGAAGGATATCCCTAAATGCCTTTCTGAAGTATATGACTTCTGCAGAAGCCATACAGATGTTATAAAACTTTATGAATATGACTCAAAAAATGAATCAGTATACATTGAACTGAAATCAGGAATGACTTATTTAATAATTCCACCTGTTGAAGATCGTCTAAGCGGAAAAGGATCGGGGGAAATAGTAACTTTTGAACCGAATAAGAAGTCAATTCAAAATTTTTTAGCAAAGTCACTTATGAAAATCGGCGGTATGGAATATAGGTCGGTTAAAGATACGGCTTATTTTATCAACGAGCAATGTGAAAGTTTTAATTTTGACAGTTCTTTCGAAAACAAGGAAGTATCTATAGATAATTTGAAAAACTTATCTTCATTTAAGCTGATGCTATGGAATGGACACGGCGGTTATAACGAGAAAAAGGATATTTTGGCATTAGCTACAGCTACAAAAACTAGTCGAGGGAGAGATAAAGATTATTCGAAAGACATCAGAGAAGGCAGGATTATTAAGATGGGGTTTGTCGATAAAGAGTACGGAATAACATCCAATTTTATTGATAAGTATTTCCCTGAAATGAAGAATTCGATTATATATCTAGGGACTTGCTATTCTTGTATAAATTCCAGCTTGTCTGACAGTTTTTTTAAAAAAGGTGCAGTCGCAATTTTGGGATATGATGTTTCTATAGAACCAGATGTTGAAGTGCAGATTAGGACATTATTGTTTAGTGATTTATGTGAGCGCTTGACGGATAAAAACTATCGGACGGTTCGTGAAGCTTATGATTTGCGAGTGGGTGATTATACAGAAAACGGATTTGTGTTACGCGTTAGCGATAATAATGTTCGCCTTATTGAAACTACTGTAGCAGAGAAAATCAGTACACCAATTAAAATGACAGACTTTATCGGTATGACTGTCGATAAGCTTTGCGAGATTTATGGAACTGATTTTGCTGTTGGATATGATGATGGCACGATGGACGGATCATCGACAACCAGAAAAATTTACTATGAAGATAACAGAATTCCGCTTGAGTTCACTGTATCTGCTAAAGGATTGCATGCCAATGAACCAAGCATAAGTGAAATTACGGGCGGAGAGATTATATATAATGTAAAAATGTTGAAACCGAGTCTTAAAGAACAGGTTGATGTCAATGAAACTTTAACTACGAATACTACATATTCGCAGTTGAACGGTATTGATGGAACGCGTTATATTTATGATTTAAAAGGTCCGTTTTACGAAGAAGGATTTGTGTATTCTATTGAAGACAAAAACGCTTTTATAGAACTTTATTATAATGAGTTTCCAGATAAAAGTTCAATCCCCGATAAAATAATTGTTCATGGCAAGGAGATGGAATATAAGATGCCGGATGATAATTGGGGAGTGAGAACCGTTGTTGATTTTACTACCGACAGCAATGTTAGTCCGTTTACAGTTACGGGTGTAGTTAAAACTATAAAAAGAGAACATCCGGGGAATGGAAACACAATTAACTGCACTGTTATATATTTAGATAAACCTATAAAACAAATCAGCAATAACTTTGGAGAGCAAGAAGTAAAATATGTTGGATTATATATTGATAAAGATATGCAACAATATGGTGTATTGCAATACCCCAAAGATGGAACTCGCGTAACTGTTACTGGGGAAGCTTGGGAAGGTCATACCGCATATCACCAAAATATGATGATAACTGCCATACTCATAAGAGAATATTGACAAGAATCTTTATATCATGTCTAAAAAACTCCTCGGCAAATAACCAACCCCATCCCCGCCAAGCAGACCATCCCTTTCAAAAATTAAATTAACTTCCCGGCGGGGAATTCGCGGGGCGGCGTCCGATCTGCGCGCCGCTCCTTTTGATACCGAAAACTGCACATTTCTTATAGCTGCCGTCGGACTCCCGTCCGGCGGTTCGCTTTTTGTCTGCATTTATGACCTAACTC
>OICK01000591.1_pt1 | contig 16121 bp, 16 predicted proteins | sample 1581281 | NCBI WGS metagenome assembly OICK01 (sample SAMEA3882557, study PRJEB24775) | human gut metagenome | biome: human-associated habitat; feature: intestine environment; material: feces | place: Netherlands | collected 2009/2010 | reverse complement strand
GTCAGGGTACCCGCCGTTTCGGCGTCCGCGCCCTGCCGCAGAAACAGCTGGCGCAGCCCTTCGCCCAGCAGACAGATGCCGCCGCCTACACAAAACGCCCACAGGCAGTCTGCCAGAAGCGGCGAATGCGGCCCCGCCTTCTGCACCCGGCGTGCGTATTCCTGCGCTGTCATCTTCATCTTCCCGCGCCCCCTTTTGCGGATAGTCTGCCCGGGGCGGCGGGTGCTTATCCTTTTTTGTGAAAGAAGGTATAGTCTATGCGTTCTTCCCATCATCGCAACCATCACGCCCGGCGTCTGCTCTGCCTGACGGCGCTGGCCTGTTTTGTGGCGGGCGGCGCTGCCTACGCCTGCACCCACAAAGCTGCGGTGCCGCAGCTGCCCGAGCTGCCTGCCGAGAGCCTTGAGCAGCCCGCCGAATACGGCGCGCAGCAGAGCACCCTTACCGCCGCACAGGCACAGGCCATCCTGGATGACCCCCGCATGATCCTTGTGAGCCGCACCCACCCGATAACGGAGGACTATCCTGTCGAGACCAAGGAATGCGGCTCGGCTACCGCCATCAACAAGACTTTGCAGACCGAAGCCGCCGATGCCTTTCTCTCCATGCAGGCCGCTGCCGCCAAGGACGGCGTGGATGTGCGGATGCAGAGCGGCTACCGCAGCGTCAGCTACCAGAAAAAGCTGTACGACAACAAGACCCAGTACTACCGTGATAAGGGTCTGAGCGAAGCCGCCGCCCGGGAAAAGGCGGCTGTCATCGTGAACCCGCCGGGCTGCTCGGAGCACAATTGCGGCCTTGCCGCCGACCTGAACAGCCCGGAGCACACCACCCTTGACACCGGCTTTGCCGACACCGCCGCTTTCCGCTGGCTGTGCGAGAACGCGGAGCAGTACGGCTTTATCCTGCGCTACCCGCAGGACCGACAGGCTGCCACCGGCATCGTGTTCGAGCCGTGGCACTGGCGCTATGTGGGGGTGGAAAACGCCCTTGCCATCCGCGCCAGCGGCCTGAGTCTGGAAGAGTTCATCGCCCTGCAGCGGGCAGACTGAATCAAATGCTCTGTGCGCGGCACAGAGAGAAGGGAATTATCATTGGAACGTACTCTCATTGCACCGGGCGTGCATCTTTCCTGCGACCCGGCTTCTAAATTCAACCGCTGCCGCATCAGCATCCATTTTGCTTTCCCGGCAGAGCGTAAAACGGCCACTGCCCATGCGCTTTTGCCGCTGGTGATGGAGCGCGGCTATGCGGACTGCCCGGATATGACCCAGCTGACCAAAAAGCTGGCAAAGCTCTACGGCGCAGACCTGACCGTGGACGCCCGCCCTATGGGCTGCAACCATAACCTCTGCGTCAGTGTGACCGGCATCAAGGATGCCTTTGCGCTGGAGGGTGAGGCGCTGACCGCCGAGTACACTAAAATCGCGCTGAGTGCGGCCTTCCATCCGTATTTTGTGGATGGCTGCTTTGACCCGCAGGCCGTCAGCATTGAAAAGCAGATGCTGAAAAAAGGGCTTGAGGACGAGATCAACGATAAACGTATCTACTGCCTGCATCAGGCTAACCGGGAGTTTTTTGGTGACAGCCCGGCAGGCGTGCGGCAGGAGGGCTATCTGGAAGAGGTGGACGGCCTTACCCCGGCTATGCTGACCGATGCCTACCGGCAGATGCTGCGCACCGCCAACATTGAGCTGCTGGTGCTGGGCTGCGACGCCGCCCAGACCGCCGCCATCCGGGACGCCTTGCTGGCGGAACTTACCTGCATCGACCGCGCCCCGCTGCCACTGGTGGAAAACATGGCCATGCCCACCATTGCACCGGTGCACAAGACCGAAAACTATGATATGGTGCAGGCAAAGCTGTGTATGCTGTTCACGCTGGGGCAGCCTATGCAGCCGCAGCAGCTGGCAGCGGTGCGACTTGCCATGGCGCTGTACGGCGGCAGCGTGACCAGCCGCCTGTTCCTCAATGTGCGGGAGCGGGACCATCTGTGCTACTACTGCTCCTCCTCCTTCCAGAGCTTTACCGGCAGCATGGCGGTGAACAGCGGTGTGGAGCACGCCGATGCCGCCCGCGCAGAGCAGGCGATTCTGAAGGAGCTTGCCGACCTGTGCACCGGCCCTATCACCGATGAGGAATTTGAGGACTGCCGCCGGGGTCTGCTCAGCGGTATGAACGGGGTAGAGGACAGCCTTGGCGGCATTGAGAGCTGGTACTACATCGAGGTGCTGCGCGCCGGTGCTAACAGCGCTGCGCCCATCCAAAGCCCGGAGCAGGCGCGGAATGCTCTGCGCGCCGTGACCAAGGACGAGGTGCGGGATATCCTGCGCCGCCTGACCCTCTCGGTCAGCTATCTGCTTACAAAGGAGGATACTGCCCATGCCGCAGAATAACCAGACCCTGCTGGAAAAGACCGTGGCCGACCAGTGGCAGACCCTGCCCTCCGGCCTGACGGTGCTGGTGCGCTCCATGCCGGGGTATTCCAGCACCCATGTGATCTATGCCACCAAGTTCGGCTCCATCGACCGGGATTTCTGCCTGAATGGCCAAACGGTGCATCTGCCGGCGGGTGTAGCGCATTTTCTGGAGCACAAAATGTTCGAGGACGAGGACGGCGACGCCTTTGCTAAGTACGCAAAGACCGGTGCCAACGCCAACGCCTTTACCAGCTTTGACCGCACCTGCTACCTGTTCACGGCTACCCAGCAGCTGGATGAAAGTCTGGACGTGCTGCTGGGCATGGTAGGCCACCCCTACTTTACCGAGCAGACCATCGCCAAGGAGCAGGGCATCATCGGGCAGGAGATCAAGATGTACGACGACAGCGCCGACTGGCGGCTGATCACCGGCCTGTGTGAGTGCCTGTACCACAGCCACCCCATCCGCAGCGATATCGCGGGCACAGTGGAGAGCATTGCCGAGATCACGCCCGCCATGCTGTACGACAGCTGCAAGGCCTTTTATGCCCCGGGCAATATGGTGCTGGCTGCGGCCGGCAACACCACCATGGAGCAGATTTTGGCCGCCTGTGAGCGGCACGGCCTGATGGAGCCCCGCCCGGTGCAGAAGGTGCAGCGGCTGTGGGCACCGGAGCCCATGACCCTTGCCGCCACGGAAAAAACGCTGACCATGCCGGTTTCTAAGCCCTGCTTCGGCGTGGGCTTTAAGGAAGAGCCGCTGCCTGCGGATGATCTGCGCACCGAGGCGCTGTACGACCTTGTGCTCAGCTGCATCGTGGGCGGGATGTCGCCCTTGTACCGCCGCCTGTACGACGAGGGGCTTGTGAACCCCGGCTTTGGCGGCGAGGTGCTGCGGGTGGACGGCTGCTGCTGCATCCTGTTCACCGGCGAGAGCGATGTGCCCGACACTGTGAAGCAGCTGCTGTTGGAGGAAATCCGGCGCATCCGCGCTGAGGGCGTGGACCGGGAGATCTTTACCCTGTGCAAGAATGAAAAATACGGCCAGCTGATCGAAAATCTGGAGAACGTGGAGGACTCGGCCAGCCAGATGGCGGACTTCGCCCTCTCCGGGCAGACGGTGGTGCAGCAGATCGAGGCACTTGCGGCCCTGACGGCGGACGACGCCGACGCAGCCCTGCAGCACATCTTACAGCCCGCCCGGATGGCGATGATGTACATCGAGCCGGACGGCACGGCGGACCTGCCCGAAGCAGATGACGAAGAGACGGAGGACGAAGAATGACGAATCTGGTACAGTTCCCGGGTCTGGGACTGAGTTTTCATCTGAACCGCGTGGCCTTTACCATCGGCGGGGTCAGCATCTACTGGTACGGCGTGTGCATCGCGGTGGGTCTGTGTCTGGCACTGGTCTTTGCCTTCCGGCACAGTCTGGAATTTGGCGTAGACCCGGACAGCATGGTGGACGTCATCCTCATCGGCGTGGTGCTGGGCATCATCAGCGCCCGCGCCTACTATGTAGCTATGGCACCTTTTAAATATGAGAGCATCTGGGAGATGATCGCCATCCGCGATGGCGGCCTTGCCATTTACGGCGGCATCATCGGCGGCTTTTTGTTCGGCGGTCTGGCCTGCAAGTGGCGGGGCGTGCCGGTGCTGCCCATGTTCGACCTTACCGCCATGGGCTTTCTCCTCGGGCAGGGCTGCGGCCGCTGGGGCAACTTTTTCAATCAGGAGGCCTTTGGCTGCAACACCACCCTGCCGTGGGGTATGTACAGCGAGGCCACCCGCGCTTACCTGATGAGCAGCACGGTCACGGTACCCAAGGGCGTGGTCATCGACCCCAACCTGCCGGTGCATCCCACCTTTTTGTACGAGAGCATCTGGTGCTTTGTGGGCTTCTTCCTGCTGTTCCGCTACATCAAAAAGCGCAAGTTCAACGGCGACATCACCCTGCGGTATCTGATCTGGTACGGCGCAGGCCGTTTCTGGATCGAGGGCCTGCGTACTGACAGCCTGATGCTGGTGCCCTCCATCGGGCTGCGGGCATCCCAGCTGATGGCAGGCATCGCCGTGGTGGCGGGCATTGCAGCAGAGGTGTACTTTACCCGCAAGCTCAAGGACAAGCCCCTGTTTGTGCCGCTGGCGATGAACGCAGAGAACAAGGCGGCGCAAAAGAAGCTGGACGGCCCCATCTCCTTTGCGGGTAAGGACACCCAGCTGCTGGCCTCCAGCCCGCGCAAGCTGTTTTTGGAAAAGACCGAGGCCTATAATGCGCAGGTGAAAGCCGCCATAGAACAGGCCGGGCAGAAAAAAGCGTAAAAATCTGCGCAAAAGGGGAAATTTCCTCTTGCAATCCGGTTCGGTTTTTGCTATAATATTCTAGCCGCATGGTGTGGGCGCCTGAAATGGCCCGCTGTAAGGGTCTGCCTTTACGACCAGCGAGTACAACGAAAAGGAATGAACAAAATGTACGCAATCATTGTTACCGGCGGTAAGCAGTACCGCGTGGAGCAGGGCGACATCGTCTACATCGAAAAGCTGGACGTTGAGGCCGACTCCGAAGTGAAGTTTGATCAGGTTCTCGCTATCGGCGAGGAGGGTTCTGTGAAGGTTGGCGCTCCTGTTGTTGAGGGTGCTACCGTTTCTGCCAAGGTCATCAAGAATGGCAAGGGCAAGAAGCTGAACATCATCACCTATCGCGCAAAGAAGCACAGTGCTCGCCGTATGGGCCATCGTCAGCCCTACACCAAGGTTGAGATCACTGCGATCAACGGCTAAGGAGGTAAATTACAATGGCACATAAAAAGGGCGTAGGCAGCACCAAGAACGGCCGCGATTCCGCAGCACAGCGTCTGGGCACCAAGCGTGCAGACGGTCAGTTCGTTCTGGCCGGCAACATCCTGGTTCGTCAGCGTGGCACCCACATCATGCCGGGTGAGAACGTTGGCAAGGGCAGCGATGACACCCTGTTTGCTCTGGTGGACGGCACCGTCCGTTTCGAGCGCGTGGGCAAGAGCGGCAAGAAGTGCAGCGTTAAGCAGTAACTTCTTTCTGAATAACTGCAATCGTAGAGCCGGACCCTCGTGGCCCGGCTCTTTTTGATGAAATAAGGCTATGCGTTCGTGTAGCGCTGTTTGCAAGCCTTCCCCCGGTCGGGGGAAGGTGGCACGAAGTGCCGGATGAGGGCGCTGAAACGCAAAGGCCTATAAAGCTAAGGAGGGGCTGTATGGCAGCACAGACTAACTTTATCGACATCGCCACGATATGGCTCCATGCGGGCAAGGGCGGCGATGGTGCGGTGAGCTTTCACCGCGAAAAATTCGTGGCCGCAGGCGGCCCGGACGGCGGCGACGGCGGCCGGGGCGGCGACATCATCTTTGTGGCGGACGACCATCTGTCCACCCTGATGGATTTCCGCTATAAGCGCAAGTATGTGGCCCCGGAGGGCGGCAAGGGCGGCGCGAGCCTGTGCCACGGCAAAAATGCCGAAAATCTGGTCATCAAGGTGCCGCTGGGCACCGTGATCAAGGACGCAGAGAGCGGCCTTGTTATCGCAGACCTGTCCGACCACACCCCGGTCACCATTGCAAAGGGCGGCCGCGGCGGCTACGGCAACGCACACTTTGCCACCCCCACCCGCCAGATCCCCAAGTTTGCAAAGCCCGGTATGCCCGGCGAGGATCTGCAGGTGACGCTGGAACTGAAGCTGATCGCGGACGTGGGTCTGATCGGCTTCCCTAATGTGGGCAAGTCCACCCTCATCTCCACCATCAGCGCGGCAAAGCCCAAGATCGCCAACTACCACTTTACCACTCTTGTGCCCACGCTGGGCGTTGTGTCGGTGGGCGAGGGCGCAAGCTTTGTCTGCGCCGACATCCCCGGCCTGATCGAGGGTGCCAGCGAGGGCGTCGGTCTGGGACACGACTTCCTGCGCCATGTGGAGCGCTGCCGCCTGCTGCTGCACGTCGTTGACGTTTCCGGCAGCGAGTGCCGCGACCCCATCGAGGACTTTGAAAAGATCAACGAGGAGCTGGCAAAGTTCAGCCCTGTGCTGGCCGAGCGTCCGCAGATCGTGGTGGGCAACAAGTGCGACCTTGCCACCGAGGAGCAGATCGAGACCTTCCGCCAGTATGTGGAGGGCAAGGGCCTGACCTTTGTGCCCATCTCTGCCGCCACCATGCAGGGCGTCAAGCAGCTGCCGGGGCTCGTGTACAACCGCCTCAAGGATATCCCGCAGGTGCCGGTGTTCACCCCCGAGTACAAAAAGCCGGAGGCTAAGAAGAATGACCGCGACTTCACCATCCAGCGCATGGAAGCCCATGTGTGGAGTGTGGATGCCCCGTGGCTGGAGTATATTCTGGCCGGCAGCAACGTGGACGACTACGAGAGCCTGCAGTTCTTCCAGCGTCAGCTGGGCGAGAGCGGCATTCTGGACGCGCTGGTGCAGAAGGGCGTGGAAGAGAACGATACCATCCTTATCGGCGAGTATCAGTTCGACTATATCTTCTAAGGATAAAGCAGCATGAACGAATCAGAAAAAATCGACCCGCGGGAGCTCAGCCCGCTGGCGCTGGCCTTTGTGGGGGACAGCGTGCTGGAGCTGCTGGTGCGTCAGCGTCTGGTGGAGCACCACCGCCTTTCTGCCGGAAAGCTGAACGCCGAAAAGGTCAAGTATGTCTCTGCCAGAGCGCAGTTCCGGGAACAGCAGCTGCTGGAGCCGCTGTTTACCGAGGACGAGTTGGCCGTATTCAAGCGCGGTCGCAATGCCAGCAAGGCCAGTGTCGCCAAGCACGCCTCCCCGGAGGAATACCGTGCCTCCACCGGCTTTGAGTGCCTGCTGGGCTGGCTGTACCTGAACGGACAGCTGGAGCGTGTGCACCAGCTGTTTGAGGTGCTGTGGCAGCAGTTTGAACCTGACCAGAAATAAGAATGCGAAAGCCCGCTGCTTTCCACACTGGAAACCAGTGGTGGAGGGCAGCGGGCTTTGCTTGTTGGCATCTGTGGTCCGTCAGATGCTGCTTACGCCATCAGCGGCTGTTTTTTGCGTTGGTGGAACGGCTGTTGGTGGAGTTCTTGGCGCTTTCGTCATCGGCACCCTTGGTGTACTGGTTGGGGTGCTTGTGCTCGTTGGTGGCGCTGTTGGTGGTCTTGCTGCTGGTGCGGTTGGAGGTCTGGTTCTTGCAATTGGTACTGCGGTTCTCACTACGGTTTTCCATGGTGTGAATGCTCCTTTCGGTCGTTGCTGTGGGGGCGGGGTCGCCCTCACAGTCCATAGTGTGGCCGCAGCCGGCGGCTTTATACATCCCATGGGAGGAAAAGAATATGCCTACGGAATATTTTGAGCAGCGGGAGCGTGCCCTGCTGGGCCCGCGGTACCAGCAGCTGTATGCCGCCCCGCAGCAGACGGCAGAGCGCGGGGTCACCGTGTCGGCGCTGCGCACCACACCGGAGCAGTTTGCGCAGAGGGCAGATTTCCCGCTGGAACCCTCGCCCTTTTGCAAGGCGGCTTTTGTGGTACATCAGCCGGACTTTAAGCCCGGACGGCATCCGTACCACCATGCGGGTGTGTTCTATTCGCAGGAGCCCTCGGCTTCCTCGGCAGCGCCGCTGCTGGGGGTGCAGCCCGGGATGCGGGTGCTGGATCTGTGCGCCGCTCCAGGCGGCAAAAGCAGCCAGCTGGCGGCGGCATTGCAGGGGCGCGGTGTGCTGGTAAGCAACGAGTATGTGGCTGCGCGTGCCGAGATTTTAAAAAGCAACCTTGAGCGCATGGGCGTTTCCAACGCCGTGGTGCTCAACGAGACCCCCGCCCGCATTGCCGAGGCGCTGCCGGAGTTTTTTGACCGGGTGCTGGTGGATGCGCCCTGTTCCGGCGAGGGAATGTTCCGCAAGGAGCCGGTAGCGTTGCAGCAGCACTGCGAGGCACTGGTAAAGCAGTGCGCAGAGCTGGGCGCGCAGATTCTGGACTGCGCCGCAGCGGCACTGGCGCCTGGCGGGCAGCTGGTGTATTCCACCTGCACCTTTGCGCCGGAGGAGGACGAAGCGCAGGTGGCGGCTTTTTTGCAGCGCCACCCGGAGTTTGCACTGGCCGATGTGCTGGGCAACGTGGACTACACCTTTGGCAGCGCAGGTGAAGAAAACCGCACCGGCGGTCTGCCGCTGGACGTGAGCAAGGTGCGCCGCATCTGGCCCTGTCAGGGCGGCGAGGGGCACTTTATGGCACGGCTGGTCAAGGCGGGCACGCCCCGCACCCTGCCGCCGGAGGGAGAATACACCCCGGAGGAGCAGCTCTGGCTTGCCGCTGCTGCGGAAGCGGGCAAAAAGGGCAAGGGCAAAACTAAGCCCGCCAAGGCCGCAGATGCCCGCAGCGCACGCCGCGCAGACAGCCGCGCCTGCCGGGATGCAGTGCAGGGCACGAGCCGCCGCACCCGGGATACCGGGGCAGGGGAGGCCACCCCTACACAGAGCCTTGCCGCATGGCAGGAGTTTGCCCGGCAGTATTTCCCCGCGCTGGCACAGCGTCCGGCTGTGGTGCACGGCGGTGGTGTGCTGCTGCCGGTTGCCTTTCCGCAGACGGGGCTTCATGTGCTGCGGGCGGGGGTATTCGTGGGCAGCGTGCAGAAGGGACGCTTTGTGCCGGAGCACCATCTGTTCACGGCCTTTGGCAGCCTGTGCACGAACTGCGAGCAGCTGACCCTTGCCGACTGCCGCTGCACCGAGTACCTCTCCGGCCGCGAGGTGGAAGCCCGCACGGCAGCGGACGGCTGGTGCTGCGTGACCGTGGATGGCTGCCCCATGGGCGGCGGCAAGGTGTCGGGCGGACGGGTCAAAAACCATTACCCCAAGGCCCTGCGGCTGCTGTAAACCGGCCTGAAAAGCCGGTTTTCCAACACGAACAGGCGAAAAACACGCCCGGAGCCCTTGAATGGGATTCGTGATTGTGCTACAATAATAGAGTTAGATTTTGTGTGCTGCCACAAGCGGGCGACCACAGCCCGTCTGCCCGCAGGCGGAGATTTCGATAAAACTTTAGGAGGTTCCCATGTCTGGACATAGCAAATGGAACAACATTAAGCGCAAGAAGGAAAAGACTGACGGCGCCCGTGCCAAGGTCTTTACCAAGATCGGCCGCGAGATCAGCGTTGCCGTCCGTGACGGCGGCCCCAACCCGGCTTCCAACAGCAAGCTGGCAGACCTGATCGCCAAGGCAAAGCGCATGAGCGTGCCCAACGATAACATCCAGCGTATCATCAAGAAGGCCGAGGGCGGCGACAAGACCGAGTTCGAGGCCATCACCTACGAGGGCTACGGCCCCGGCGGCGTGGCAGTCATGGTGGAGACCCTGACCGACAACCGCAACCGTACCGCTGCCGACCTGCGCCACTACTTCGATAAGAACGGCGGCAATCTGGGCGCTATGGGCTGCGTGGCTTTCCTGTTCAACCAGAAGGGTGTCATCGACATCTCTCTGGAGGATAAGGACGCCGACGAGGCCATGATGGACGCTCTGGATGCCGGTGCCGAGGACTTTGATGCCAGCGAGGACGCAGCCGAGGTCACCACCGACCCCGAGAACTACTCCGCTGTGGTCAAGGCTCTGGAAGAGAAGGGCTACGAGATCCTGTCCGACGATCTGGCCATGGTGCCCATGACCACCACCCGCCTGACCGACCCCGATCAGCTCAAGGCAATGGGCAAGCTGCTGGATTCCCTGGAGGACAACGACGATGTCCAGAACGTCTGGCACAGCCTGGAGAACGAAGAGGACCTGCCGGAATAAGCTTCCGCAAGGCTCTTTGCTCCTGAAATAAAATGATAAAAAGCCGCTTTTTGTGCTGTTTAGCACGAAAGGCGGCTTTTGCTTGTTATTTTTGTATGTCGTGCGGATAAGGGTTCCTTCTGGCATCAGAAAAATCGTACTCTGCACGCATATCCTCATCGTAGGATGGATTTTCCGAAGAAGTGCCATTAGATTTATCGTTCATAGTGCGTCCACAGACTGAGAATCTTAACGGTCTGCTCTTTTTCATAGACCTGATAAACAAGGCGGTGCTGGATGTTGATGCGGCGGCTGTATGCACCGTTCAGATCACCCACCAGCTTTTCGTACGGGGGCGGGTTTTGGAAAGGATCAACACGAATGATTTCAATGAGCGCCCTTGCCTTTTCGTCCAGATGGGCAGACTTCAGTTTTGGCACGTCCTTTGCGGCGGTTTTGGTGTAAACGACCTTGTACATTTACCACTCCACCGCCGTTTCGTCCACACAGTCCTCAAGCGGCGTGGCGATTCCGTCCATAATCTTTTCGCGCATACCCGGTGCAGAGACCAGATACAGCGTTTCCATGATGCCGCTGTAATCTTCTTCAGACAGCAGTACGGCATTGCCGTCCTTGGTGGTGATGTTGATGGGCTGGTTGTATTTAATGGTCTGCTCTACATAGTCGAAGGCATTCTTACGGAAATTCGTGATATTTGTAGTGGTCATCGTAGAAGCACTCCTTTCGCGTACAGTATAGCGTACGCTTGTAAAAATGTCAATATGCGACCGGCAATCGAAACATGACACACGGTTACCCCTGTGCCAGCGCCCTGCCTTTTTGATAGTAGCGCTGCATTTCTTCCCAGGGGACCATATTCCCGCCGGTGGCCCAGACCAGATGGGTGGCGTTTGCCAGCGCACCGGCGGGCAGGGCGGTTTCGGTGTAAGCGCCAAGCAGCTGTCCGGGCTGGGTGAGCACCGGGCCGTACATTCCCGCCAGAGCGCTGGGTTCAAGGTATAGACCTTCGGCGTCTGCCAGCTGCGCCAGAAGGGTGTACATCCGCTCGTCCTGCAGGGTGTAGCAGCCGCTCATAAAGGGGCGCATCAGCCCGCCCACAAAGCCGGAGGCGCGCCCCACGGCAAGACCGTCGGCGGCGGTGCGGTTGTCTATGCCAAAGTCCTGCACACAGACGCTGCTGTTTTCGCCGGTAGCCATGCCCAGCATCATGCAGGGGGAGTGGGTGGGCTCGGCGAAGAAGCAGTGTGCGGCATCGCCGAACAGCATCTTCAGGCCAAAGGCCACGCCGCCGGGGCCACCGCCCACGCCGCAGGGCAGATAGGCGAAGAGGGGATGCTCCGCGTCCACGGTGACGCCCTGCGCGTCCAGCTGCTTTTTCAGCCGCAGGGCAGCCACGGCATAGCCCAGAAAGAGGGTCTTGGAGTTTTCGTCATCCACAAAGTGGCAGTAGGGGTCGCCCGCCGCCAGCTTGCGTCCCTCGGTCACAGCGATGCTGTAATCGGAGGCGTACTCCACCACCTTTACGCCCCGGCTGCGGAGTAGGTCTTTTTTCCATTGCCGCGCGTCAGCAGACATGTGTACAGTGACCTGAAAGCCCAGCTTTGCGCTCATGATGCCGATGGAAAGCCCCAGATTGCCGGTGGAGCCCACCGCGATGGAATACTGCGAGAACAGCTTGCGGAAGCGCTCTTCTGCCAGCACGGCGTAGTTGTCGGTAAGGTGCAGCATCCCGCTGTGCAGAGCAATGTCCTCGGCGGTTTTCAGTACCTCGTAAATGCCGCCCCGGGCCTTGATGGAGCCGGAAATGGGCAGATGACTGTCCAACTTGACCCATACCTGCCCGGCAATGCGGGTGCCGCTGCGCTCTTCCAGCACCTTCTGCATCCGGGGAATGGGCTGAACAGGGGACTCAATGATGCCGCCGGTCGCAGCAGTCTCGGGAAAGACGGCGGCAAGATAGGGCGCAAACCGCTCCAGCCGTGCGGCGGCGTCCTCAATGTCGGAAAGGGTCAGCGGGCAGGCAGCCGCAGCCTGTGCAAAGGGCAGCTTGTCCGGGTTTGTCCATGCAGTCTCCTTCAGGGCACAGAGGTCGGAGACCACGGGATATGCCGCGATCCAATCGGCAACAGAACGCCCGGCGATGCACTTGGCAGGTGAAACCATAGCGGATCCTCCTTTATATATAGAACCAGATGGTGCGCCCGGCAGTTTTCGCGGAGCGCTGCGTGTCTTGAATATAAAGGTTTTTACAGGAATTGTCAACCGGCTGCTTTTTGTGCCGGGCAGGTCAGAGCGTTGCGATGTGCTGACCGCAAGAACAGGAAAAGCTTGGAAAGAGAGCAGCACACTGCCCAAAAACCTTGTTAAAAAACTGGCATTTTGCCGTTTTTGTGTAAAGTATACAAGAATAAACACAAAAAAATGGCATTGTGCGTATTGCTATTTTAAAACTGATATATTAGAATATAAGCAAGAAGAGCGTGCAGGCGTACTGCGCGTGCCACATGATAAATAACGACAGGAGGAACTTCTCTATGCCTATGAAAATGGGTTGGCGCTGGTATGGCGAGGGCAACGACCCCGTCACTCTGAGCGACATCAAGCAGATCCCCGGCGTGACCAGCATCGTCTGGGCACTGCACAACAAGATGCCCGGCGAGATCTGGGAGATCGACGAGATCCAGAAGGTCGCAGACCAGATCCACGCTTACGGCTTCGATATGGACGTGGTCGAGTCCGTCAATGTCCACGACGACATCAAGATCGGCCTGCCCACCCGCGACAAGTACATCGAGAACTACAAGCAGTGCATCCGCAACCTGTCCAAGTTCGGTGTCAAGGTCATCTGCTACAACTTCATGCCCATCTTTGACTGGACCCGTACCGACCTGTTCCACCCCGTCGGCGACGGCTCCACTGCTCTGTTCTACCAGAAGGACATGATCCAGGACGATTACAAGGCCATGGCCGACTACATCCTGGGCTTCACCGAGAAGTACAACATGACCTTCCCCGGCTGGGAGCCGGAGCGTATGGCAAAGCTGGACGAGCTGTTCAAGGCCTATGCCCCTGTCACCAAGGAGAAGCTGTGGGAGAACCTGAAGTACTTCCTCGAGGCTCTGATGCCCACCTGCCACGAGTGTGACATCAAGATGGCCATCCACATGGACGATCCCCCTTGGGATATCTTCGGCCTGCCCCGCCTGCTGGTGGACGCCGAGAGCATCGACCGCTTCCTGTCCATGGTGGATGATCCGTACAACTGCCTGACCCTGTGCTCCGGCAGCCTGAACGCAAACCCCAACAACAATGTTGCCGAGATCGTCCGCAAGCACTGCGACCGCATTGCGTTTGCTCACATCCGCAACATCCACCACTTCCCCAACGGCGACTTCTCCGAGGCTGCTCACCGCGACTGCTGCGGCGAGACCGGCATCATCGAGATCCTGCGCGCCTACCATGACGGCGGCTACGAGGGCTATATCCGCCCCGACCACGGCCGTCAGCTGTGGGAGGAAGGCCCCGGCAACTGCCGCCCCGGCTATGGCAAGTATGACCGTGCTCTGGGCATCCAGTATATGCTGGGTATCTGGGATCTGCTGGACCGTCTGGATGAAGAAAAGAAGGGCTGATTATTATGAAGCTGTCTGATATCAAGAACGGCAATCTGTCCGCCGAGTGGGCAGAAAAGGGCTACGAGCTGCCCAAATTCGACATTGAGGCCGTCAAGGCCAAGACCCACGCCGAGCCCACTTGGGTGCACTTTGGTGCCGGCAACATCTTCCGTGCTTTCCCGGCTGCCATCCTGAACGATGCGCTGAACACCGGCAAGTATGACCGCGGTGTCATCGTGGCCGAGAGCTTTGACTACGAGATCATCGACAAGGCTTACCAGCCCTACGATAACCTGAGCCTGCTGGTCTGCCTGAAGTCCACCGGCGACATCGAGAAGAAGGTCATTGCTTCCGTGACTGAGAGCCTGAAGGCTGATTACTCCTTTGGCGAGGATTGGGCTCGTCTGGTCGAGATCTTCCAGAACCCCAGCCTGCAGATGATCTCCTTCACCATCACCGAGAAGGGCTACGGCGTTGCTCCTGCTGACCTGGAGCGCGGCCTGACCCCCGTTCTGGCCATGGGCAAGGTCACCGCTCTGCTGTACGAGCGCTTCAAGGCCGGCAAGCTGCCCCTGACCGTGCAGAGCATGGATAACTGCTCCCACAACGGCGATAAGGTCAAGGCCGCAGTCTTTGCCTACGCTTCCAAGTGGGTCGAGCAGGGTCTGGTTCCCGCTGAGTTCCTGGCATACGTTCAGGACGAGACCAAGATCACCTTCCCCTGGAGCATGATCGACAAGATCACTCCCCGTCCCGACGCAAAGGTCCAGGATATGCTGGCCAAGGACGGCTTTGAGGACAACTACACCATCGTGACCGAGAAGCACACCTTTACTGCTCCCTTTGTCAACGCAGAGGAGACCCAGTACCTGTGCATCGAGGATCACTACACCAACGGCCGTCCTCCGCTGGAGCTGGGCGGCGTACTGTACTGCGACCGCGAGACCGTGGACAAGATCGAGAAGATGAAGGTCTGCACCTGCCTGAACCCCCTGCACACTGCCATGTCCATCTATGGCTGCATGCTGGGCTACACCCTCATCTCTGCCGAGATGGCAGACGAGGATCTGCGCTCCTTTATCCAGAAGATCGGCTATATCGAGGCTATGCCTGTGGTCGTTGATCCCGGCGTGCTGAACCCCTACGAGTTCATCGGCGCTGTCATCAACCGCCGTCTGCCCAACCCCTTCATGCCCGATGCTCCCCAGCGTATCGCTACCGATACCTCTCAGAAGCTGGCCATCCGCTTCGGCGAGACCATCAAGGCATATCAGGCACGCGGTCTGGACAAGTCCAATCTGGTGCTGATCCCCCTGGTGCTGGCAGGTTATGCCCGCTACCTGAAGGGCATTGATGACAACGGCAAGGCCTTTGAGATCTCTCCCGATCCGATGCTGGCTGAGCTGCAGGCCATCGTGGCTCCTCTGGAGGTCAAGGAAGGCGAGCAGGACTTCAGCTGCCTGAAGAAACTGTATAGCCGTGCCGATGTGTTCGGTGTTGACCTGTACGAGGTCGGCCTGGGTGAGCAGATCGAGGGCATGGTCAAGGAGCTGTACGCTGGCAACGGCGCAGTCCGCAAGACCCTGCACAAGTACGTTGTCGCCCGCTGAGCGCTGACACGATCCTGAATTAAGCTATCTTCGTTCCCGCGTTGCGTTTTGCTTTGCCGCAGCGCGGGATTTTCTTGTTTTCCGGCATGGCGGAGCGCATGGCTCTTTACATTTGGAGAGCGATTTGCAATAATAGAAAAAAAGCGCAGGAGGGTCTGTACATGAAAGTAATGGTTTTTGATGTGGGCGGCACCGGGATCAAATATTCGGTGATGGATGAGCAGCTGAACCGGACCGATACGGGCAGCACGCCCACCCCGGCGGATTCACAGGAGCACTTCCTGAACACTCTGCGGGAGATCTACCTGCCCCACAAGGACGAGGTGGACGGCATTGCCCTGAGCCTGCCCGGCTTCATTGATGCCGAGCAGGGTGTGGTCAGGGGCGGCGGAGCACCCTCGCTGGCCTACAACGTGGGCACGCCTGTCGGCCCCCGGCTGGCCGAGGCCTGCGGCTGCCGTGTCTGGATCGAGAATGACGGCAAAGCGGCCGCCATTGCAGAGCTGGAGCGGGGTGTGCTGAAGGGCTGCAGGAACGCAGCAGTGTTCATCATCGGCACCGGTGTGGGCGGCGGCCTGATCATTGATGGGAAGCTGGTGCGCGGCCGGGACTGCACGGCAGGCGAGTATAGCTTTATGAACACCAACGCCGATGCCTGGAACGACCCCACAAAGAGCGTTGCCTGCCAGTGCAGTAC
>OICK01000587.1_pt1 | contig 16152 bp, 17 predicted proteins | sample 1581281 | NCBI WGS metagenome assembly OICK01 (sample SAMEA3882557, study PRJEB24775) | human gut metagenome | biome: human-associated habitat; feature: intestine environment; material: feces | place: Netherlands | collected 2009/2010 | reverse complement strand
TTGTGCTGCTTGAGAAATTCAATATCCTGCTGGGCATAACTCATTATCGTTTCACGGCTTTTTGAACCGTATGGCACTCTTGCTGTGTCACCCAGATAGACGATATTCTCACGGGGCAGCAGCTGTATAAGTTCCTTTACGCAGGTAAGTCCGCCGACGCCCGAATCGAAAACTCCAATGGCGGCGTTATTCATAATCGACCTCCGCCTTATCAAGTGCCAGCTTGATGAGCTTATCTTCCTGCTGTTCAGGGGTCATGCCTTCATATTGCATAAGCTGAGGGTACATACTTATAGGAGTATGACCCGGCAGTGTGTTTATCTCATTAAGTATAACAGTTCCGTCCTTCATAAGGAAGAAATCTACTCTTGAAAGTCCGCTGCAGCCCATTGCTCTGTAAGCTTTGACAGCAGTCTTTCTTATTTCTTCTATGCTTTCCTTGCTCATTCTAGCAGGGATAAGAGTTTTTGACGCAGCGTCATTGTACTTTGCGTCAAAATCGTAAAATTCATCATTTGCGGAACATACTTCGCCGACTGTAGATGCGAAAGGCTCATCGTTGCCCATTACTGCACATTCACACTCCATGCCGACGATAGTTTCTTCGACTATTACCTTGCCGTCATGTGCAAAAGCAAGCTTTATGGCAGCTTTAAGTTCATCTCTGTCCTTAGCTTTTGAAACGCCCACAGAAGAACCGCAGTTTGCAGGCTTGACGAACATAGGATAGCCAAGCTTGCTTTCCATTTCGTCACACTTCTCATCAAGATGTGAAAGCTCTGAGGTGATAATGCCCACCCACTTTGCTGTTCTTATGCCATTGGCGTCAAGAACAGTGTGTGTAAGTCCCTTGTCCATGCAGTTTGCAGAGGATATACAGTCACAGCCTACGAATGGTATCTCAGCAAGCTGGAAAAGTCCCTGAATAGTGCCGTCCTCGCCGTTCTTGCCATGAAGAACAGGGAAAATGACATCTACCTTTACATTCTGATATTCACCGTTTTCGCCCAAAGCTATAAAGCCTTTGTGCAGTGGGTCAGGGCTGAGAACGCATGGAACATTGTCAGGGTGCTGTTCCCATTTGTTTGACGCAATATCGTCAACATCTCCTATATATTTCATCCAGTGACCTTTTTTTGTTATTCCGATACAGATAACATCATATTTGTCCTTGGGAATACTCTTAATAACGTGAGTTGCAGAAACAACAGATACGTCGTGCTCGTTGGATTTTCCGCCGAAAATAACGGCAACTCGGATCTTAGACATAAAAATTCGTCCTTTCTGAATTGGTATCGTAATATTATAACATATTTCCGCTAAAATTGCAAATCTTTTTGTGCCAAAATATGCAGCAAACAGCTATAAATATTGTGTTTATTGCATAAGGCGTGGCTATTTGCCATAGCCTGCGACTTTTTCAAAGCTCATATTGCCGCCGAATATATCCAGTGCTGAGCCTATAGTAAAATCTATCTTTCCCCTGCCTAGCTCTTTTAGTGTATCGAGGTCACCAAATGAGGAAATGCCGCCTGCATAGGTTGACGGTATTCCACAATATTCGCCCATTGTTTGTGCTATCTGCGGCTCAATGCCCTTTGCCTTGCCCTCGGTGTCAACAGCATGGATAAGAAATTCATCACAATATTTTGAGAACATTTCAAGTGTCCGGCTATTCATTTCGATGTCAGTGAACTTCTGCCAACGGTCGGTCACAACGTAATACTTCTCGTCCCTTTTACGGCAGGAAAGGTCAAGAACAAGTCTGCTTTTGCCAACGGACTTCACCAGTCTGTTCAGATTATCGAAATTCACAACGCCGTTTTTGAAAACAAAGCTTGTTACGATAACGTGACTTGCACCCTTGTCAAGAAAATGGGCTGCATTTTGGTCATTTATTCCGCCGCCTATCTGCAATCCGCCTTCAAAAGCTGACAATGCACTGTGGGCTTGTTCGATGTCTGCATTGTAAAATTCGCTGCCGACTGGGTTCAGTATAATAATATGTCCCCCTGTCAGTCCGTATGACTTATAAAGATTGCCATAATATGCACCGTCATATTCCGATACAAAATTATCAACAGCAAAATTATTTTTATCTGAAAGACTTCCGCCAACGATCTGCTTTACGCTGCCGTTGTGGATATCTATACAAGGTCTGAATTTCATGCCGCTCTCCTATTCAAATTTTCTCATGTATATCACTAAAACTATGTCATTGCCGTTTTGCACACGCTGACAGTAAACGTCATAATCTGTGTGCTTACTGCAAAAGCTATCAAACACTTTGCTTAGTCCTTTGATGTTTTGTTCATCAAAGTTTGTGTCTATTTGGTCGGTATCGGTGAACTGAAGATCACTGATATCAGAAGTCACTGCGACGCTGTCCTGCATATCTGTAACGGCATTTTCCATGAGCTTTTCTATCTCGCTCACTGAGTTTATATTCGTCACCGTCTGAGAAATGAATGTAAATTCAGTGCTGTCAGTATCAGGCAGTTCTGAATCGTCCCAGACGTGTTTGGTTTTCATATAATCTTTGGAAACATTGAAGTATTTATGCCTTATCGGTCGGTTATCAAAATCAGGGATAGGGTCGTCCCAGCAGACGTCAACATAATACCAACTACCGCCTATCTGAACTATGTTCCATGAATGATCGTCACCCTCAAAGTCGGCGGCGTATATGGTCTTGCACGGTATCTCAAGCATATCCATGAAAAGCTGAAATGTAGTGGAATATCCCGAACATATGGCTTTTCCGTTTATAAGACAGCCGTATGGATTATCTGAGTTCGGCAGACCGATACCCAATGCATTGAGATGTGCCTCGTCATAGCTTGCACACTGCACTATAAAGTCATGTATGGCAAGCTCTTTTTCATAATCGCTCATGTCAGGTGTGATAAGGTCATCTATCGTCGAAACTGCTTTGTTGTATATTTCAGTCTGCTTTTCATCAAGACTTGAAGTATCTCCTGTTAGGTATGCCTGCGAGATAGGTGTGCTGTCATAGTAGGAATTTGTGCTGTCGTTGTGGCTGTCAGCCTCGGACGTAGTTGCCGCAGCAGACGAATTATCTACCACAGTTGTCGGTTTTGGCGACTCGGAACAGCTTGCCAGACAAAGCATTGCTGCTGACAAAAATAACAATAATCCTTTTATTTTCACGCTTATCACCGCCCTGATAGTTCTATAACAAGAACTATTATATAATATACGGCTGTTTGTGTCAAGTAATAACCTTGCTGACATGAAAATTTATGCAGTATATTTAGGTATAGCGTGTAAAAATATACACTAAAACGTTTTAAAATCTTGCAAATGTTTATATTTACCTTGACAAAATTCGCAATTTGTTATAAAATATTAATATCAGTTATTATTGAAAGGATTGTTATAACAATGGGACTTACTTTAACAGAAAAAATACTCAAAGCACACCTTGTTGACGGCGAATTTGTTAAGGGTCAGGAGATCGGTATCCGTATCGACCAGACACTTACTCAGGACGCAACAGGTACAATGGCTTATCTTGAATATGAGGCAATGGGTGTTCCTCGTGTCAGAACAGAAAAGTCTGTAGCTTATATCGACCACAATACACTTCAGTCAGGCTTTGAAAATGCTGACGACCATAGATTTATCGGTTCAGTCTGCAAGAAACATGGAATTTATTTTTCACGTCCCGGAAACGGTATCTGTCATCAGGTACATCTTGAGCGTTTCGGTATACCGGGTAAGACCCTTATAGGCTCTGACAGCCACACTCCAACAGGCGGCGGTATCGGTATGATCGCTATCGGTGCAGGCGGACTTGACGTTGCAGTTGCAATGGGCGGCGGTGCTTATTACATTACATATCCTAAGATAGTAAAAGTATACCTTACAGGTAAGCTTTCTCCATGGGTATCAGCTAAGGACGTTATCCTTGAGGTGCTCAGAAGAATGTCTGTAAAGGGCGGCGTAGGCAAGGTAATCGAATACTGCGGCGAGGGTGTAAAGACTCTTACAGTTCCTGAGAGAGCAACTATCACAAACATGGGTGCTGAGCTTGGTGCAACAACTTCTATATTCCCTTCTGATGAAACAACACTTGCATTCCTGAAGGCTCAGGATAGAGCTGACGTATGGAGCGAGCTTAAGGCTGATGATGACGCTGTTTATGACGAGCAGATTGATATCGACCTTTCAAAGATTGTACCACTGGCTGCCTGTCCTCATTCTCCTGACAACGTAAAGAGCGTAAATGAGATAGGCAAACTCAAGATAGATCAGGTTTGTATCGGTTCATGCACAAACTCTTCTTATGTTGACATGATGAAGGTGGCTCACATACTCAAGGGCAAGACAGTTGATCCTAGCGTTTCACTGGCTATAGCTCCTGGTTCTAAGCAGGTCCTTAACATGATAGCTGAAAATGGTGCTCTTGCTGATATGATAGCAGCAGGTGCAAGAATACTTGAGTCCGCTTGCGGTCCATGTATCGGTATGGGTCAGTCACCTAACTCAAAGGGTGTTTCACTTAGAACATTCAACAGAAACTTTGAGGGTCGTTCTGGCACAAAGGACGGTCAGATCTATCTGGTATCACCTGAAATGGCTGCTGTTTCAGCACTTACAGGCTATCTCACTGACCCAAGAACACTTGGCGATATGCCTGAGTTCAAACTCCCTGAGCACTTCAAGATAAATGATAATATGGTAGTTCCGCCAGTTGACGAGGCTGATATGGACAGCGTTGAGGTTCTGAGAGGACCAAACATCAAGCCTTTCCCACAGACTTCACCGCTTGATGACAGCATCGATTGTCAGGTATCGCTCAAGGTCGGCGACAATATCACAACCGACCACATCATGCCTGCCGGTGCGAAGATACTTCCACTGCGTTCAAATATCCCAGCTATCTCACAGCACTGCTTTACAGTATGTGATGAGGACTTCCCAAGACGTGCAAAGAACATGGGCAAGTCAATAATCGTTGGCGGTTCAAACTATGGTCAGGGCTCATCAAGAGAGCACGCAGCACTTGCACCTCTCTATCTTGGTATCAAGGCTGTTCTTGTTAAGAGCTTTGCAAGGATACACAGAGCTAACCTTATAAACGCAGGTATCTTGCCGCTCACATTCGTAAACGAGGCTGATTATGACAAGATAAATCAGGGCGATGAGATCGTTCTTGCTGACGTTCGTGCAGATGTTGAGGCTGATATGACTAAGCTCACTGTTGTGAATAAGACAACAGGTGTTGAGATACCTGTTCTCTGCGAGCTTACAGGCAGAACAAAGGATATCATTCTCGCAGGCGGTCTGCTTGACTACACAAGAGAACAGCTTTCAAAATAATCGAGCTTGATATGGGGTTTCCTATGGGGATTTTCTCGAAACTCTTTGGTGCAAAGGATAACACATCAGCGGTGAAAGACTATTCTTTCATTGCTGATATCGCCGCACTTATCACGGATAATAACAGCGAAGTCGTTTCAGCTCTTCGTGAATGTGCAAGCGATCCTTGGGCTTATGCGGAGAAAAATGCTGCAAGATATTTGCAAAGATGCATAGTTGTTTCTGACAGAGAAGAAAATGATATCGGCGATATCTGCTGGATAGGTATGGTCGATGAACTTGAAGAAAACGGCTATCTCTTCCCTTGTGACTATTCAGAGGAGATTGAGAACATTCTCTGGGGACTTTCACAGCTAAAAAATTACGGCTTGATAGATAAATATGCAGACGGCTTTGAGGCGGACGACGATGATGACGTTGAGACTTTTGTGCATAAGTTAAACAGCACTCTGAAAGACGCTTGCGTATGTATGATAGATATTGACAGCGACAGCTATGAGCTCATCATTGCAAGTCTTGATGTTTACAAAAAGATATCTGCGATAGCTAAAAACAACGGATATTCCATTATTACTTTATAGGAGGTCTTACCAATGGCAAAAATTCAGATGAAAACACCGCTCGTTGAAATGGACGGCGACGAAATGACCAGAATTATCTGGCAGGATATAAAGGATATTCTTCTTACTCCATATATTGACCTTAAAACAGAATACTATGACCTTGGTCTTGTTCACAGAAATGAGACTAACGATCAGGTAACTGTTGATTCTGCAAATGCTACAAAGAAATACGGCGTTGCTGTTAAGTGTGCAACTATCACACCTAACGCTGCAAGAATGCCTGAATACAACCTCAAGGAAATGTGGAAATCCCCTAACGGCACTATCAGAGCTATCCTTGACGGAACAGTTTTCAGAACTCCTATCCTTGTTAAGGGTATCACTCCATACATTCCTACATGGACAAAGCCTATCACTATCGCTCGTCACGCATACGGCGACGTTTATAAGAACGTTGAAATGAAGTGCCCTGCTGGTTCAAAGGCTGAGCTTGTGTGCACTGACAAGGACGGCAATGAAACAAGAGAGACCATTTACAACTTTGAGTGCGACGGTATTATTCAGGGTCAGCACAACAAGTCAACTTCCATTGCATCATTTGCAAGAGCTTGCTTTAACTTTGCTCTTGACAAAAAGCAGGACGTATGGTTCGCTACAAAGGATACTATCTCAAAGAAATATGACCACACATTCAAGGATATTTTCCAGGAGATATATGACAACGAGTACAAGGCTAAGTTTGAGGCAGCCGGTATCGAGTATTTCTACACACTTATCGACGATGCTGTTGCAAGAGTTATCCGTTCAAACGGCGGTTATATCTGGGCTTGCAAGAACTATGACGGCGACGTAATGTCTGACATGGTGGCTACTGCTTATGGCTCACTTGCTATGATGACTTCTGTTCTTGTTTCACCTGACGGAATCTATGAATATGAGGCTGCTCACGGCACTGTTCAAAGACACTATTACAAGCACCTCAAGGGCGAAGAAACCTCAACAAACTCTGTTGCCACACTGTTCGCATGGACAGGTGCACTGAGAAAAAGAGGCGAGCTTGATGACCTGCCTGAGCTTATGAACTTTGCTGATTGTCTTGAAAAGGCAACTATACAGACTATCGAAGACGGCGTTATGACAGGCGACCTTTATCTGCTCTCTACTCTTGAGAACAAGAAAAAGGTGAACACTGTAGATTTCCTGAAGGCTGTTGACGAAAGACTTAAAAAGCTTTTGGGCTAGTTAAATATCACAAATATTAAAAGCTGTAGCACTTTTATAGTGTTACAGCTTTTTTAGTATAAGATGATACCGAGTACGGCAGAACCGATTATTATTGCTATCGGTGAGAGTTTGAATTTTTTTAGCTTTAGTATGACTATATCCGCTGCTGTAATAATGATAAGTATTACAAGTGCTTTCCAGTCTAGTGTCGGCGTTGAGTGGACGTCAACGATTCCGAGGAGTGATGATAAAGCCATTGTAACGCCCGTAGCAAGTATCATCGCCACAACGCTAGGGCGGATACCTGACAGCATTGCCTTTACGCCTGAGTATTTAAGCAGATCTTTCATTATGGCTGCTATTATAAAGATTACCACAAATGACGGCAGCACCACACCAAGGGTCGCCACTGCACCGCCTATAAATCCCGCCTGTGAAGAGCCAACAAATGTTGCAATGTTCACGGCAAGAGGACCTGGGGTCGATTCTGAAACGGCAATAAAGTTCACAAATTCATCTTCTGTGAGCCAGTTGAACATAAGAACTTTTTCACGGATAAGGGATATCATTCCATAACCGCCGCCGAATGATACCGCACCGATCTCAAGAAAGGTGAGAAATAGTTTGAGGTATATCATCTTTCACCACTTCCCTTTCTCAGCTTTTTTACGAGATAAATTGCAATACCTATCACTCCGCTTATGAGTATATAAAATACGGAGGAAAAATTCACTGAAAATAAGGTAAAAAGGGTCATGACAGTAAAAACAGACAGTAGTATTACTTTGTCAAGGAGCGTGTTATCAAGTGCTCGGAACATTCTCAAACCTGCGGAGATTATGAGATATATGACCCCGACCTGAATACCTCTGAACGCTGCATAAACATATTTAAGTGCGAGAAACTCGTCAAAGAAAAGTGATATTATGTAAATGATGATAAACGACGGTATGCATACGCCGACCGTTGCTGCCAGTGCACCAAAAGCACCGCCTATTTTATACCCTATATATGTGGCACTGTTTACGGCTGTAGGGCCTGGGGTGGATTCAGATATGGCAGTCATATCAAGAAATTCCTTTTTATCAAGCCAGTTCTTTCGCACGCAAAATTCCGTTTCAAGCAAGGCTATCATTGCGTAGCCTCCGCCAAATGTAAAAGCACCGATCTTCAGGAATGTTAGAAACAAAGTTGTGATCTTGGAATGGTCATTTTTCAAATAACTCACCTCTTTTATATTATAATCGACTTGGTTCTATAAGTCAATGAGTAGGATTGTTACGAAACATTAAATAAATATATAAATATATGTAAAACGGTTGACAATAGTCGATATATGGTGTATAATAGACTTTGTTAAAATTAAATAGCCTTATCAAGAGTGGTGGAGGAAACAGGTCCTGTGAAACCCGGCAACCTAGCGTAAGCTAAGGTGCTAAATCCTGCGGTTATTTCCGAAAGATGAGGAAATTGGGTATTTTCAAGCGTTTCGGAATGAAACGCTTTTTTTGTGGCTGTTTTTAGATTAACAAATATTCAGAAAAGAGGTATTTTTATGTCAAAGTATTTATTTACATCTGAGTCAGTTACTGAGGGACATCCTGACAAAATATGCGATCAGATCTCTGACGCTATACTTGACGCTCTCCTTGAGCAGGATCCAATGTCAAGAGTTGCTTGCGAAACAGTCACCACTACAGGTGTTGTAATGTGCATGGGAGAAATAACAACAAAGGCAATAATCGATATTCCACAGATAGTAAGGGACACCGTTATCGGTATCGGTTATGACAGAGCAAAGTATGGTTTTGACGGTCACACTTGTTCTGTACTTACAACTATCGACAAGCAGTCCCCTGATATCGCTATGGGCGTTGACAACGCACTTGAGGGCAGAGCTGAAAATGCTTTCGATACAGGTGCAGGCGATCAGGGAATCATGTTCGGCTTTGCTTGCGACGAAACACCAGAGCTTATGCCAATGCCTATTTCACTGGCACACAAGCTTGCTCTTAAACTTACAGAAGTCAGAAAGAACGGCACGCTGCCATATCTCAGACCAGACGGAAAAACTCAGGTCACTGTTGAGTATGATGACGGCAAGCCAACAAGAGTTGACGCTGTTGTAGTTTCATCACAGCATGATGACGCTGTAACACTTGAGCAGATAAGAGAAGACATTATCGAGAAAGTTATAAAGACAGTTATCCCAGCTGAACTTCTTGACGAGAACACTACTTTTTTTGTAAACCCAACAGGAAGATTTGTAGTCGGCGGTCCTCAGGGCGACAGCGGTCTGACAGGCAGAAAGATAATCGTTGACACATACGGCGGATATGCTCGCCACGGCGGCGGAGCTTTCTCAGGAAAAGACCCTACAAAGGTTGACAGAAGTGCGACATATGCAGCAAGATACGTTGCTAAGAACATAGTTGCTGCTGGTCTTGCTAAAAAGTGTGAGGTAGAGCTTGCATATGCTATTGGTGTTGCTCACCCAGTTTCTATTATGGTTGACACATACGGCACTGGTACGGTCTCAGATGAAAAGATAGAGGCAGTAGTTGAAAAGGTATTTGACCTCCGCCCTGCTGCAATAATCAAGAGCCTTGACCTTAGAAAGCCACAGTACAAGCAGCTTGCAGCTTACGGTCACGTTGGCCGTGAAGATCTTGACGTTGCTTGGGAAAAGACAGACAGGATAGATGCACTTCTTGATGCAGTAAAGTAAAATAATAATTATTAAAGCCTTGACAGGAATCATACCTGTCAAGGCTTTTTTGTGTTCAGCTGTAAATTTTATTTAGTCTTTGCCTTTAAGTATTGGTGACAAAGGTTTGTAAATAAGTATCGTGACTAATGCACATACGATACCCTTGACCAATGTAAAAGGCAGATTGAAAATACACAGAGCAGAAAAGATATTCTTTACGCTGCCCATTATCTGCTGATACATACCCAAGATAGCAGCCTCTCCGCCGAATGCTTTGAAATATATCGGATAAACGATAAAATAGTTAAGCGGCAGGCTTATCACTGTGAAAACCAGCGTTCCGATAACGCAGCCTATCACCGCGTTCTTCTTAGTTTTATGTTTGTGGTAAATAATAGACGCAGTCAGCACAAATGCTACACTTGTAACAAAGTCAAAAATGTTTCCGATGCCCATTGTTGTGCCCATACCCTTGAGCAAAAGCTGTATGAGATTTTTTATCAGGCAAACTATCACGCCAGCCACAGGTCCTGTAGAAAAGCCTGCAAGCAGAGCTATAACGTTTGAAAGGTCAAGCTTGATAAATCCCGGCATAAGTGGAACAGGAAAATCGAGATAATACAGCACAGTTGCAATGGCACTGAGCATAGCGGTTATGACCATTTTTCTTGTTGTAAAAGTTTTATTTCTTGGCATAGTGTTATCACTTGTCATTTTAATTCCTCCAAATAATAAAATTATCGGGAGAAACAGCAGCAAAAGCAAAAGCACCCTGAAAACAAATTCAGGGTGCAGTTTATGCGTAATTGATCTGTCGTTTCTTCCATCCGGACTTTACCGTCGGTTTCGGATTTTCACCGAATCAACGCATTGCTGCGGTCGAGGACTTACGAATAAATTCGATCACCTCCGGTGTGGAATTTCACCACCCCTGAAACACATTATTGAATTTTGCTGAACACTTTATATGAGATCAATCCTCGTCGTTTTCGTCCTCAATTTCTGAGAAATCAAACTCAAGGCTCTCTCCGCAGTTTGGACAGTCAATAGAACCGTCAGCGATAATGTTCTCGCCGAGCATTATTGTGTCGCCGCAGTTAGGGCACACACACTCATACATAGCGTCCTCATCATCGTCATATTCGTCATCACAGCAGCAATCGTCGTCACAATCACAGTCGTCATCGTCATCATCGTCGCCGTAAATAAGCTCTTCTATCTCGCCGAGATCCTCGTCAAGAGTATCAACAAGCTCAACTGTCTCGTCAACTTCTTCTGCAATATCCTCAACTGTAGCAGACATCTCATCAAGGATATCAGCCATAATTGTCAAGATCTTGCCTTCGTTTGTGGAATCGTCAATTTTAAGACCTTCCATAAGTCCCTTTAAATATGCAACCTTCTTTGACAGCTCCATAATATTCCCTCCGTTTCTAAAAAACCGTAAAGGCTAAAACTTATGCTCTTTCCATGTACTCGCAAGTACGAGTATCGATTCTAATTCTGTCACCTGTGTTGATGAACAGAGGAACTCTGATCTCAGCACCTGTTTCTACAGTTGCAGGCTTTGTAGCATTTGTAGCTGTATCGCCCTTGATGCCAGGCTCTGTTTCTGTTACTTCAAGATCTACAAAGTATGGAGGCTCAACGCCGAATACTGTGCCCTTGTAAGAAAGGATCTTACATACCATGTTCTCCTTAACGAACTTAAAGTTGTCTGAAAGCTCAGCCTTGTTTACTGGAACAAGCTCATAGCTCTCTGGGTCCATGAAATAATAAAGATCGCCGTCGTTGTAAGAATACTCCATATCCTTTCTCTCAACATAAGCTGTTGGGAATTTAGCTGTAGGGTTGTATGTCTTTTCAACAACTGAACCTGAAATTACGTTTCTAACCTTTGCTCTGACGAACGCTGCACCCTTACCAGGCTTAACGTGCTGAAACTCAACGATCTGCATTACGTTGCCGTCCTCTTCAAAAGTCACGCCGTTTCTGAAATCACCAGCAGTTACCATTATTTAGTACCTCCATAAACATTCTTAATTAATGTGTATACAGTTCAAAACGTCCGCATACCTCTATATTTATTTTACCATATTTATTCGTTTATTGCAATAGCTTTTGAAAACTTTTTTGCCAAAATATCAAAAAAAGTTACAAACAAATAAGCTCTTTCGGGGCTTTTGTCATATTGATACAGCCGCCCTCGGTCACTATCACGAAATCCTCTATTCTTACGCCGAACTCGCCTTCAAGATAAATGCCCGGCTCAACTGTTACGATAGAGTTTGCAGGCAGGATATCTTCCCTGCTCGGTGACGCATATGGGCTTTCGTGTATCTCAACGCCAACTCCATGACCAAGAGAATGTCCGAAATTATCGCCGTAGCCTGCGTCAGTTATGATATCTCTAGCTATCTTGTCAAGCTCTTTTCCTGACATTCCTGCTTTCACGGCGTTTAGCGCAGTAAGCTGTGCGGTAAGAACTGTGTTATACACAGCCTTCATTTTTTCGCTTGGCTTGCCAACGCAGACAGTTCTAGTCATATCACTGTGCCAGCCGTCATAAGTTGCACCAAAATCCATAAGAACAAAATCACCGTCTTTGACCTTTTGATCTGACGGAACGCCATGCGGCAAAGATGTGTTCGCACCAGTCAATGCTATTGTGTCAAAAGACAAAGCCTCTGCACCGTTTCTGAGCATGAAATAGTCTAGCTCAAGCTGTATTTCTTTTTCTGTCCTGCCGATTTTGATGAAGTCCAGCATATGCTCAAATCCCTTTTCTGCGATACGCTGAGCGGCGATTATTTTATCTATCTGCTCCTGAGATTTTATCATTCTTATATCCGTAATGATATCAGCAAGCTTAGTGTCCGCAATGACCTCAGCATTAAGCTTGTTTTGAAATGATATAAGCTCAGTAAGTGTGCAGGTGTCTGCATTTATTGCAACTGTCTTTGCACCGTACTTTTCAAGCAGGCTGTTGATCTGCTCATACAGCTTGTCCTGCAAGATCACTTCGCAGGCTTTGACAACTTTCCTTGCCTTTTGGATATATCTGAAATCAATTATAAAATATGCTTTTTCAGGGAAAACCACTAGCGTTCCAGCACTTGATTTCATTGAAGTGAAATATCTTCTATTTATCCCGTCGGTGATAATGGCACAGTCTGCGGTCTTCTTTACTCGTGAGCAAAGCTTTTCAAGGTCAGTCATTATTCTCACCGCTTTCGTTTTTCCACTTATAATACATGGCGTCTACTGCCATATAGTATGAATACTTTCCAAAACCGCTTATCTGACCCATGCAGACAGGTGCGATAACAGAAGTGTGTCTGAACTCGTCACGGGAATGGATATTGCTCAGGTGAACTTCCACTACAGGAATTTTGATAGCGGCAATGGCGTCCCTGATAGCGTAACTATAGTGCGTATAAGCACCTGCATTGAGCACAACGCCGTCATAGCTTTTTCTTGCGAGGTGCAGCTTATCGATTATCTCGCCCTCGTGGTTAGATTGATAAACATCACAGTGGAAATCATATTTCATAGCGTGCTCGATTATCTCATTATTTATGCTTTCAAATGTGTCCGTTCCGTAAACTCCAGGCTCACGCTCACCTAAAAGATTCAAATTCGGACCATGTATAATAAGTATCTTTTTCATAACAATACCTTTCTGTTTTTATTTTACTGACAGATAATACTGTTTCATTGTCAGTGCGTCTTTATCCTGAGTTCCTGCACTTTCGCATACAAAAATAGGTGAAAGACCTTTCTTTGCTACGATTTCCATAAGCGGCTCATAGTCAGGTCCAAAGCCTTGATTATCGTCAAAAGTAAGGTGCTTTTTCTCTCCGCCGGGATTTGTGAACATTATCTTTGAAAAATGGCTGTGGAATATTTTCAGCCGGTCATGACCAATGGCATTTTCCACTTCATCAAGCATTTTTTCATACTCTGCTTTGCCTTTGATATATCCGAACTCTCTTGCATTAAGATGTCCGAAATCTATAGTCGGCAGGAACGTATCATCAAGCTTGCAAAGCTCCAGAACTTCGGTGAGATTGCCAAGCTGATTTACTTTTCCCATGGTCTCAGGGCAGAAAACGATATGCTCAAAGCCTTGTTCAACAGCTGCTTTTCTAGCTCTTGTAAGGGTATCTTTAGCAAGCTCCAAAGCGTCCTCTCTGCTTATTTTTGCACAGCTGCCTGAATGTATGACTATCCTCTCAGCACCCATTCTGCTTGCGGCGTCGCATGACTGCAAAATGTAGTTTATGCTGTTATCACGCTTTTCAGGCTCAATGCTTGAAAGGGAAATAAAATACGGTGCATGAAGTGAAAGGCTGATATTGTGTTCCTTTGCCTTATCTTTAAGTGCAAAAGCTATCTTGTCGGAAACCTTTACTCCCCTGCCGCACTGATATTCGTAATGGTCAAGTCCCATTTCTTCCAGATATCCCGGAGCTTGAAGTGTTGTTTTATATTTAGAGGAAAAAGCCTCGCTGTTTCCCGCAGGGCCAAATCTTGCTGACATAGGTATCTTTCCTTTCGTTAGTTGATCTTGCTATTTCAGTTTAGGTAAAAACGGCTTTTCGCAGGCTCTTTTAAATCTAAATGGCAGGCTCGTTTCAGGCTCTATTGGAAACACGAATATTGAGCGGATACCTTTCAGGTTTGAGCCAAGCACGTCAGTGAATATCTGATCGCCCACAGCCGCAACGTTTTTCTTTTCAAGACCCAGTTTAGCTATAGCTTTTGTATAACCAAAAGTCAGCGGCTTTTTTCCCTCGGGTACAAAATCCAATCCAAGCTGCTCTGCAAATGGTTTTACTCTCGGTGCATGATTATTTGAAACTATCATAAGCTTGATACCAGCCGCTTTCATTTTTGAAAGCCAATCAAGGCTTGACTGCGGCGGTACTGGATTATTATGAGTAGTAAGTGTATTGTCAAGATCGAGCAGCAGCCCCTTGATATGCTTTTTAGCAAGAAAATCGGGGGTTATCTCTCCTACCTTGTCAAAAACATAAGTTGGTTTGAACATAAAAAACTCCTATAGTATAAAATAAAAAGCGGACATAAAAATGCCCGCCTTTAATTACATATTAGTATTTACGCTTACGAGCAGCTTCAGACTTCTTCTTACGCTTTACCGAAGGCTTTTCGTAGTGTTCTCTTTTACGAACCTCTGCGATAACGCCGTCTCTTGCACAAGATCTCTTGAAACGCTTCAGAGCTGTATCCAAAGTTTCGTTCTTACCAACACGGATTTCTGCCAAAATTATTCCCTCCCTTTGCCACCTGTGACAGAGGCAATTCTATCGGTATTTCCGAAAATCAACGGTGATAGTGAAGGTGTCTGCAAAAGCAAACCTGAAACGCTTTACGTTCCCCCAGTCCTACTATTTCGGACCGCTCTGTCTCTAATCTGCGGAATTTATAAAACCGATATAATTACAAATTTAATTATACTATATTTTCACCAAAAAGTCAATAGCTTTTTGCCTCTTTTTTTGATTTTTCTGAGGAAAATTTTCGGCTATTTTACAACGAGGTTCACAAGCTTATTTGGAACATAAATTTCTTTAACTATATTCTTGCCCTCTGTAGCCTTAATGATAGCCTCGTCAGCTTTTGCGAGTGCGATAATGTCGTCCTTAGCTGCGTCTGTAGGTATAGTGAGCTTAGACTTTACCTTGCCGTTTATCTGACAAACTATCTCGATAGTATCGTCCTTGCAAAGTGCCTCATCATATGTTACCCACTCCTGCTCGTCAAGAACGCCCTCGCAGCCGATTATCTGATAAAGTTCCTCTGTAACGTGAGGTGCAAATGGATTGAGCATGATAAGAAAATCTCTGAACTCTTTCTTGGTGATAGAGCCTACGTTGTATACCTCGTTAAGAAGTGTCATCATTGCGGCAATAGCAGTGTTGAACTTCATTGACTCGATATCCTCAGATACCTTCTTGATAGTCTTGTGCATGAGTGATCTCAGTTTGTCGCTGTACTCATTGCTGTCAACTACCTTATCCTGCAATGCCCAGATCCTATCTACAAATCTCTTGCAGCCCTTAACACTGCTCTCGCTCCATGGTGCAGCCTTTTCATAGTCGCCCATGAACAGAACGTAAAGTCTGAGGACGTCAGCACCGTACTCATCAACAACATCGTTAGGGTCAACAACGTTGCCTCTTGACTTACTCATCTTTTCGCCGTCAGGTCCAAGGATAAGACCCTGAGCTGTTCTCTTTGCATAAGGCTCAGATGTTGGTACAAGGCCGAGATCATAGAGGAACT
>OICK01000581.1_pt1 | contig 16220 bp, 13 predicted proteins | sample 1581281 | NCBI WGS metagenome assembly OICK01 (sample SAMEA3882557, study PRJEB24775) | human gut metagenome | biome: human-associated habitat; feature: intestine environment; material: feces | place: Netherlands | collected 2009/2010 | reverse complement strand
TATCGGGGGCTTGCGATAAGTCGGGCGGCTCTCGATAACGGGCTCCTCCGCAGTCTCCTGCGTTTCAATCTCGGGCTCGGGCTTTTTGACGGGCTCTTTCTTCTTGGGCTTTTCGGGCTCATCTGACTTCTTGCTTATATCGAGCATCTCAAGCTCGTCTTTCGCGCTCTCCGTCGGCAGAGGCGGCACGCAGGCGGGTCTGCCCTGCGCGGCGGCGGCGGTCTTTGAAGCGGCTGCCGCAACCTTTGCTGTAGCGTTTGCCGCCTCGGCGCGGCTGACTATATCATCGATACTGACATCGGCCTGAACGGGCTTGCGCGGGAATACCGTGGGCTCGGGACCCTCATCGTCGGCCTTTTTGCGGCTCTTTGCGGGTGCGGCGGGCTCATCTGTCGGCAGAGGCGGCACGGGGAACGGGCGCGGGCTAACATACGGCTCCTCCGCCTTCTTCCTGCGCGCGTCTCTCGACGGCGCTCTCTCCTGCTCCTCTTTGACGCGCTGTGCTCCGCGCTCAAGGCGCTCGTTCGTGTCCTCGCTCATGCGCTTCAAGGGCTTTGCAATGGACATACCGAGGCGGGACAGGGTGAGTCCCGTCAAAAACATTATGCTGACGGCGAGCAGGATAATGTCAATTATCGCCGCTCCGACCTTGCCCGCCATTTTGGCGAGCAAGCCGCCGACGAGCGCACCGAGTGCGCCCGCGCTCGGGAAAGTATCGTAGTCTCTCCACGCGGACTTTATCTGATCGCCGAGACTCAATGTTGAAAAATATTCGGCGGGGTTCGAGAAAATATGTATCGCCGAGCAAATCAGCAATATTGATATCCCGACACCGATAAGATTCGACGATATCGAGCCGAAGGTCTTATCCATGGCTAACATAACCGAGACATAGATAAGCATGACCGGCCAGATATATGTACACGTTCCGAACACGCCGAACATAAAATTATGCACGGCAAGCCACGCGTGCTCGCCCTCGATAAAAGCCATTGCTATGAGCAGAGCCGCAACAGCCATAAGCGCTATCGCCGCTTTTTGGCGGCGCGAGGACAACTGCTCGGGCGTTTTCTCGACGCTCTCGGTCTTCGCTGCCGCGGGCTTTGGCGCGGGGGCTTTTTGAGTTGTTGTTTTCTTCTTGGCGGCTGTTGACTTTGCCGCAGTCTTTTTCGCAGCCATTAAGGCCCTCCTTAGAAATTCAAACGGTCTTACCTGACCTTTTCAACTATGCCGGCGACTATAACGACAACGCCCAGAGCGAGGCAATAGTAGCCGAAAATCTTAAACTTATCTATCTTGACGAGCCATTCGAGCGCCTTTATCGCCGCAAAGCCGACGATGGCAGCGGTGACGATGCCTATGACGACGGGCAGGATATCTATCTGCTCGCCGAGAGCCACGGCGTCCTTTATCTCCATAACATTGGCGGCAAGGATAGCCGGGATACCGAGGATGAACGAATAGCGAACCATATATTCCTTCGACACGCCGCAGAGCATACCGGTTGAAATGGTCGAACCGGAGCGCGAGATGCCGGGGAAACCGGCAGCGAATGCCTGCGCCACGCCGACAGCAAGCGCGGATTTCGCGCCTATCTGCGGACGCGCCTTGACCTTCTTCGCGCGCCACGAGCCGATGAGCAGGAGTATCGCAGTGACAATAAAGCAAACGCCCTCGACAAATATATCGTTGTCGTCGGCAAGCGAGCCGAGGACATCCATTATGCGCCTGTCGTCCCCGACGGGGATGAGCAGAAACAGCAGCGGCACGCAGGAGATAACGAACATAAAGAGCATACGCCTGTTTTCGTTCATCTCGCGCCACTTGAACTTGCCGGTAAAAATGTCTTTTATCGTGGCGAAAAACTCGACTATAAGACCCCATATTGTCTTATAATAAACAACGAACACCGCTATCAGAGTGCCCATATGTAGCAGCACCGTAAACAGCAGAGAGCTTGTGCCGCCGACATTGCCGAAGAAGTGCTGGAACACCGAGAGATGCCCGCTTGAGGATATGGGCAAAAATTCGGTCACGCCCTGCAAAAAGCCGAGCAATATCGCTTTGAGTATTTCCATCTGTTAAATTACCTCTTTTCCGATTTTTCGGCGGAGTATAAAGCGCCGGGTGAATAACATGGTTTCAGATATTCAAACGGGTCGGTCGTCACAAGTCTTTCAACAACCTCGCCTTTTTCTGTCTTTGAGCATATCACGCAGCCGAACGGAGCTTCGTGCTTGCAGACCTCTGCGGGCGGCTGCATGAATATTTCGGCGGGAGAGACAACAGTATAGAGCATCACTCGCTCTCCCCTTTCTTTTCGTCCTGCTCTTCAATCATATCGCAGAGCTTTTCGAGAGCGTCGGAGAGAGTGCCGAGGGAGTCGATGAGCCCCTCTTTGACCGCCGCCTCGCCGTCGAGCACCGTTCCCACGTCCATAACGAGCTGACCGGTTGCGAGCATAAGCTCACGGAAGCGGTCGGCGGAGATACGCGAATTGTCGGATACGAATCTTACAATGCGCTCCTGCATCTGCTCAAAATAGGACATCGTCTGCGGCACGCCCAAGACGAGTCCCGTCATCCTCACCGGATGTACGGTCATGGTGGCGCTCGGCGCGATAAAAGAATACGCGCTCGAGGCCGCGAGCGGCACGCCTATCGAATGTCCGCCGCCGAGGACGAGGGACACAGTCGGCGTTTTCATTCCGGCTATAAGCTCCGCTATCGCAAGTCCCGCCTCGATATCGCCGCCGACGGTGTTGAGAATTATCAGCAGGCCGTCAATATCGCGGCTCTCCTCAATGGCGACGAGCTGAGGGATGACGTGCTCGTATTTTGTGGTCTTGTTCTGCGCCGGCAGGACATAGTGACCTTCTATCTGACCTATGACGGTCAGGCAGTGGATATAATGCCCGCGCTTATCGACGGTTATGGAGCCTGTTTCGACTATCTGACGAAGCTCTCTGTCCGTGCTGTCGGACGAATCGCCGTCATCCTCGCCAACACTCGGAGTCGGCGCGACGGGCTCCAATATGCTGTCTTTTTGTTCCGCTTGCTTTTTTCTGTTCATCGAATTCACTCCCGACAAACAGTATGCCCGATTAACTGCCCGCCATTCAGACAAAGCACGCGCACTGCGGCAGATTACATTTAATTATACCACGCAGAAGCCCTTCGGGCAACAGAAAAATCGGTATATATCAAATTCACCTATAAAATGTAATATATACGGGCGTATATTTGGCGCGGCGCACCTTGACAAAATCCGCGGATTGCAATAAAATTTAAAGGTAATTTTTATATACGGAGGGATACAGTTGGGCAGCACTATTGCACAAAAGCTTATAAAAAGCCACTTGTTGAGCGGTGATATGACCGTAGGCAGCGAGATAGGTCTCAGAATCGATCAGACTCTCACTCAGGACGCCACGGGCACCATGGCATACCTTGAATTCGAGGCCATGGGAGTCGAGCGCGTAAAGACCGAGCTTTCGGTCGCATACATTGACCACAACACCCTGCAGACCGGCTTTGAAAACGCGGACGACCACAGATTCATAAGGAGCGCCGCGAAAAAGAGAGGACTGCTTTTTTCACGCCCCGGCAACGGCATCTGCCATCAGGTGCATCTTGAGCGCTTCGGCATCCCCGGCAAGACGCTCATCGGCTCCGACAGCCACACTCCTACCGGCGGCGGCATAGGTATGCTCTCGTTCGGCGCGGGCGGACTCGACGTCGCGGTTGCGATGGGCGGCGGCGCATACTACATAACTATGCCCAAGATGACGCGCATAAACCTGCACGGCGCACTTTCGCCGTGGGTCAGCGCAAAAGATATAATTCTCGAGGTTCTGCGCATAATGTCCGTCAAGGGCGGCGTGGGCAAGATAATCGAATACGGCGGAGACGGAGTCAAGACTCTTTCCGTCCCCGAGCGCGCAACCATAACCAACATGGGCACGGAGCTCGGCGCAACGACCTCCGTTTTCCCCTCCGACGAAGTGACGAAGGCTTTCCTCGCCGCTCAGGGCAGAGAGCAGGACTGGGTCGAGGTCAAGGCGGACGACGATGCGGTTTACGACGAAGTCATCGACATAGATCTCGGCACCCTCGAGCCCCTCGCGGCTATGCCCCATATGCCCGACAATGTTAAAAAAGTTTCGGAAATAGGCGAGATAAAAATCGACCAGGTCTGCATAGGCTCCTGCACGAACTCCTCGCTCTACGATATGCTCAAGGTGGCGGCTGTTCTCAAGGGCAAGCGCGTCGCTCCGAGCGTCAGCCTCACTATCTCCCCCGGCTCCATGCAGGTTCTCAGAATGCTCTCTGAGGACGGCGCACTCTCCGACATTCTCGGCGCGGGCGCAAGACTGCTTGAGTGCGCGTGCGGTCCGTGCATAGGCATGGGTCAGTCGCCGAACTCCGGCGCCGTCTCCCTGCGCACCTTCAACCGAAACTTTGAGGGACGCTCCGGCACTGCGGACGCCGGCGTCTATCTCGTCAGCCCCGAGGTCGCTGCGGCCTCTGCTCTCACGGGCGTGCTGACAGACCCGAGAACCCTCGGCGAGGCTCCGCACATCACCATGCCCGATCACTTTGAAATAAACGACAATCTCATCGACAAGCCCGCTTCGCCCGAGGAAGCGAAAAATCTTGAGATAGTCTACGGCCCGAACATAAAGCCCGTACCCAACGGCGATGCACTGCCCGAGAGCATAGAGGCAGAGGTCGTTCTCAAGGTCGGCGACAATATTACGACCGATCACATCATGCCCGCGGGCGCAAAGATTCTCCCCTACCGCTCGAACGTGCCGTTCCTGTCAAACTTCTGCTTCAAGCAGTGCGATGAGCACTTTGCCGAGCACTGCAAGCAGGCAGGCAAGGGAATCATCATCGGCGGCAGCAACTACGGTCAGGGCTCTTCGAGAGAGCACGCGGCACTCGTTCCGCTGTATCTCGGCATAAAGAGTGTCATAACAAAATCCTTTGCTCGCATACATCAGGCAAATCTCATAAACGCCGGTATCGTGCCGTTCACTTTCGCAGACCCCGCCGATTATGACCGCATAGAAAATGGCGACAGGCTCGCACTCGACGGCATAAGAGAGACGATAGAAAACGGCGGCGAGGCTGTTCTCAAAAACGAGACAAAGGGCGAGAGCTACAAGCTCTGCTACAGCTTCTCCGGCAGACAGAAGGATATAATCCTTGCGGGCGGTCTGCTCAACTACACAAGAGAATCACACAAATAAGAGAGGAAGATAAGCATGACAGAGGCACAGGTCAAGAACGCCGTTGAAAAATTTGAGGCTCTCATCCGCGCTCAGAGCGACCGTTCGGACAAGATAAAGACTCAGGGCGATTTCACCGACTTCAAGGCGCTCGACAAAATAATCATCGGCGTCTGCGGCGGCGACGGCATAGGCCCGGTTATAACCAAGGAATCCGCGAGAGTTCTCGAATATCTGCTCGACGATAAAGTTAAGGCGGGCAAAATCGAGTTCAAGGTCATTGACGGACTGACCATAGAAAACCGCGTCAAGGCTAACAAGGCTATCCCCGACGACGTGCTCGAGGAACTCAAGAGCTGCCACGTTATTCTGAAGGGACCGACCACTACCCCGCAGGCGGGCGATCCGTGGCCGAATATAGAGAGCGCAAACGTCGCTATGAGAAAGGCTCTCGACTTATTTGCGAATCTCCGCCCCGTCAAGGTTCCCGAGCAGGGCATTGACTGGACCTTCTTCCGCGAGAACACCGAGGGCGCATATGCCGTAGGCTCTATGGGCGTAAATGTCACCGACGACCTCGCGCTCGACTTCGTCGTGACCACCACCGAGGGCTGCGACAGAATCGCAAGGCTCGCCTATGACTACGCGCGCCGCAACAACAAGGGCCGCGTCTCGATAATCACAAAGGCAAACGTCATCAAAACAACTGACGGCAAGTTCCTGAACCTCTGCAAGAAGGTCGGCGAGGAATATCCCGATATCGTGACCGACGAGTGGTACATCGACATCACCACGGCGAAGCTCATCGACGAGAAGCGCCGCCGCGACTTCAAGGTATTCATTCTCCCGAATCTCTACGGCGATATAATCACCGACGAGGCGGCGGAATTCCAGGGCGGCGTCGGCACTGCCGGCAGCGCAAACATCGGCAAGCGCTACGCGATGTTTGAGGCCATTCACGGCTCGGCTCCGAGAATGGTGCGCGAAGGCAGAGCGCAGTACGCAGACCCCTGCTCGATGCTCAGAGCGAGCGTCATGCTGCTCTCCCACATCGGCGAGCAGGAGAAGGCCGATCTTCTCGAAAGAGCGCTTGACATCTGTATGTATGAGGACAAAAAGCTCAAAATCACAGGCCGCGAGGACGGCTGCACCTGCAGCGAGTTCGGCGACTACGTCATGGAGACGGTCAGAAAAATCAGCGAATAAAAATACCCGCAGGAGACTGCGGACACAGAACAGCAACAGCTGCGGCGATTTGTTTCGCCGCGGCTGTTTTGTGTTTTATGCTGTTTGATGATATGTAAGCGTAAATTGGGAATTACGCAGCAGCAGCGGTGTGTCGAGGTCGCGCACCCTACAAGGACATTGGAAAACAAAACAGTCGAGACAATGTGGGCGAACCCGTGCGATAAACCCCTCAGTCTCGGCTTCTCTGCAGGGAACGTAATGAATCCCCCAGAAATCCTGCTTATCACCGTCTGCGTCTTGCCGCAAGCGGCAAAAAATCCGCCCGTGATACGGACGGATTAATGTTACTTTATGATGGTATCAACCGTTTTTCTGACGTCGGCGGCGACGGCGTCTATGTCGCGCGCTGCATCGATAACAACGATGTTTTCGCTGTCCTTGAGCAGCTCAAACGCGCTGTAATACCGCTCGCGTATGGCGTTCACCTGCTCCGGGTCGCGCTCGAAAATTTCGAGATACACGCGCCCGTGCTCTATTCTCTCGTGGCAGCTGCACGGGTCTACATCGAAGAAAATACAGATGTCCGGCTTGATTATTCCGGGGCAGTTGAGGTTCATGTCAATGACCCACTGCTTGTCCTCGCCCACCGCCTGATATGCTATTGACGAATAATAATACCTGTCGCACACGACGTCTATTCCCGCTTCGAGCGTCTTTTTTATGCCGTTGACGGGGTTCAGATTGTGCGCCACGCGGTCTGCGAGAAAGAGCGCGGCAAGCTCCGACGAGGTGCGCTGCCTTGCGCCGCTCAGAACGTCTCTTATCATGCCGCCCGTCACCGACTCCGTAGGCTCGGCGGTCGGATACACGCTTCTGCCCCGCGACTTCAGATAATCGCACAGCAGAGCCATCTGCGTGCCCTTGCCGGAGCCGTCAAGACCCTCTACTACAATAAACTTGCCTCTCATAATACGCGGTAATCCTCCGTATAGATGAATGTGCACTTATCGAGCTTTTTGTCCGATACTTTTATCTTCGACGGGAAGCTCGACTTGACGGCCTTAGCCATGTCCGCCTGCTCGCCTGTGAGCGATGCTCTCGCATATTCGAATGCAGCGTCGGTCATAGACACGGCGGTGAGGTCGTCCCAGACGATGAACTGATTCTTCGTGCCGCCGTTTTCTCTGATTGCGGCTCTGACCTTGCTGAACACCTTGGACTTGTCGTCCCATTTTTTGCCCATTTCGATATTGAAAGCGGCGGTGTAGCCGTCATAGACGCTCGGGAAGCTCGTGCCGGCAACGATAATACCGTTCGGGCAGGCGTTCTTTATGAGCTCCGCCTGAGAAGATATATCGGCGCAATAGGCCGCTATCTTCTTGCCCTCAAAGTTCTTGAGCTGGCGGGCGATGTCCTCTTTCATGAAGCTCTGCGCACCCTTTATGCCGAGGGTCTGCGTGACATCGTAGCAGTTGACAAACTTATATGTCATGCCGAGCTCATCGCACTTTTGCTTTGCTGCTTCGCGCGACTCCTTAACGCTCAGGGTGCTCTGCTGAACTCCCGTGGCGTAATAAACAAAGACCTCCGCTCCGCGGCCGTGAGCCTCCTCGACCATCATGGCGGCGTCCTTTGCCGTATCAATGGCGAGTATCGCGTCGGCGGACTTCGCAAGAGTCTCTATATTCTCCACAGGTGCTGTGCAGACGATAATTTTATCGGGATTCTTCGCCTTTGCCGCCCTGACCGCCGCAACAGCGCCCAAATTCGCTCTCGCTATAACTATCGCGCCGTAGCTTTCGTCGGCGGCGACATCGTTGACGCGCTTATAGAAATCGAGAATGCCCGAGGTGCCTATGCGCGTGTCGGTATAGACAACATGCTCGACATAGGAATATTTGCTCGCAAGCTGAGCCGCGCGCCGATATTCCTCGGGATTCTGCGACAGGGTCGCGGTGACTATGGCAATCTTCTTGCCCGGCGCTTTTCCGCCCGCTCCGCCGGAGCACGCGCACAGTCCTGCGGCGACAGCCAAAATAAGAAGAAAGGCCGTTGCGGTTTTTAATAACTTTTTCATATTGTCCACCTTATTTTTCCATGAACGCTTCGGCGATTCGCACGGTGCTGTGCCCATCGCAGGCATCCATAAAATTGTTTCTGAAGTTTTCCGTCACCGCTCTGTCAAAGCCCGACTGAACCTGTCTGACGGCCGAGATAATTCCCTCGGTATCCCGAACTATCGGCCCGGGCACAAAATCCTCATATTTGTTATAAAAGCTGCGGTCGCGGTCATATTCTTCGAGATCGTAGGCGAAGAATATCATGGGACGGTCGAGCAGCGAGTATTCGAATATGACCGAGGAATAGTCGCTTATCAGCATATCCGCCGCGCACATGGCGAGGTCTATGCGGACATCCTTCGAGACATCGAACACGAAATCCGCATATTTTTCCCGCTCCTCGGCGCTTAGCGAAAAGCTCTTCGCCGTCTGCGGATGGAGCTTATAGAGCAGGACAAAATCCTCGGACAGCTCCGCATTCATGCGCTCGATATCGAGCTTCAAATCCATATAGGACTTGAGAATCGAATTGCCGCGGAAGGTCGGAGCGTAGAGGATTATCCTCCTGTCCCCTATCTGCGGGAATTTTTTGAGCATTTCTCCGCGGGCTGATGAGACAAACTTAGAATCGAAATATATGTCCGTCCTCGGCACGCCGAGAGGTTTTATTATGCTTTCGGGGCAGTTGAACGCCTCGGCATAATACGGAATAACACTCTCGGCCGACACGGTAACGGCGGTATAGGTGTTGTGGATAGGATAGCGCTCGAGGCTCTTTCTGTCCGCGCCCCACTTGAGGTCGGCGGTGGAATAGCCCCATTTTTTGAATGCGCCGCAAGCGTGCCAAAGCTGAATGACCTCGGTGCCCTTTCGCGGATAATTGGCGAACAGCGGAAATCCTCGACAAAGACGAGCCTACTCGTCGCGTACTCGCGCTGGAAGCGGATATTCTGCCTGAACTCCGCCGCTCTGCCGCTTAAACTGCCCGCTCCCGCGGGGATGAGCAGCTCGGTGCAGTGCATCCCGCGTGACTCAAGCTCGCGCTTCATGCAGGACAGGTTATCCGGAAGAGTGCGGCTGTTCGACGCCAAAAGAACCTTTTTTTCGTCTATCGGCCTTTTCGCCGCGCGCCTGTAAACCGCAGGCCAAATGCGGTAATAGAGCAGTCGGCGGCGCATATCGCCGAGTTTTTTTATCAGTCTTTTAATCAGTGACTTCATCTGTCGCTTCTTCCTTAAAGGTGCAGCTTGGAGTTTATTTCCTGCACGGTTTTTTCGTCGAGCTTCAGAACCTTTCGGTCATATGTATACATTCCGTTGACCTCGAACTCGACGTCGCTGACCTGGGTATATACCGTGGCGCAAAGACCCTTTTCTATCAGCGGAATGACCTGCTTCTCGTGCAGCTTTTTATATGCCGCCGAGAGCTTCTCCTTCGACCTGAACATGATATAGCCGAAGCTCTTCTTTCTGTTCCAGACGTGACCGTCCGAAATCATGCTGTATCCGCCGTATTCGCTTATTACGAACGGTCTGCCGTCAAGCTTGGGCATACGAATGGGCAGGATATATTTGTGCATACTCTTGAGGTCGCGCCCCTTTTGGTCATACCATCCGCTCGCGTGGTCAACGATTCTCGAGGGGTCATATGCCTTGACTGCGTCGCCTATCTCCTTGGCGTCGAACTGACCCCAGCCCTCGTTGAACGGCACCCAGCAGCCGATGCAGGTGCAATTATAGAGATTGTCTATCATCTCAAACAGCTCACGGCGGTAGTCATCACGCCACTCTTTTTCGCCGCGGCTGAACCAGTTATATTTATCGTCCTTGATGCCTATACCGAGATTCGGAAGAACGCCCGCAAGGATGTTTCCGATATACTCACCGCCGCTGACCATATCCTGCCAGACTATCATGCCGAGTCTGTCGCAGTGATAATACCAGCGCAGAGGCTCGACTTTTATATGCTTCCTGAGCATATTAAAGCCGAGGCGCTTCATCTCGGAAATGTCAAATATCATCGCCTCGTCGGTAGTCGGAGTCAGTCCGCCGTCGCTCCAATAGCCCTGGTCAAGCAGACCGCGCTGGAAATACGGCTCGTTGTTGAGCATAAGGCGCGGCAGACCCTGCTTGTCTTTGCCGATGCCGAATTTTCTCATGCCAAAATAGCTCTTTATGGTATCGACCGCCTCGCCGTTCTTCTTCACGGTGAGCACAAGGTCATAGAGAGTCGGGCTCTCAGGGCTCCAAAGCTTCGCGTCGGGCACGGGAAGATGCGCGTTGAGGCTCATCTCGCCCGAATAGACCCGCTCGCCCGAGAGCGAAATCTCGGCGTCTATCGTGCAGCCGTCAAGCTCCTCGCCCGTACAAGAGACGACTATCTCGCCCGCGTCAATATCGGGAGTCAGGCGCACGCAGGTTATATGGCTCTGCGCCACGGGCTCAAGCCACACGCTCTGCCATATGCCGGAGGTTCCGGTATACCAGAAGCCGACGGATTTGAGAACCTGCTTGCCCCTGTTCTGCCAGCCCTTGTCGGTCGGGTCGTAGACCTTGACGATAAGCTCATTCTCGCCGTCGACAAGATTGTCGGTTATATCGAACGAGAACGGGCAGTAGCCGCCGGTATGCTTGCCTGCCAATTCGCCGTTTACAAACACCTTGCACTGCCAATCGACGGCTCCGAAATGCAGAATGCAGCGTTTTCCGTCAAAGCGGCTGTCAAGGGTGAACCTCTTTCTGTACCAAAGGCGCTCGTCGGGCTGAAGCACGCGCTGAACGCCGGAGAGCTGACTCTCAATGGCGAACGGCAGGATTATCTTGCCGCTGAAATTCTTCGGGCAGGGCTCGCCTGCAGGAGTTATCTCGTAATCGCACTCGCCGTTTAAGCACATCCAGTCCTCACGCACGAGCTGCGGGCGGGGATATTCCGAATGGGGGCAGCTTTTGTCCACACTGTCAAAGAATCTTGTTTTAAGATCGTTCACTTACTCAACCTCCGCATTTTATTTAAAAATCTACATAGTATTATACAATAATTTATGCGTTTTGTCTATATTGTCTATATAATTTATTCCCTGTGCCACTTCACGCCCTGGGCGGTATCCTCGAGGACGATGCCCATTTCCTTGAGCTGATCTCTTATTCTGTCGGCCTCAGCCCAATTCTTCTCCTTGCGGGCGTTTGTGCGCGCTTCTATGAGAGCCTCGATGTCGCTGTCGAGCGTCTCCGTCTTGCGGTTATAGACGAGTCCGAGCACGCCGGTCAGCTCGTCGAACACTGATATTGCGCCCTCGACAAGTGCCTTTGACGGGGTCTTGCCGACAACGTTTGTATTGATGTCGCGCACAAGCTCGAATATCGAGGCTATGGCGTCGGCGGTGTTGAGGTCATCGTCCATGGCGTCGATAAACTGCTCTCTGTATTTGCCGAAGCCGTCGATAATCGCCCTGTCGCCGTCATGCTCCGCGTCCGAAGCATTCTTCAGCTCGAAGTCGAGCGAATCGCGGCAGGTATAGAGTCTGTTGAGCGCGGAAATGCACTGCTCGATGATATCGGTGCTGTAGTTTATCGGGCTTCTGTACTGGGCGGAGATGAGCAGATAGCGTATGGGCTCATATCCGTATTTTTCGGCGACGTCGCGCACGGTGAAGAAATTGCCGAGAGATTTCGACATCTTCACATTATCGACGTTGATATAGCCGTTGTGCATCCAATAATGGGCGAAGGGCTTGCCGGTGAAGCACTCGCTCTGCGCTATTTCATTCTCATGGTGCGGGAAGATAAGATCCTGACCGCCGCAGTGGATATCTATCGTGTCGCCGAGATAGCGCCAGTTCATCGCGGAGCACTCGATATGCCAGCCGGGTCTGCCCTTGCCCCACGGGGAATCCCACGCGGGCTCGCCGGGCTTGGCGGCTTTCCAAACGGCGAAATCCATGGGCTCGCGCTTGACCTCGCCGACCATTATACGGGCGCCCGCCGGGCTTGGCGGCTTTCCAGAGTGCAAAGTCGAGCGGGTTTTCCTTGATGTCGTTGACGTCGATGCGCGCGCCGGACTGCAGATCCTCGATCGGCTGGTGGCTGAGCTTGCCGTAGTCCTTGAACTTCTCGGTGCTGAAATATACATCGCCCTGTGCCTCATAGGCATAGCCCTTTTCGATAAGGGTCGAAATTATATGAATAATAGCGTCGATATTCTCTGTGGCCTTCGGATTAACAGTCGCGTGTCGGACATTGAGTCCGTCCGCATCCGTCCAGAACTCTTTTATATAGCGCTCGGAAATCTCGGAGAAATCGACATGCTCCTCGTTTGCGCGTCTGATTATCTTATCGTCGATATCCGTGAAGTTCTGAACGAAGGTCACCTTATAGCCGCGGTATTCGAGATAGCGGCGCAGGATATCGAAGATGCAAAGCGGACGGGCGTTGCCGATGTGGATATAGTTATACACGGTCGGTCCGCAGGCATACATCTTTATCTCACCCGGGGTAATCGGGACGAGCTCTTCCTTTTTTCTTGTTAAAGTGTTGTAGACTTTCATTTATATCTTCCTTTCAGTCAATTTCCTGTGTATTTTCCTGCTCCTCAAGCTGTTTTCGCAGCTGGGACAGCTGATGCTCGAGTCTGCAAAGCTCCTGCGCGACAGGGTCGGGTATATGCACCTGGTCGAGATCGTCGACTCTTATTCCGTTGCGGCGCACGACATGAGCCGGCACGCCGACGGCGGTACAGTCGGGCGGTATCTCCTCAAGAACCACAGCGCCCGCGGCTATATTCGAGTTGTCGCCGACGGTAAAGGGGCCGAGCACCTTTGCGCCCGCGCCGATGAGGACATTGTTGCCGATAGTCGGGTGGCGTTTGCCCGTGTCTTTGCCGGTGCCGCCGAGCGTCACGCCCTGATATATCATAACATCGTCGCCGATAACGGCGGTCTCGCCGATAACGACGCCGGTGCCGTGGTCGATAAAAAATCGTCTGCCTATGGTTGCGGCCGGGTGTATCTCTATCCCCGTTTTGCGCGCCGCCCTCTGCGATATCCATCGGGCGAGGAAAAACAGCTTATGGCGGTAGCACCAATTGGCTTTGCGGTGCATCCTTATGGCCTTGAGGCCGGGATAGAGGAAAAAAATTTCAAGCGCACTCCTTGCGGCGGGGTCGCGTCGCTTGAAGGTGCTTATATCCTCTTTGAGCCTGTCAAACATAAATATCAACTCCTTGGGCTCGGATAAAATTGCTGCCGCGATGCGGCGTTGGTTGTTTGGAGTGCGTATGCGCTGTTAATAAGTCTGTGCATTTTCGCGGGCGGATGATATCCGCCCCTACAGCCGCTCAATATACAAATAACATACAAAAAGCCTCCGTTATCCAGAAAGACAACGGAGGCGCTTGAGCGCGGTTCCACTCCTGTTTATATCTCTGCGCGCCAATACGCGCACGGCCGATAACGGTGCCTTCCGCGCAGGGATACTTCGGTTCCCCCTGCGTGCTGACGGGTGCATTTCGCTTTCATACGGCAAGGAGCTTTCTCAGCTTCGGGCTCCCTCTCTTTTGCCGCTTGTATCCGGCTACTTCTCCCGGTAAACGCATTTCGTTTTTTGGTTTTCGTCAACAGATACGCATTGCATATCTACTAATCATTATATTGAAATCACTTGGAAAAGTCAATGATTTTTTTGCTGTCCACAAAATATGTGACGCCCGAAACCACGGTCAAAACGGCGGTTATCCAAAGCATCATATTCGACACTCTCTCGAGCGTGAACCAACCGGTATTGGCGAAAACATTGAACGACGCATCAATCTCGGCAAGGAGCATGATGATTATCGTGAACACCATCTGGCTGACGGTCTTTGCCTTGCCCCAATAGTTGGCGGGGATGACAACGCCCTGCGCCGAGGCGATAAGGCGGACGCCTGCGACGGCGAACTCGCGGGTGAGGACTATCATAATTATCCAGATGCTGCACCAGCCCTCGCGCATGAACGCAAGCAGTGCGGCGGTGGTCAGCATTTTATCGGCGAGCGGATCGAGGAGCTTGCCGAACACGGTTATGATCTTACGCTTTCTCGCAATTTTGCCGTCAAGCAGATCGGTAATCGACGCTATGGAGAAAACGGCGAGCGCAGCTAAGTAATGATAAGGAAACTCAATAAGCATAAGCGCGAGATAGACAGGCGCGAGAAACATTCTGATGACCGTAAGTTTGTTGGGCAGATTCAGCTTCTGCATTTCTATTCCCCTTTCCCGGGTTGTTATACTGTTCTTCCGAGCAGGTCGTATTCGTTCGTGCCGAGTATCTCGACATCGACGAAATCGCCTTCTTTTATGAAATCGGGCGAGGTGAAGATTATCTTGCCGTCGATATCGGGCGCGTCCATATAGGAGCGACCCGAATAGCTGTCGGTATAATCGTCGTAGCTCTCGGTGAGCACACGCAGGGTTTTGCCGATCATTTCGTTGTTCTTTTCGCTCATTATCTCATACTGATCCTGCATGATGACCTCGGCGCGGCGGGCTTTCACATCGTCGTCAACCTGATTTTCCATCTTCGCGGCGGGAGTGCCCTCCTGCGGGGAATATTCGAAGCAGCCGAGACGCTCGAACTCCTGCTCGTTGACAAACTCCGCCAAGGTCTCAAACTCGCCGTCGCCCTCGCCGGGGAAACCGACGATGAACGTAGTGCGGATAACGATATCCGGCATACGCTCGCGCAGCTTTCTTATGACCTCGCGGGTCTCCTCCGCGCTGCTGTGGCGGTTCATGGCCTTGAGTATGCTGTCGTCCGCGTGCTGGAGCGGCAGGTCTATATAGTGGAGCACCTTGGGCTGAGAGGCCATGGTGTCTATAAGCTCGTCGGTTATCTTATCGGGATAGCAATAGAGCAGGCGTATCCACTCTATGCCGTCGATTTCGCAGAGCAGATTCAGCAGATGGGCGAGTCTGTATTCTCCGTAGAGGTCAATGCCGTAGGACGAGACATCCTGCGCTATGAGCACAAGCTCCTTGACGCCCTGCTCGGCGAGAGTTTTCGCCTCCTCGACTATGCTCTCCTCGTCGCGGCTACGGAAGGCTCCGCGGATAGACGGGATAGCGCAGTAGGTGCAGCAGTTCGAGCAGCCCTCGGCTATCTTGAGATATGCCCAATAGTCGGGGGTGGTGAGCACACGCTCGCCGCACATGGGGAGCTCCTTTTTGTCGGGGAACACGTTGACCTGCTTGCCGTCGAGAACCTCGTCGACTATCTTGGCGATATCACCGTTTGCGCCGATGCCTACGACGGCGTCGACCTCGGGAATCTCCTTTAATATTTCCTCGCGGTAGCGCTCGGCGAGGCAGCCCGTGACTATGACGGCGCGCACAAGTCCGTCCTGCTTGAGGCCGACCATTTCGAGAACGGTGTCTATCGCCTCCTGCTTGGCGGAGTCTATAAACGCGCAGGTGTTGACTATAACTGCGTCAAGGCGCTCGAAATTGTCTGCGTTTTCAAATCCGGCGTCCTGAAGCTTTGCAAGCATCAGCTCGCCGTCAACCTGGTTTTTCGGGCAGCCGAGAGAAACGAATAAAACTCTTCTTTTTTTCATCAAACAGCTCTTCCTTTCGCTTGATAAAGAGAATTATACACTATTTCTTTCTTTTTTTATCTTCTAACAGGAAAATTGGTCGTCCGTATCTTCATATTCCTCGTCCGCCTGCCGCATGGCCGAGCGGATATCGGAATAGCCGTAGCCGAGGCGGG
>OICK01000561.1_pt1 | contig 16609 bp, 10 predicted proteins | sample 1581281 | NCBI WGS metagenome assembly OICK01 (sample SAMEA3882557, study PRJEB24775) | human gut metagenome | biome: human-associated habitat; feature: intestine environment; material: feces | place: Netherlands | collected 2009/2010 | reverse complement strand
GGCGGTGTTGACCGTCCCACAAGCGGAAAAATTTTTGTTGACGGCAACGATATAAGCAAAATGAATGACGACAAGCTTGCCGTATTCCGCCGCAGACAGGTGGGCATTGTCTATCAGTTCTACAATCTTATCCCAATTCTGACTGTTGAAGAAAACATCACGCTCCCCTGTGACCTTGACGGCAGAGGTGTTGACAGAGAAAGACTTGAGATGATTCTTGATTCGTTCGGACTGCGTGCAAGAAGAAAACACCTTCCAAACCAGCTTTCGGGCGGTCAGCAACAAAGAACATCTATTGCCAGAGCACTCATTAACAATCCGTCTCTTGTGCTTGCCGATGAACCGACAGGCAACCTTGATTCAAAGTCAAGCGAAGAGGTTATGAGTATGCTCAAAATGTGCAATCAGAGTTACGGACAGACTGTTATAATGATTACGCACAACCTCGACATTGCAAAACAGGCTGACAGAATTATCACAATAAGTGACGGTAAAATTGTTGAGGAGGCTTGATTTTATGAAACTTCTCAACAAGCTTACGCTTAAAAATCTGCGACTTAACAAGGTGCGTACAATTGTTACAATCGTGGGAATTATGCTCTCGGCGGCACTTATTACGGTTGTTTCGGGAATGGCACTCAGCGGCCGGCAGACTATGATTGACGCACAAAAAACCTGGTCGGGCGATTATGATGTTGCACTTGATATTATCGACACCGCAAAAATTGATGAAATCCGACAGAACCGTAATGTTGAAAATGCCTATTATAAGGAGATTGCAGGCTATGCAAAGGAACAGTTAGCTAACGGCAAAGACGGCTTGTATTCCGTTATTGCAATGAGCAAAAATGCCTTTGACGGTTGTTTTGATTTTTCTCTCAAAGAGGGCAGGTTTCCGAATAATTCCGATGAGGCAGTAGTTACAAAGAACTTTACAACACCTGACGGAAAAACCGTAAAAGTCGGTGATAAAATTACCTTTGATATGGGAATTTTAACCGACAAAGACGGCAGTGCTTTGGATTTGAAAGATTTGTATACTATATCCTCCAATGATTTCAAAGAATGTTCCGTAAAGGATGAGAAACCAAAGACCTATACCGTAACAGGAATTACGGAAGATCCAAATACAGGTGAGTTGTACGCTCCGATGCCGAGCTTTAGAATATTTACCGTGTCGGATGAAAAAGCTCCTGCCGAGGCGATAAGGACAAAGCATATGAACACGCTGTATGTTGCATATACTTCCGAAAGCGAGGGCGATTATGTTAAAAATACAGCTGATATTTTAGGCTTTAATATTGACGAAAACGACGAATCACAAGACAGAATTTCCGAAGAACATCAGAAAATTTCGGGAGTGAACGGATACAGCTTTAACACGGTACTCCTCAGTATGAAAGGCTACGGTTCAAGTGACGCAACAAATACTGTGATTTTCAGCCTTGCCGTTATTATCATTATTATAGTAATGCTTGCAAGCGTGTTTGTAATCCGCAACAGCTTTGCAATTTCAATTACAGAGAAAACGAGTATGTACGGTATGCTTGCGTCGGTCGGTGCAACCAAAAGGCAAATCCGCAGAAATGTGCTTTTTGAGGGCTTCATTCTCGGCTTAATCGGTATTCCTCTCGGCATACTTCTCGGACTCGGTGTAAACGCAATTCTTATTACAATACTCAACAGCGTTCTCGGTGATATGCTGAGCGGTGCAACATTTGTATTTGTAACTCCGACAATTCCGATTATTTGCGCAATTGTTCTTTCGGCTGTTACTATATTCTGTTCATCATTCTTCATTGCACTGCGTGCGTCAAGAATCCCACCGCTTGTTGCAATCAGGGGCAACAAGGATATCAAGGTAAAGAATAACAAACCCTACCGCACCTCGAAGCTTACGAAAAAGCTTTTCGGTGTCGGCGGTGAAATCGCCTCAAAGAGCCTTAAACGCAGTAGGAAAAAGTACCGCACAACCGTTATTTCAATCGTTGTAAGCGTTGCAATGTTCATTGCAGTTTCGGCATTTATGGACTATGGAATGAACTTTACCGAATATTACTACGGCAGCAGAGATTACAGCTATACTGTTTACGGAATAGACTATGATCAGGCAAAAGCAATTGAGGTAATGCCCGAAATTTCAAACTATATTACCTTCTGTTCACACCATGATGTTTTGGTTTCGGATGTAAAGGTTAATAATAAAGGCGAAAAAGATGTCACTGCGTTCGATACCTCTGACGGTAAAAAGGGATTCCAGGCACATTGCATTGAATTGGAACACGATACATTTGTTGAAACCTGCAGGGAATTAAACCTCGATTATAACAGCGTTAAGGACGGTGTTCTGATTTACAATAAAGCTGCCGATGACAAAGACAATACATTTAATTTATTCGACAAAACCGCTCCAAACAAGGTTACCGTTTATAAAAATGAAGGAAATGATGACGGAAACGATATATTTAACAAGGCAAACGATTTGAAGGTGTCGGGTGTATTTGATACCGTTCCGAAAAGTATCAAGTGGATTATGAATGACGAGGGAATAAGTCCTATAGTACTCGTGTTCAGCGAAATGGGTACGATTCCGTATCAGTTGGATGATTATGAAAACAATGTGACTGTGTGTGCGAATACAACAGATTCCGAAAGCCTCACAAACCGAATTGAGTCAACCGTAGGTGCAAGCGGATTAGAGGACTCATCTATAATAATTGTAGATTACGGCGAAAACGTAAGACAGTTCAATGCCATTATGCTGATTGTCGGAATATTTATCTACGGATTTATCGGCGCTATTTCGCTCATCGGACTTACAAATATTTTCAACACAATCTCAACCAATATGCAGTTGAGGAGCAAGGAATTTGCATCGCTTAAATCTATCGGTATGACAAAGAAAGAATTTAACCGTATGATTCGCCTTGAAAGCCTTATGTACGGCATAAAATCTTTGATTATCGGTATTCCTCTCGGCGGTCTCGGTGTATTTGCAATCTTCTCCGCATTTTCAATCGGAAGTGTTCCAATGAGCTTTGTATTCCCGTGGAAAGCGATTTTGATTAGCATTGCGGTTGTATTTGTTGCAGTATGGCTGATTATGAAATACTCAATTTCAAAGGTTAATAAGCAAAATATTATTGAAACAATCAGAAATGACAATATCTGAGCATTATATTCAGCCAACAGACTGTATTTTGTTGAAATTTGTTGACAATAGTTTTACACTCTGTTATAATGTAGTTGTAACAACAGATACCACAATATTTTGTATGTTTTCATTGCTGACGGGCGGATTATTGATTTAATCCGCCCGAATTTCATTTTGGAGGACTTGTTGTGAAAATTCTTCTTGTTGAGGACAACCGTGCAATTTCAAAAGGACTTGTTTACACTCTTGAACAAAACGGCTTTGAGGTTGCGTTGTGCGAAAATGCCGAATCAACCCTTAACTCTCTCGGCGGTGACTTTGACCTTTTTATTGTTGATGTGTCACTTCCCGACGGCAACGGTTTTGAACTTTGTGACGAGATAAAAAGAGTGTGCGAAACTCCCGTGATTTTTCTCACCGCACTTGACGATGAGGACAGCATTGTCAAAGGCTTTGACCTCGGAGCGGAGGACTACATAACAAAACCATTCTCAAGCCGTGAGCTACTCGCAAGAATTAAACGAATTACCAAAAAGCTCGACAAAACTATGGCTATGAATTTTGGCGACATCAGCATTGATTTTGACAAAAAGCAGGTTTGCAAAAACGGCAATCCCGTTGTGCTTACGGCGCTTGAGTACCGCCTGTTTGCAATGCTTGCCAAAAACAGCGGCAAGGTGCTGACCCGTGAACAGATTCTTGAACGCATATGGGATTTGTCGGGGAATTATGTTGAGGACAACACGCTGACCGTGTACATAAAAAGACTTCGCAAAAAACTTGATACAAATATGATTAAAACCGTAAAGGGTCTTGGTTACAGGCTGGAGGTATAATGAAAAGCACATCAAAATTTGTTACTGTAATGCTTGTCTTAACGGCACTTTTCTGCATTGCTGCTGCTGTGGGAGTGGGTGCAGGCTTTAACGCTGTTCGTGAAAGCAACGACAAAAAGATAATTGCCGTTGCTGAAAAGGTTAGGGAACAATATCCCGACATTTCGGAAAAGGAGCTTGCTCAAATTTTGAACAGCGACACTGCCGGCATAAAAGGCGACTTTGCAAAGTACGGAATAAAATCCGACAGTGGCTGGGTTGACATTCAGAGCGGAAGTTATGCAACGATTACAATTGTGATTGCAACCGCAGGTGTTTGTGTGTTCGGAATTTTGCTCTGCGTTGTGTTCATAAGATACTGTAAAAAGCAGAAGCGACAGCGACTTGAAATTGTAAAATGTCTTGAAAAAATAAACAACCGAGAGTACGACCTCAACCTTGACGGCTCAACCGACGACGATATGTCACTGTTAAAGCAGGAGATTCAAAAAACAACGGTAATGCTTCGTGAGTATGCCGACAATTCAATGCGAGAGAAAGAAATCCTCAAAAATTCGCTTGCCGACATTTCACATCAGCTTAAAACACCGCTGACTTCAATTTTGATTACAACCGAAAATATCCTTGATGACGATGATATGCCCGTTGAAATCAGACGGGATTTTGTTATGGATATAGCGCATAATGCCCATTCGATAAATTTCCTTGTAAAAAGTCTGCTCACGCTCTCAATGCTTGATTCGGGAACTGTTGAATTGAAGTTCAAAAAAGAGTCGGTGAACAAAATTATTGACGAGTGCATTTCACGCACAGAGGTTCTTGCCGATATTCGTGATGTGAGAATTGAAAAAACCGTCAGGAATGATTTTATGCTTAATTGCGATTTTCGCTGGATTTGCGAGGCAGTTTCAAATATCGTTAAGAACTGCATTGAGCATACCGACGGCGGTTATGTCAGAATTTCTGCCGAAAGGAACAGCGTGTATTCGGAAATCATCATAAGCGACAACGGATGCGGAATCAGCCCGAAGGATTTGCCCCACATTTTTGAGAGGTTCTATAAAGCACGAAATTCATCCCCGTCAAGCGTCGGCATAGGTCTGTCGCTTGCAAAATCAATTGTTGAAAAAACAGGCGGATATATTACCGCAGATTCCAAACTCGGCGTCGGCTCAACCTTTAAACTCAGATTTTTGAATGTAAGACTCAGATAAGATAAAAATTAAAAAGCGAAAATTGCGGTCGGGAATAAAGTTTTGTTAAGTACAAATCTTATTATTCCCGACCGTATTTATATAATTTTCGGCAGGGGGGCAATTGAAACTGTCTTTATAAATAAAAACAGAAGAGCGACAAGGGTAATTTTGCATAAAATTCCAGTGTAAAGATTGTGTAACTTGCTATTTTTACAAAATAAAAGGATTATGTGTAGTTTTTGTGAGAGTTTTGTGATAAAATCAAATTGTCTAGGGATGTTTGACCCTACGTTTTAAAAGCTTTGAAAGGAGTAATCAAACAATGAAAAAAAGAAGTATGAAGAGAGCACTCAGTGCCGTATTGACACTTTGTATGGCTCTCCCCGGTGCTTCCGTAGCATTTGGTTCGGTAAGTGCTGCAACAGTTTCCGATGACAGCAGCACATCTGCATCATCAACTGCCGCAGGTTCACTTGTTGAAGATGACGGCTTTACATGGGATAATGCCAATGTGTATTTCCTGCTTACCGACCGTTTTAAGAACGGAAACACCGCAAATGACCATTCATACGGCAGAACACTTGACAAGGATGGCAAACCGCTTGATGGCTGGGATACAAACCCCGGTACATTCCACGGCGGCGACTTTGCAGGTGTTACTCAGTCAATTGAAGAGGGTTATTTTGATAACCTCGGTGTAAACGCAATTTGGATTTCAGCTCCGTATGAGCAGACTCACGGCTATTGTGATTCAGGTAAGGGCTTTGCTCACTACTCATATCACGGCTACTATGTTCTTGACTATACCGAAACTGATGCAAACTTCGGTACAAAAGAGGAGTTCAAAACTCTCGTTGACACAGCGCATGAGCACGGTATCAGAGTTATCATGGATATCGTAATGAACCACACAGGCTACAACACCGTTGCAGATATGGAGCAGTTCGGCTTCGGTACTCTCCTTGACGGTGCGTTAGACTTCAAATACAAGCTCACAGATGTAGGTGAAGTAAACGACCACATTGACTATAAAACATCAGCAGAAGACTGGGGCAAATGGTGGAGCAATGACTGGATCCGCAGCGGTCTTCCCGGATATACAGAGGGTGCCGGCGGTGATCTTACAATGTCACTCAGCGGACTTCCCGACTTCAGAACAGAGCAGACAAAGGCTGTTACAATTCCTCCGATCCTCCAAACAAAGTGGAAGCAGGAAGGTACATATGATCAGAAGCTCGCAAAATACGGTAAGTCAAACACAGTAACAGGCTACCTTTCAACCTGGCTTTCAGAGTGGGTTAAGGAGTACGGTGTTGACGGTTTCCGTTGCGATACTGCAAAGCATGTTGATAAGGCTTCTTGGAACCAGCTCAAGCAGGCTTGTGTTTCTGCTCTCAGAGAGTGGAGATCCAACAACAAGGGCAAAGCAGGTGCTGACTGGAAAGAAGATTTCTGGATGACAGGCGAGCATTGGGATCACGGTGTAGGCTACGACACATACTATTCCGAGGGCGGCTTCGACTCAATGATTAACTTCGCAGTTACAGGCGGCGGTGCTCTTGCAAGCGGTAGTGTTGCAAACACATATCAGGGCTATGCAGACAAGATCAACACAAAGGAAGGCTTTAACGTTCTTTCATTTATGTCATCACACGATGAAACACTTACCCGTGGTGATGAGAACACAATGCTTTACAATGCGGCTGCATTCCTCCTTCTCCCGGGCGGAGTTCAGATTTTCTACGGTGACGAAACCAACCGTCCTCTCTATCCCGGCGTTGCATTTGACGGTTACGGCGGATCGGGTCACGCACTCAGAAGTGATATGAACTGGAACGACATGGACAAAACTCTTCTTGCTCAGTGGCAGAAGGTTGGTCAGTTCCGTAACAAGCATGTATCTATCGGTGCCGGCGCAAATGTTAAGCTCTCAGCTACAAGCGGTGTTGCTTTCGGCCGTACATACGATAAGAACGGCGTAACAGATCAGGCAGCTGCAGTAATCGGCTGTAACAAAAATTCAAGCGTAACTGTTGATGTTTCAACTCTTTGGGAAGACGGCAGCTATGTAATCAATACTTATGACAACTCATCTTCAGTTGTTACTGACGGTAAGGTAACTTTCAACAGCGGTGCAAACGGCACAATCCTTATGGAAAATGCTGACGGTCAGCCGCTTGTATCAATCACAGGTGAGCCGAAGTTCTACGGCACAGAGCAGGTTACTGTTTCTCTCAAGGAATGCGACAGCGCAAAGGTTTCTGTTGACGGCGGTAACAAGTTTGTTGTTAAGGACGGCGACACATTCACAATCGGTCAGACAGCTTACAAGAACGATACAATCGAAGTAACTGTTGAGGCTACAAACGACAAGGCAAGCTCAGAGGCTAAATTCACATTCCTCAAGATCGGCGAAAACGACGAAAAGCCTACAACCAGCCCGACACAGAGCACAACTGTTCCCGGTCCGACAGCAAGTCAGACATCAAAGCTTACAATCAAGAGCACAGCAGGCGCTCCGAATGTTTACGCTTGGACAGGTGCAAGCACAGCACTCAACGGTGCATGGCCGGGTCAAAAGGCAGCAGCCGTTTCAGGTCAGGCAAACACATATGAACTCACACTTCCTGTTTCAGCCGACAAGTCATTCAGCGTTGTTCTCAACAACGGCAGCGGCACACAGTCAGGCGATATCACAGGTCTTTATGACGGTGCTGTTCTCGAAATCCAGAACGGCAACTACACATCAGTTAAGACAGTAACCAACGGTAATCAGCAGGGAGGCGGCGGCGAGCCAGAGCCTGCAGAGGGTTCTGTTTCCGTAACAATCAAGCCTTACAGCCCATCAGCAAGCTACAAAATCTATGCTTGGAATGATACACAGAAGCTCACAGGCACATGGCCGGGCGTTGCTCTTACAGAAAAAGATTCTGACGGCAACTATGTTGTTAAGTTCGATAATGTTGACGAAGTAAACATTATTCTCAGCAGCGGTTCAGGTCAGACAGCAGATATCACAGGCGTTAGAGACGGCGCTACAATCGAAATTACAAACGAAGGTTGTACAACATACAAGCTTACATCAAAGCCAATCGTTGTTTCACCTTATGAATCACTCAAGAAAGAAGCAAGAAAGATTCTTGCTATGACAGCATCAGACTACACAGCAGAGAGCTGGGCAAATGCTCAGAAGGTTCTCAAGTCAGCCGAGGCTATGATTAAAGCAGGCGAAGACGCTACAACAGCTGAAGCTATGAATGCTATGATTGCAGACCTCAAGTCAGCTCAGAAGGCACTTGTACTTGCTCCTGCAACACTCACATATGCAGTTGCAGGCAAGAGCGTTGTATCAGGTGTTACAGCCAGCGCTGCAAAGGTAACTGTTACAGTTGACGGTAAGACATATACTGCTACTGCAGACGATGTAACAGGTGCATTCACAGTTGCAACATCAGCTCTCAAGACAACAAGCGCAATCAAGGTTGACGCAACAAGAAACGGCGTAAACGGCACATACTCATATGCTATGAAGAACGGCGACATCAAGAGCGGCATTGTTCCGACAAGTCCGATCCCACCGACACAGCCGACAACTTCAGCTCAGCCAACAACAACACAGCCGGCTACAAAGCCAACAACACAGCCGGCTACACAGCCGACAACTCAGCCTGCGACAGAGCCTACAACTGCTCCTTCACAGACACTCACAGTAAATGCAACATCTAACTACTTCGGTTCTGCTACAAAGACCGACGGAAAAGTAGGCGACAAGATAACTGTTCTCTATAAGCTTGATGCTAATATGGGTATTGTTGACGGTCAGTGGACTGTTAAGTATGACACAAGCAAGCTTAAGTTCGATAGGGCAGACAACAAGGTTAACGGCAGCCAGACAATTATGCCAAGCCAGTCAAATCTTGTTTACAACGCTTACAGCAATGTAATTAAGGGTAACTTTACTAACCCGCAGAATCCTACAAAGTACGATGGTGGTACATACATTTCACTTACCTTCCAGGTTATCGGTGCAGGCAGTGCAAGCGTATATCTTGACACAGAGTATCTTACAGTAGGTTATGTTACAAACAACAAGCTTAATCAGCAGTCAGTTGTTGATAACAGCAAGGTTCGTGATATATCAGGCTTTGCAGGCTTTAAGAATGTTAAGCTGAGTGCAACAACTTCATTTGCAAGTGATGTCCGCCTCGGTGATGTTGATATGGACGGCAAGGTTACCGCTATCGATGTAACACTTGTTCAGAAGCATATCACAGAGCATATTCCATTCACAGAACAGCAGCTCACAGCAGCAGATGTTGATAAGAACAATATAATTTCAGTTAAGGATGCTACTCTCATCCAGAAGTATGTAGTTCATCTTATCAGCAACTTTTAATTAAGCTGAATAAAATTTGATATATCGTTCCGCTTAGTCGATATTACAGGAAAAGCCCCTCGCGTTTTGCGAGGGGCTTTTTTCAATGCATTTACATAAAAAAGTCAGACAACCGTGCGATTGTCTGACTGATTCCGCATATAAAATTTTAAGACGCAGATTTATTCTTTTACGAGAACCTTTGTGATTTCGCTGATGTACATTTTATGAAAGTCGTTATTGTACCACTTGTCAACGCTTTCACGGTCGGTAATGCTTTCGGCATTGAGGTTTTGGGCATACATTTTTTTACATTCAAGTACAAGCTTTGCCTCTTCAAAATATACAGAGCCGTTTTCCGTGAACACAGGAGTAAGACCTGTTTCCTTTACCTTGTCATAATCCTTGCCGCTCTTTGAACCGCAGAATTTGAGGGCATCTCTGTACTTTTCGTCAAAAAAGCTCATTGTATAGCGGTCGCCGTTCTCCATAAAAGCAAATGTGTACCTCTGCGGACGAATAAAGGTGAATACAACGGGCTTACCCCACATAATACCTACACCGCCCCAGCTTATTGTCATTGTGTTGAATTTTTCCCTGTCGCCGGCTGTGACAAGCGCCCAGTCGTCACCGATAAGCTTAAACGGACTTTCAACGATTTCTTTCGGATTTATCTCTTTGAATGCTGACATATAAATCTTCCTTTCAAAATTGTGTTTTATGTTTTATATAATATGCTTTCAAAATTCTATTTTGAATAAACTGCATCATTTTTTGACAGGAGATAGACACAGTATTGATTCATACTTACGCCCTCTTTCTTTGAATGTTCGGCAAGTGAGCGGTGCAGACTTTTCGGGATTCTCAGTTTGAATTGTCCCGAATATTCTTCAAGGCTGTCGGGTTCGTGAATTACAATTCCGCTCTCAAAGGCGGCTTCAAACCAAGCTTTTTTAGCGTTCTCTGCATTTGCAACAGCCGATTCAATCGTATCACCGCAGGTTATGCAGCCGGGAAGCTCGGGAAACGATACAACAAAACCGCCCCCGTCCTTGTCCTCAACAATTTCCATACGATATGACATCGCAAGATAATCGTTAAGAGTTTTCATCATCTTCCGCCTCACTTTCTGCAATTTATATTAGTGCCTGTTTTCGTATTTTTTAATAATATTATATATGGTATCGCATATGGTGTCAACCGGTTTTAAAGTAAATTTAGCGGCTTTTACAAAATGAAAAATATGCAAAATGGTTGTATATATATGTATGAATATGCAAAAATAAATGAATAAAGTGAATATTCATTTTTTGTGAATATATGCATTCTTCTGAAAATGAACGCCGAAAGCTACACGGTAATCGCCAAAAATACCGATAATACAGCGATAAAGCGACAGATTTCGGTCAAATTGCACCCCGAAATACAAATTTGAAAAAACATTGAATATTTATTCAAAAAACACTTGATTTTTTGAAAACAGAGTGTATAATGTAAGAGTAATAAAAATTAAAGCAAAGGAAACACCGACAAAATGTGTTCCCAAATTCTGGAGGAATTAAAAATGGCTGACAATAAGATTAAAAAGGTAGTTCTTGCATATTCAGGCGGTCTTGATACTTCAATCATCATTCCGTGGCTTAAAGAAAACTACGACAACTGCGAGGTTATCGCTGTTTCGGGTGATGTTGGACAGGGTACAGAACTTGACGGTCTTGAAGAAAAGGCTATCAAAACAGGTGCATCAAAGCTTTACATTGAAGACCTCAACAAGGAATTTGTTGACGAATATATCATTCCTACAGTAAAAGCAGGTGCTGTTTACGAGGGCAAGTACCTCCTCGGCACATCCTTTGCCCGTCCTATCATCGCCAAAAGACTCGTTGAAATTGCAAAGGCAGAAGGCGCTGACGCAATTTGCCACGGCTGCACAGGCAAGGGCAACGATCAGGTTCGTTTTGAGCTTGCCATCAAGGCTTACGCTCCCGATATGAAGGTTATCGCTCCTTGGAGAACATGGGAATTCAAGAGCCGTGAAGATGAGATTGAATATGCTGAAAAGCACAATATTCCGCTCAAGATTAACCGTGAAACAAACTACTCAAAGGATAAGAATCTCTGGCACTTGAGCCACGAAGGTCTTGACCTTGAGAATCCTGCAAATGAGCCGATGTACAATAAGGAAGGCTTCCTTGAACTCGGTGTTTCACCTGAGCAGGCTCCCGATAAGGCAGAATATGTAACTCTTACATTTGAAAAAGGTGTTCCCACAAAGCTTAACGGCGAGGCTATCGACAGCGTTGAACTCATTAAGGAACTCAACAAAATCGGCGGCAGAAACGGCGTCGGTATCACAGATATCGTTGAGAACCGTCTTGTTGGTATGAAGGCTCGTGGCGTTTATGAAACTCCGGGCGGTACAATCCTCTATGCTGCTCATGCAAAGCTTGAGGAAATCTGCCTTGACAAGGACACACTCCACTACAAGCAGAATGTTGCCAACGCTTTTGCGGAGCTCGTTTATGACGGCAAGTGGTACACACCTCTCCGTGAGGCTCTCTCAGCTTTCGTTGACAGCACTCAGGAGTATGTAACAGGTGATGTAAAACTTAAACTCTATAAGGGCAACATCATTGACGCAGGAGTTACAAGTCCGTATTCACTCTATGACGAGGAAATCGCTACTTTTGACGAAGATCAGGTTTATGACCAGAACGACAGCGCAGGCTTCATCAACCTCTTTGGTCTTCCAATCAAGGTTCGTGCAAAGAAAGGCCTTATCAAATAATTGAATTTTTGATTTGCATACATAATCGGGGCAGGGAATTTCTCTGCCCCAATAAGTGTTTATTACACCTTTTTATTTTTTACGGTATTTGTCGGTTGAAAAATATTCTGCGATTACTTGCGGGCGTCTAATGAACGCCCTTACAGGTTACCCCAACATTAACAACAAGGTGTAAATAAATATTTAAAACCAAAAGCAACAAAGTGCTTTACAACGGCTAAACATAATGTAAGGAGAAATAATAATGCAGCTTTGGAAAGGACGCTTCAAAAAGGAGCTTTCAAAAACCACTAACGATTTTAACAGCTCGATTTCATTCGACAGCAGAATGTATAAAGAAGACATCGAGGGCAGCATTGCCCACGCAACAATGCTTGGCAGATGCGGCATTATTAAAGAAGAAGAGGCAGACGATATTGTAAAAGGTCTTAAAGGCATTCTTGCGGATATTGAAAACGGTACTCTGCACATTGATATGGAGGCTGAGGACATTCACACCTTTATCGAGGGTGAGCTTACCAAAAGAATCGGCGACAACGGCAAAAGACTTCACACTTCAAGAAGCCGTAACGATCAGGTTGCAGTTGACATCAAGCTTTACCTCAAAAAAGAGGTTGTCAATGTAAAAAATCTCGTTGTAGGTCTTATTAAGGTTATTGCCGACAAGGCTGAAAAGTACAGTGAAACCGTTATGCCAGGTTACACTCACCTCCAGAGAGCACAGCCGATTACCTTCGGACATCATCTCCTTGCTTACGGCGAAATGCTTTTGAGAGATGTTTCAAGACTTGAAGACTGCCTTAAAAGAATGGATGAAATGCCACTCGGTTCATGTGCGCTTGCAGGCACAACATATCCGATTGACAGAACAATCACAGCCGAACTCCTCGGCTTTGACAGAATTACAAACAACTCTCTTGACGGTGTTTCCGACAGAGATTACTGCATCGAATTTGCATCGGTGCTTTCGATAATAATGGTTCACCTCTCAAGATTTTCAGAGGAAATCATTATGTGGTGCAGTTGGGAATTTAAATTCATTGAACTTGATGACGCTTTTTCAACAGGATCATCAATTATGCCGCAGAAAAAGAACCCCGATATTGCAGAGCTTGTTCGTGGTAAGAGCGGCAGAGTTTTCGGTGACAATATGACGCTCCTCACAATTATGAAGGGTACTGCACTTGCATACAACAAGGATATGCAGGAGGACAAGGAGGCTATCTTTGACGCACTCGATACGGTTAAAATGTGCCTCACAGCCTTTACTCCCATGCTCGACACAATGCGTGTCATTCCCGAAAATATGAGAAAAGCTGCAGCAGGCGGTTTCATCAACGCAACAGACTGTGCCGACTGGCTCACAAAGAACGGTGTTCCGTTCAGAGATGCCTACAAGGCAACAGGCGAACTCGTTGCAAGATGTATTGAACTCGGTACAGACCTCGAAAATCTTCCAATGGACGAATACAAAAAGGTTTGCGATGTGTTCAACGATGATGTTTACAGCGCAATTTCACTTGAACGCTGTACAAACGAGCGTACAGTATTCGGCGGCCCTGCATCGGCAAATGTAAAAGCTCAGGCTAAGCGTGTTGCAGAAATCGCAGAAAAGCTGTAATTGCAAATCCGTAGGGGCGGATGGGAACATATGCTTTGTGCAAAAAGTGAACTGCCGTATTCAACACATACAGGCAAAGATTGATATAAATTTACAATAGATTAGGTGATAGCAATGAAAATAAAAGCAGGTATTGTCGGTGCAACCGGCTATGCAGGTGCAGAGCTTGTAAGACTTCTTACCGCTCATCCCGAGGCTGAAATTTCGGCAATCAGCTCTGTTTCCTTTGAGGGTGACAAGCTGAGCGATGTTTATCCGTCTTATACATTTTTAAACGATATGATTTGTGAAAATCAGGACGCCGTTGTTGAAAAGAGCGATGTTATCTTTGCCGCTCTCCCACACGGTCTTTCACAGGAGCTTGCCGCAAAGTGCATTGATGCGGGCAAGGCATTTATTGACCTCGGTGCTGACTTCCGCCTTGAAAGCGAAGAAGAATACACCGAATGGTACGGCGGAACTTTTCTCGACAAAAAACTTCACGAACAGGCAGTTTACGGACTTCCTGAATTTTTCAGAGATAAAATCAAGGGCAAAAAGCTTGTTGCGAATCCGGGTTGTTACACAACCTGTTCACCGCTCGCAATTGCTCCTGCAATTGTAAACGGACTTGTCAGCACAAAGGGCATCATTTGCGACTGCAAAAGCGGTGTTACGGGTGCCGGCAGAAAGCCAAATCAGGGCAATCACTATCCCGAACTCAACGAGGGATTCCACGCTTATAAGGTTGCAAGCCACCGCCACACTCCCGAAATTGAGCAGACTCTTTCAAAGCTTTCGGGCGAAAAGGTTATTATTACCTTTGTTCCGCACCTTCTCCCCGTAAACCGTGGCATTCTTGCAACTGTTTATGCCGACATCAAGGACGGTGTAACCTTTGAACAAATCAGAAAGGTTTATGAGGACTTTTACAAGGACGAATTTTTTGTAAGACTTCTTGATGACGGCAAATGTGCCGACATTCACAATATCAAATATTCTAACTTCTGTGATGTTTCAATTCATCACGATAAGAGAGCCAACAAGCTCGTTGCCTGTGCCGCAATCGACAACATGGTCAAGGGTGCCGCAGGTCAGGCTATTCAGAATATGAACATCATCTTCGGACTTGACGAAAAAACAGGTTTGGTAATCGTTCCGCCTGCATTTTAAGGGTGAATATCTATGGAAATCAAGTATATTGAAAACGGCTCGGTCACTTCCGCAAAGGGCTTTACAGCCAACGGAATTTGTGCCGGAGTCAAAGCATCTAACACAACTAAAAAAGACCTTGCGCTCATTTACTGCGACAAGGTTTGCAACAGTGCAGCTATCTTTACAAAGAACCTTGTAAAGTCCGACACTATATATGTTACTAAAAAACACCTTGAAAACGGTACGGCTCAGGCTGTTGTCGTAAATTCAGGCAATGCAAATGCCTGTAACCCTGATGGCTATGAAAAGGCTGAGAAAATGTGCAGTCTTGCCGCAGACGCTCTCGGTGTTGACGAAAACGATGTAATCGTTGCATCAACAGGTGTTATCGGTCAGCCTCTCCCGATTGAACCCATTGCAAGCGGAATTGAAAAGCTCAAAGGCACGCTTTCAAAGGACGGCGGAATCTCTGCCGCAGAGGCAATTATGACAACCGACACCGTGAAAAAGCAGTGGGCTGTTGAAACGGTTCTTGACGGCAAAAAGGTTACAATCGGCGGTATTGCTAAGGGCAGCGGTATGATTCATATTAACATGGGTACAACTCTTTCCTTTGTAACAACCGATGCGGCAATTTCTTCCGAAATGCTCAAATCCGCACTTATCGAAGCCGCTGATGTCAGCTATAATATGGTAAGCGTTGACGGTGATACCTCAACAAACGATACCCTTGCAATTATGGCATCGGGTTATGCAGGCAACAAGGAAATCACAGAAAAGAACGATGATTACAAAACCTTTACAGCCGTTCTTACAGACGCATTCAAAAAGGTTGCAAAGAAGCTTGCAAAAGACGGCGAAGGTGCAACAAAGCTCCTTATCTGCAAGGTTGACGGTGCAAAAGACGATAAGAGTGCAAAGATTATTTCAAAGAGCATCATCTGTTCAAGTCTTGTAAAGGCGGCAATGTTCGGGGCTGACGCAAACTGCGGAAGAATCCTCTGCGCAATCGGCTACAGCGGTGCCGAAACAGATGTTAAAAAAATTGATGTTTCATATAAATCCGCAAAGGGTGAAATCCTTGTTTGCAAAGACGGCAACGGTCTTGTGTTTGATGAGGACAAGGCTAAGGAAATTTTACTTGAGGACGAAATTGAAATTCTCGTGAAATTAGGTGACGGCAATGCATCTGCCGAGGCTTACGGTTGCGACCTTACCTATGATTATGTAAAAATCAACGGTGACTACCGCACATAATATGCGATTTGATTGTGTGAGCGGAAATCAACTACATAAAGGATTGAAGAAAATGGATGTTTCAAAGAGAGCCAAGGTACTTATACAGGCAATGCCCTATATCAAGAAATATTCGGGCGAAACAATTGTTGTAAAATACGGCGGAAACGCTATGATAAACGAAGAACTTAAAGCGGCAGTTATGAGCGACCTCGTTCTTATGCAGCTTGTCGGAGTCAATGTTGTGCTTGTTCACGGCGGCGGACCCG
>OICK01000558.1_pt1 | contig 16681 bp, 8 predicted proteins | sample 1581281 | NCBI WGS metagenome assembly OICK01 (sample SAMEA3882557, study PRJEB24775) | human gut metagenome | biome: human-associated habitat; feature: intestine environment; material: feces | place: Netherlands | collected 2009/2010 | reverse complement strand
GGCTATTAAGGTTGCGGAGAAGTTAAATTGGTATTATTCCGATCCTGATAATAGGGTGGATGAATATGACTTGGGCAGATTATATAATCTGCTGGGACTGCTGTATAAAGCGCAAAACAGATCTGAGGAAGCAGAGGAATACCATCTCGCTGTGATAGAGATATATGAGTGCCTTGTTAAAGAGAACGCCGATGCCTATGAGCCGGATCTTGCGACGAGTTATAACAATGCAGGTGCTTTCTATCATGAACAAGGTCAGCCTGACAAAGCAGAGAAATATTATCTCGCCGCGATAGAGATAGGAGAACGTCTTGTGGAAAAGAACGCCGATGTCTATGAGCCGAATTTGGCGGCGGTTTATAACAATGCAGGTGTTTTCTATAGCGATCACGGTCAGCCTGAAAAAGCGGAAAAATATTATCTCGCCGCGATAGAGATACACGAGCGTCTTGTGGAAAAGAACGCCGAAGCCTATGAGCCGGATCTTGCGGGGAGTTATAACAATGCAGGAGTTTTCTATGATGACCAAAATCAATCCGAAAAAGCAGAGAAATATTATCTTGCTGCGATGGAAATATATGAACGCCTTGTAAAAAAGAACGTCGATGCCCATGAACCTGCTCTTGCGACGAGTTATTACAATGCAGGCAGTTTCTATAGCGAACACGGTCAGTCCGACAAAGCAGAGGAATATTATCTCGATGCGATCGGGATATATGAGCGCCTTGTGGAAAAGAACGCCGATGCCTATGAGCCTGCTCTTGCTACGAGTTATTTACGTTACTATTTCCTGAAAAAAGATAAAACATATCTCGACAAGGTATACGAGATAGCAAAGCGTAGACAGGACGATCCGAGGTGCAGATACATAGTTGAAATTGTGGAGTTTATGTGAAATAAAACATTCTCTACCACTGTGCTAATAATCGAAAGGGGCAAAAAAGATGAAGAACATTAAAATTTTCCTTGTACCGTCAAGCGATGCGGTCATGGGCGACATGACCGGGGTGAGGGATTTCTTCCGCCAGCTCAACGAGATGTATTTTGACAGCGGGATAAATTTCTCCATCCTGAACGCGAACGAAATGACCGAGAATGAGTTGAAGGAACACGTTGCCGACAGCGACTTGAGCTTCTTCCTGTTTTTCGAAGACGTCAGTGACTATATGCGCAGCTGCTTCGATATATTCTTCGAGTCGTTCAAGAATACCGATAAGCCGAAGATCGTTACATACTTCAAGTATACCGAATCTCCGAACGACATGACCGAAGCGGTGCGCGAATTCTCCCAAATGCTCGGAAACGAACTCAAGCACTATTATAATAATTACAACAGCATAGACACGCTCAAGCTCGGCATACTCATGCAGATAAAGGTCATGAGACTCGATGCGTCGCAGATAACGATATCCGACGACGGTATGATTTGCCTCAACGGACAGCCCGTGGCGGATACAAGCAAAATCCCCATGTTCGAGTTCAACGACAGGCTCAACGAACTGAAGAGCAGATACGATGAGCTGACCAAGGAGTGGGGCAGACTTCGCACCTTGCGTATGGACGATCCGAATAACGAGGAACTCTATTTTGAGTTTTCGAGAGTTGCCACCGAGCGCGACGACACAAAAAAAGCCCTGCGCGAATTCGAGGATCTTCTTCTCAAGACCTCCGAAGAGCTTGCCGCCCAAAAGGGCGAGATGTCTCCGCGCCAGGCGGAGGCATGCAGACTGCTCGAAATGGGCGACGTAGACGGTGCGCTTGAGATTCTTCCGTTGGACGAGCTTTTTGATGATATCAGTCACAACGAACTTCTTGCTGACAACGCAATTGACCGTCTTGAAACAAATGTAGACGAGCTCGCCACGCGCATAACCGCCCTCAACATGAAGGGTCTCAACAAAGATATAGTTGCCGAGATAAGGAGGACATACGAGAAAATATATGGCCTTTGCGACCCCAGAAATGTCGGTTGGTCGAAGCTGTATGATTATGCATCGTTCTTAAGAGATCAGAATGACTACACCAAAGCTATTAAGGTTGCGGAGAAGTTAAATTGGTATTATTCCGATCCTGATAATAAGGTGGATGAATATGAATTAGCTGAATTATATAATCTGTTGGGAATACTGTATAAAGCGCAGAATCAGCCTAAAGAATCCGAGAAATATTATCTTGATGCGATAGAGATAGGAGAGCGTCTTGTGGAAAAGAACGCCGATGCCTATGAGCCTGCTCTTGCGATGAGTTATAACAATGCAGGTGTTTTCTATAGTGATCACGGTCAGCATGAAAAAGCCGAGAAATACTATCTCGCCGCGATAGAGATACAAAAACGTCTTGTGGAAAAGAATGCCGATGCCTATGAGTCATACATTGCGGCGAGTTATAACAATGCAGGCATTTTCTATGACAATCAAGGAAAGCCCGAAAAAGCAGAGAAATATTACCTCGCTGCGATAGAGATATATGAACGTCTTGTGGAAAAGAACGCCGATGCCTATGAACTGGATCTTGCAATAAGCTGTTTTCTGTTCTCTCTTAATTCAAAAGACAAAACATATCTCGACAAGGCATACGAGATAGCAAAGCGCAGGCAGGACGATCCGATGTGCAGAGACATAGTTGAATTTGCAGAATCACACAAAGCCAGCCTCTTTTTCGGCAAGCCGCGGAAAAGAGAGCGTCTTCGTCTGTTTTTTCGCCCTCGCAACAAAAAGCGATAACATTTGACCTAAAGATATTTTTTGTTTGACAATTTCCGGTTGCAAGGTTATAATGAGAACAATAATCGAAGAGGAGCAATAAGCGTGGGAGACGTTCAGATTTTCAAAATTAAATTTTTGATAAGCCTATCCGTTTTAATTTGGCTCATCCCTATGGCTGTTTATATTTGCAACGCGGTTGTGAAGTATAAGAAAAACAGGAGGGCCTCGTCTTCAATGGGCAAATGGCTCATGTTTTGCTCTGCGTGCTTTGTTTTGTCCGTGTGGTGTCTGCGCTTTGCGACTTCGTATTACAGCGAGATTATTGTCGAAAGCTCCGGACTTTCGGGGCCGGATATGTTTTTTGACAGCCTGCTTCGCGCACTCCAGACCATGACTATGAACGAGAGCTGCTCGGAGTTTGTGGTCTTGGGCAAAGAAATGGTCTCGTATCTTTATGCCGGAAGAGACGTGAGCAGAATCGCATTTGTCTATGGAATATATGCGTCATCCCTCGACTTGCTTGCCCCGATTTCCGGCGGATTAGCTTTGTTTTCCGCATTGGCTGCCTTCTTCCCCAAGATAAGACTGCGTATTTCCGCATTCAAAAAGCAATACTATTTCAGTGAGCTGAACGAGCGCTCGCTGGCGTTGGCCAAGAGCATAGTCAATACGGAAGGCAGCTTTTTCCACAGACCCGTTCTGGTATTTACCGATACATATACGGACGAGGATGACGAGAAAAGCTCGGAGCTTTATGCGGCAGCAAAAAAGCTGGGCGCCATTTGCATTAACGACGACCTGGTATATTTGGACATTCGAAGTTACAAGGAAAAAGAAATCTTTTTGATGGACGATGTCGAAGGCGATAACATAAAGACGCTTTCCGAGCTTAGCTATCCCGCCAATGCCGCAATGCTGAGAAATGCGCTGATCTATATATTTTATCAGGATGATTCGTACGCGCTGATTGAAAAGAAAATTTGCGACAGCTTCTCGGAAAATACCGATGCGCCTATTATAACAAGAGTAAAAGAATACGAAAACTTAATACTCGATTTGCTGGAGAAAAAGCCGCTTGTGGGGCCGCTTGTTAAAAACTATAAGGACGGTAAAACCGCAGAGTATACGGACAAAAACGAGTATAACCTAACGATAATAGGCAGCGGAATAATCGGAATGCAGATGCTGCTTTCCTCTTCGTGGTGCGGTCAGTTCTACGGATATAAGCTGAATATAAATGTAGTATCCGAAACGGAGAAAGGAAAATTTATAGACAGTCTTAACGGTATCTGCCCCGAGTTTATCGCAAGCACACAAAAAGATAATCCGATACTTAAAATATACAAGGACGAAACCCCCGAGGAAAAAGCGGAACGCGAGCCGTATTTCAGATTGAGATACGGCGAATATGACTTTAATAATATCTCAACGGCAGATATAGAATGCGAAAGCATATCCGATCAAGAAGAAAAGCCGTTTAATATTCTGGAGTCCGATTATTTTGTCATAGCGTTAGGTAGCGACGAGCTTAATATGGCTTCGGCCGAGAAGCTTGAAAGGAGACTTTCCGTTGTTCAGATAAATCCGGACAAGCCGGAAATATCGTCTAAAAACAGAGTTATTGCATTTGCCGTCTATAACCAAAGCTTCTGTAATATTTTAAAAAATAATAATAATGAGTTTAATATAGACGTCTTCCCGTTTGCCAGCATTGAAGAGACGTATAGCTATCAAAATATTACGATGGCCAATAACGACTCTAAAGCAAAGATCGTTGACGGCACTTATCAAAAAAACAGATTCTCAAGAGAAGAAGTTAAAGCGTTTAAAGACGAAAAACGAGAGGAACAGAAAAATCGAAATAAAAAAATATATGAGATTTACTCAAGCAAAGCAAGGTCGATTCATTTTTATTACAGGATATTTTCTGCTTATTTATACGGAAGGGTGAACCATCCGGATACCGAATGGAAAGTCTTGAACGGTTTTGACGATGAGGCAGTTGACGCATATGAGAAAGCGGTGATTTTGGGCTCTCCCGAAAACGATCTTATACAATATTTAACTTGGTTGGAGCACCGCCGTTGGGATGCCTATATGCGTTCTATCGGCTTCTCCGGTCGCGAAATGGAGTCAAAAGACGTTAACCTCAAGATTCACGGCTGCCTGTGCGAATGCTCTAAGGAACCCGTAGATGCCAACAGTGAAATAAGAATCAACAACTTGAAGAAAATGCTGCTGAAAGCCGCTATGTCCAAAGATGAGATAACCGTGGCGAAGTTCGAGGCCTCCATAAATTCATGGGTAAGGCTTTCGGAAGACGAGCAAGTCCGGGCAGATAAGCTTAAAGAAGAATTGAACAAAAGTTTTGATGAGATATGCAGGCTGAAAACGGAGGGAAAAGACGTAGAATCGATAATTATCCGATGCGTTGATTCGAGCAGGAAACAAGAAGGCGGTTCGTACCCGAAACCACGCAAGTCGGATATGCTGGACTTGGCGTCGGAGCGCGCGGGAGAAGACAAAAAGATTTACGACGACCCGAGAGACGGTGACAAAGAACGAATTCGGGCGTATAGAAACCAAAGAGCTTGATGTAAGAAGTGAAGCGAGCTTTATTATCATAATAAAACGAGGGTGAGAGCATGGACGGAAATTTGACAAACAGTAAATTGTTGCAGCATATTCTTGAAAGTGCGGAGACTATAAAAAAAGAAAAAGGAAAGAAAATTTTAACGGTCAATCATGTTTTCGCTGCAGTGTTGCAGTATTGCGGAGACATTTCCAATGCAGCCGATGTATTTTCGGAGTATGACAGCGATGAAGTTGACGGCCTTTATCGGCTTGTCGGTGATATACTGCTTAACGGAGACGCCTCATCTTGTGTGGAGCAATTGTGTGCGAAGGAGACAACATACGTCGATGATCTTCAGTTCAGGCAGATCGTTGCGCAGTCCGAAAGGCGCGCCAAAGATCGCAACAAAAACACGGTATCCGCAGATATATTTCTCAGCTGTATAATGGATGCTCCGACTGAGGAGATAAAAGATATCATAAAAAAGGCCGGCGAAGGAGCGCTTTCTTTCGATGTGATTTCAGCTGAAAGCACCGAAGACGATAAGATATCCAAGGATGATGCCGATGAACCGGCTCAAAATATTATTTCTAATTCTAAGGAACAGATTGCTCAACTGACAAAAAAAGTGAAAAATATGCAAAAGCAGCTGAGCGAAACCGTGTTCGGCCAGGATAATGCCATAAGTATTCTTACATCCGGGTACTTTCAATCCGAACTGAGAAGTATTACCGATAAGAGCTGCAGAAAGCCGATGGGAACATATCTGTTTGCGGGCCCTCCCGGCGTAGGCAAAACATTTTTGGCGGAGCAAATGGCGGAATTGCTAGAGCTTCCCTTTTTACGATTTGATATGAGCGAATTTTCCGAGAGAGACTCGCTCATGGAGCTTGTCGGCACAAACAAGTCCTATAAAGGCGACAAAGAAGGTGCGCTGACGGGATTTGTTGAGAAAAATCCTAAATGTATACTCCTTTTCGACGAAATAGAGAAAGCTAATATAGCGGTAATTCACCTGTTCCTGCAGGTGCTGGATGCAGGCAGACTCAGAGATACAAACACAGCCAAAGAAGTTGATTTTTCTAAGGCTACGATGATTTTTACGACCAATGCGGGTCGAAAAATATATGAGAATTCATTGACTCCGAATCTGTCGCATATTTCAAGAAAGACGATTCTTAAAGCGCTGGAAACTGATGTAGACCCAAAAACCGGACTCGGGTCATTCCCGGTGGCAATTTGTTCGCGATTTGCAACCGGAAATGTTATTATGTTTAACCATATGGAAGCGCATTCCTTGAGAAAAATCGTAGAAACAGAAATGCTGCGCAACGTTGAGTGCTTTGAAAAAGAAACCGGAATAAAATGTAATGTTTCGGATGATATTTATTCGTGCATATTGTTTTCTGAGGGCGGACACGCCGATGCTCGTACTGTAAAAAGCAGAGCGAGCAGCTTTTTCAGCTCGGAACTGTACGAATTGTTTAGACTGATTTCTAACGAAAATCAGGAGACAAGTATCGAAAAGATAAACACTGTCAATATATCCTTGGAGCTTCCTAAAAATGAGCAGGTTCTTCGCTTGTTCAGGGATGATTCAAAAGGCGTAATATTGTCCTTTGGGGATAATGATATATGCAGTAAATTGGATTCTGCCGCGGAGAAAAAAGGATATAAAAATACAACAGTGTCGTCATTGAATGAAGCGAAGAATATAATCAACAAACAGGACGTTAAGCTTGTTTGTTGCGATCTTTATGTCGGAAAGAGTTCTGGCGAACATGATGAGTTAAATATTGAAGATGTCGATTCGGACGGAAGGACATTTCTTAAATATGTATGCGAGTCAACGGACGCACCGCTTTATATTTTATCTGCAGATGACCGTGACTACAGCGAGGAAGAAAGATTCTCGCTGTTAAAAGATGGAATTAGAGGTTTAATCAATGTTGGCGAAACGGATCAAATAGATTCGTCTCTTTCGGATATCCTGATGCAGCTGCATCACCAGCAGGGCATGATTGATCTGGCAAAATCAAGCAAGGTTATTACATATGAGACCTCTCAAACCATAACCTCAAACGGTGAAACGGCAGAGATAAAGCTGTTTGATATTGCTTTGGAGACAGCGGTAGACGCCGAGGATAGCGGTGACATTCTCAACGATATATCCAAGCCCGATGTAAAATTTGATGATGTGATAGGGGCGGAAAGCGCAAAAAGCGAGCTCAAGTATTTTGTTGAATATCTGCGAAATCCAAAGGCCTTTTCTTCAAAAGGTCTCGGTGTCCCAAAAGGTGTGCTGTTTTACGGGCCTCCCGGAACCGGAAAAACTATGCTGGCCAAAGCTGTCGCAGGAGAGTCTGATGTAAGCTTTATATGCGCAGAGGGCAACCAGTTTCTGAAAAAATATGTCGGCGAAGGCGAAGAAGCGGTTCATCGCTTGTTTGCTACCGCCAGAAAATATGCTCCCACAATCATCTTTATTGATGAAATAGATGCTGTCGCTCAGGAAAGAAGGGGAGGAGAGCGTTCGAGTGACAGCATTTTGACAGCCTTTTTAGCAGAAATGGATGGATTTAAAACCGATGCCAAGAAGCCCATTTTTGTTTTGGCGGCAACAAACTTTGAGGTTGAACCCGGGACAAGCAAAAGTCTCGACCCGGCGCTTCTCAGACGTTTCGATAGGCATATCTATATAGATTTGCCCGACAAAAAGTCGAGAATCGAATATATAAACATGAGAATAAAAAGCAAACCGATCTTTGATATTTCCGACGAGGAAATAGAAAATATCGCGGTTCGTTCAACCGGTATGAGTATAGCACAGCTTTCGTCTGTCTTTGAATATTCCATGCGAATTACTGTGAGAGCAAACAAAGACAAGGTCGATGACGGGATATTGGAAGAAGCTTTCGAGTCATATAACTACGGCGAAGAAAAAAAGTGGGATATTTCAGAATTGAAAAAGACTGCCTATCACGAAGCCGGTCATGCTTTTCTGTGTTGGGAGAGCGGTGAAATTCCGTCGTATTTGACGATTGTTGCGCGTGGAAATCACGGCGGATATATGCTCCACGGTGATAATGAAAACCGCGGCAGTTATACAAAGTCAATGCTTCTAAACAGGATAAGAACGGCTCTTGGCGGAAGAGCTGCGGAGCTGGTGTTTTTTGGAGAGGATGACGGCCTGACAACCGGGGCAAGCAGTGATTTGAAAACGGCAACTGCAATTGCCAAGAACATGATTTGCAGTTACGGTATGGATGAAGATATCGGCCTTGCCGTCGTTCAGGATAACGAGATTGAAAACAGCTTTATGTCTCAAAAAGTCCGTGAAGCGGTAAACAAGGTTCTGTCGGATGAGCTTTCCAAAGCCAAGAAAATACTAAGCGATAATCGCGCAGCGTTGGACAAGATAGTTGAGGTCTTGTTGAAAGAAAATCATTTGAGTTCGAATATGATTGACGAGATCTTCTCTCAAAACGCAAAAAGGACAGAGGGCTGACGGCTTTTTGATCATTTCCCAACACCTGAAATTTCATACAGCTTGTAATAATATATTTGAATGGATGCAGGCGTGATTTTAGTGTGATATGTTTAAGCTCGGCCTTTATTCAACAGCTGCCGAAGTGCTGTTATATTTTGGGAGTTCGGTCGGCGAAGGTTCGTGTTTTCGAATTGCAGAATGATAAAAATAAGACGGGTGTATAGAAATGACATTGATTGAATTCTTTGACGATGTGCCGATAGATAATATGGTGAGCTGTTTGTCCATTAAGCCCGAAAAGGTCGTTTTTGTCGGTGATAAAAAGCCGATGAAGAAACAGGAGGACGTATATCTCCGTTTGACAGAGAAATATAATATACAAGTTGTCTTTGAATACGTGGCGATTAATAAAAACAGCGTTGAACAAATAGTTGAGACGTTGGCTGATATAGTTGAAAACGAAGAAGACTGTGTGTTTGATTTGACCGGCGGAGATGACCTTGTGCTCGTTGCAATGGGAATTGTTTACGAGAGATATCGCAAGAAAAAGAACATTCAAATGCATCGCTTCAATATCAGAACGGGAACTATCCATGATTGCGACAGCGACGGCGTTTTGCCTGAGCTCGCGCCGCTTAAGCTAACCGTGAAAGACAATATAATGATTTATGGCGGCGATATAGTTTCGTTCAATGGCAGCAAGGGTACATACGATTGGAATTTCGACGACGAATTTGAGCTTGATGTAAGAGTAATGTGGGATATATGCAAAAACAATCCCGGATTGTGGAACACGCAGATAGGGACATTTGCATATATTTCGAGGTTTTGCAGCAAGGATCCGTTTCAGCTTGATATGTCCGCAAACAAGCAACATATCAAAGAGTTCATGGAAAATGATGAGAAAAAATATGCCTGGGATTCTATGCTGATAAGGGACTTTCAAAGGTACGGTCTGATAAAAAACTTTTCGGATGACGATGACTATACCAGCTTTGAATTTAAAAACAAACAGGTAAAACTTTGCTTAACCAAAGAGGGTACATTGCTGGAATTGATGGTTCTTATTTTTGCAAAAGCAGCAAAAGATAAGGACGGAGCTCCCAAATATAATGATATTGTTAACGGAGCCTATATCGATTGGGATTCAACCATCCATGATATCACGGATGAAGAGAAAGATACAGAAAATGAAATTGATGTCATTTTGATGAGAGGCTTGGTGCCGATTTTTATATCTTGTAAGAACGGTTATGTGGATGAAAACGAATTGTATAAGCTCAATTCTGTAGCGGAGAAATTCGGCGGGCCGTATGTGCAAAAGGTGTTGATTGCAACTTATTTCGGAAAAAGTACGGAAGAGGGACACAAATATTTCGTCCAAAGGGCAAAGGATATGAAAATCCAGCTGATAGAAAATGTTCACGATATGTCCGACGATGAGTTTGCTAAAGCTATAAAAAATATTCTGTGCTGAATGAACGGTTCTTTCGGATATAGTGAGTTTTAATCATTTATTCATTTTCTAAATCGTCACAACGGATGGAATAATAAATGTCAAAAATATTTCGTATTGACATTAAATGTATAAATATAATATAATTTTATTGGCTAAAGTACAGTCTATATGAAAATCGGCAATGTTGTGAGAAGGATACGTCTACTTGCTTTTTCAAGTGATTTGCGGCAGCAATTTACATAATATTTTTTCAGGAGGCTTTAAAAGATGGATGAATTAAACATGGCAAAAGCAAAGGAAATGTACGATGTTTTGTGCAGGATGATGGACAACAAAGGGTGGCACTATGAAAAAGAAGAAGAGGACCTCATTGTTAAATCAGGTGTTAAGGGCAATGATTTCCCTATCGAATTTATAATAAGAGTCAACCCGAGAAATGAACTGGTGTCTTTCTTTTCAAAGTTACCCTTCAATGTTGAAGAGGACAAAAGAATCGATGTTGCGTTGGCAATTTGTGCAGTAAACTATTGGTTAGCCGACGGTTCGTTTGATTACGATTTGTCCGACGGTTCCATATTATTCAGACTTACGTCGAGCTACAAAGAAAGCACATTGGGCGAAGCGTTGTTTGAATATATGGTTGTTGTTTCTGCGGCAACTGTTGACAACTACAATGATAAGTTCTTCATGATGTCAAAAGGAATGATGACATACCAACAGTTTATCGAGGCCCATGACGACTGATGATTTACAGACGGTTGCGTCAAGGAGTATTTTCTGATTTGCGGTCGATTGATTCTTCGTTGCATTTGTTGCGATTGCTTTTCGGTGCGATATTGCGATGACGGAACGTCGTTTTGCAGCGGTGCAACAAAATTGCAAAAGCCATCCCCTTGCGGGATGGCTTTTGCATGTTTTTCGACTTGACCCGAACAATTGCTTCAATAGCAGATATATTCTGCGCGAAAGACTGCTGCCTGCGGTGCAGTTGGTCTTTGGTGTTGAATCGGGCAGAACATATAATGTATATGCAGCGATTTAGCAGTTTAAACAGATTGACTTGATTTTACCTTTATGATATAATCATCGATGGGAGCGGGAAATCCGCTTTGTGCTTTTCTCAACGTTTTGGGGGACGATGAATTAAATGAATCTGGAAATGGATCTGGTTTCGGCACTTGCGCATATTTTGGAGCTGATTATTGTCTTTCAGTTCTTCAGTGAGCTGTTTAACGGTAAGGGCAAAAAAATTGTCGCAGCGGCAGTGGGATTCGTTTTTTATGCCGCAGCGTGTGCGGCATATTTGCTTTTTAATAAAACATTGCTGAATATTGTGTTTTGCTTTGTTATCAACGCCGTTTTAGCCAAGCTGTTCTTTGACTGCAAAGCCAAAGGCGCGCTGCTCGGCTCGCTGTTTATCTCGGTGTCGGACACGGCGGCGGATTTTATTGTGGTCACCGTGCTCGGCATAGTCGGCGGGGATATCAAAACATACCGCTCGAGCGTCTATGCATATCTGCTCATGGTGCTCCTGAGCAAGTCCGTGCTCTTTGTGCTGACAAAGGCGGCGGTCTATGCGGGATTGTATCTGCGCGACAAAAGGGATGCGAGTATCCCGGCCTTTCTGCTTATTTATCCCGTGGCGTCCATAGCTATTCTCTATACGTTTTGGATAATCTCCGTGCGCTATGACCTGTCGCGGAATATCAGCATTGTAATTTCCGTGGCGGCTGTCGCTATAATAATCTCGGTGTTTTTGACTTTTGTATTTTATGGGCGGACTTCGCGCAGAATAGACGAACTGCACGAGACTCAGCGAGAGGCGGAGCTTCTGCGTATCGACCAAACCTATTACACTCTGCTCGACAGGCAAAACGAGATGCTCAAGACGATAACGCATGACGAGAAAAATCACCTTATCGCGATAAAAGCGCTTGCAAACGACCCCGCGGTCAGCGAATATATTGACAATATATATGATGATATTAAATGCCACTCGATGTTCGGCAACACGAAGAACAAATTTCTCGATTTGCTGCTGAATAAATATGAATCCGTATGCCTGTCTGCCGGAATAAGCTTTGAGTATAGCATAAGCACGGCGAACCTCTCGTTTATGGACGCGCCGGATCTGATAACTCTGCTCAGCAATATTCTCGACAATGCGGTTGAGGCGGCGGGCGCGTCGGAGGGCAAAAAAATTGAGCTTTCGATAAGCAGAGTCAACGCATTTGATATGCTGACCTGTGTCAATTCCTGCGACTCCAAGCCGCAGTCGGTCGGCAAAAAGCTTCGAACCTCAAAAAATTCCGACGGCTTTCACGGTCTCGGAACAAAGAGCATAAGGACGGTTGCGGCTAAATATAAAGGGGAGTTTGACTGGTCATACAGTGAATTTGACAGGAAGTTTACGGTCAAAATCGCGTTCTCACGTACAGATAAAGAGAGCGCAAACGGCTGACGGCGGATTGTTCCCGCGTTTCGCCCGTAAAGTATGTTTATATATGCATATTAATATGTATTATAATGCGTTCTCCTTGCCGTGCCCAAATATCACATCTGCAATTTGCGCGGCAAAATTAATCTCACGCCAATTCGCTATTTCGCTGATTCGGCGATTAGGCGCATTGCCAAAGTTAAGAAAATACCCCGCAAAACGGCTTAACAGCGCCGTTTTTCTGAAATTTTGCGCTTTATCGGCGAAAAAAACGAATATCGCAGACGCCGCCGCAACCCGACTCCGAAAATTTTGACGGCATTTACGGGTGTCTGACAATAAATTCAACCTGCATAAGCTTGCATTTTTCACTGCAATGTGTTAAAATCTATAATATTAAGCAGTCATGAATGGTTGAAAATCGACACTTTGAGTTGTTTGTGGTGCTTTTTCTACGGGGCGGCGAGGAGTTCTCCGCTTCGATACTTTGACGACAGGAGTTGACATACTTGACAAAGTATATCATCAAGCGTGTTGCAATGGGTCTGCTGAGCATATTCATTGTGGCAACACTGACTTTCTTTCTGATGAATCTGGTACCGGGCGGTCCGTTCACGGCTGAGAAGTCTATGAGTGAGGCGGCGCAGAGAGCGCTTGAAGCAAAATTCGGACTGGACAAGCCCATAGGGCAGCGTTATTTGACATATATGTCCGATCTTCTCAAGGGAGATATGGGCCCGAGCCTTAAACAGCGCGGACGTTCGGTCAACGAAATAATTTCCTCGAAATTCCCGATTTCGGCGCGCCTTGCGGGCGTCGCCGTGCTCGTATCGCTGCTCGTCGGTATCCCGTTGGGTTGTGTCTCGGCCTATAACAGAGGAAAATTCGCCGATAATATTATTATCGTGCTTGCGACCTGCGGAATAGCCATACCGAGCTTTATAAGCAGCGTTATCCTGCTATATACGTTCGGAAGCAAGCTGAACATATTGCCGACGATAGGACTAAACTCGTTGGCATCATATATAATGCCGGTAACGGCGCTGTCGATTTATCCGACTGCATATATAACGCGCCTCATGCGCTCGAGCCTGCTCGACGTTATGGGTCAGGACTATATCCGCACCGCGAAGGCGAAGGGCCTGTCTAACTTCAAGATCCTCTTCAAGCACGCCCTGCGAAATGCCATCCTTCCCGTTGTTACTTATGTCGGCCCCATGCTGGCGGGTCTTATGACCGGATCGTTCGTCGTGGAGAAGATATTCACCATTCCCGGTCTCGGCCGCGATTTCGTCTCGGCGATAAACCAAAAAGACTATACGCTGATAATGGGAACTACAATAGTTCTTGCCACCCTTATAATTGTGGCTAATGTTATAGTGGATATTCTCTATAAGATTATTGACCCGCGTATCAAACTTAAGTAAGGGAGCGGCAGGAGAGAAACGATGAACAAAAAATTTCCGAGTCTGCATTTGAACGCAGACGATTTTATCCCGGCAACAAAAGATGAAAAAGAAAGTCTCGTTGTCATGCGCGACAGCGTCAACTTCTGGGCAGACGGTATGCGCCGCCTGCGCAAGAACAAGATAGCGATGATAAGCCTCGTTTTCATCCTTATAATAATGATATTCGCCTATATCGTACCGTCCTTCTGGCCCTACAGCTATGAGGAGCAGATAAAGTACAGCGAAAATCTCAAGCCCTTTGAATACAGCCAGACCGAGCAGGCGCGCATAGACGCGGGCGAAAAGGTGTTCCCGCATATCTGCGGCACGGACAAGCTCGGCAGAGACTTTGCCGTTCGCCTTATGATGGGCACGCGCATAAGCCTCACCGTCGGTCTTATCTGCGCGGCGCTGGTCTTGATAGTCGGCTCGATATTCGGCGCCGTCGCCGGATTTGCGGGCGGCTGGGTCGATATAATAATGATGAGAATTACCGATATTCTCTATACAATACCCGATGTTCTTCTGATAATAGTGCTCTCACTGGCACTGAAACCGAGACTCAACGCGCTTGCCGAACAGCCCGCCTTTGGTTGGATGAACACGGTCGGCCCGAACCTTATTGCGATATTCCTCGTGTTCGTGCTGCTCTATTGGGTCAGCATGGCGAGAATCACGCGTTCGCAGATACTTGTGCTCAAGGAGTCCGAGTATGTCACGGCGGCGCGCGCTCTCGGCGCGAGCGGTGCGCGTATAATCAGAAAGCACCTGCTCACAAACTGCATCGGCACGCTTATAGTCACAACGACCCTTCAGATTCCCTCGGCAATATTTACCGAGAGCTATCTGAGCTTCCTCGGACTCGGTGTTGCGGCTCCCATGCCGTCATTGGGTTCCCTTGCAACCGATGCGGTCAAGGGTATGAACACCTATCCGCACCTGCTGTTTTTGCCGGCAATACTTATCAGCATCATCATTCTCGCATTCAACCTTTTCGGCGACGGACTGCGCGATGCGTTTGACCCGAAGCTGAAGAACTGACAAGGAGGGCGAGAACTTTGAGCGAAAAACTTCTGGAAATAAAAGACGAAAGACTCTCGTTCTTTACCCCCGCGGGCGAAGTCAAGGCGCTGAACGGCGTGTCCTTCTCCATGGAGGAGGGCGAGGTGCTCGGCATAGTCGGCGAGTCCGGCTCGGGCAAGTCCGTCACCGCTTATTCCGTCATGGGGCTTACCGCTTATCCCGGCAAGCTCATCGGCGGTACGATAAATTTCAACGGTCATCAGATTGACAAGATGAGCGAAAAAGAAATGCGCAAAATCAGGGGCAACGAGGTTTCGATAATCTTTCAGGATCCCATGACGAGCCTCAACCCCGTCTATACCATAGGCAATCAGATAACCGAGGTTATCTGCCTGCACACCGGCAAGAGCAAGAAAGAGGCTCATGACCGCGCAAAGGAGCTGCTCGAGCTCGTCGGCATAAACGAGCCGGCAAAGCGCCTCAAGCAGTATCCCCATGAGCTTTCGGGCGGTATGCGACAGAGAGTTATGATAGCCATAGCCCTCGCGTGCGAGCCGAAGCTGCTCATAGCCGACGAGCCCACAACGGCTCTCGACGTCACCATTCAGGCTCAGATACTCGAGCTTATGCAGGAGCTCAGAAAGAAGCTCGGCATGAGTATCATTATGATAACCCATGACTTAGGCGTTGTTGCAAGTATGTGCGAGAGAATAGCCGTCATGTATGCCGGTCACATCGTTGAATACGGCACCGCGGACGAGATTTTCTACGAGCCCAAGCATGAATACACCAAGGGTCTGCTGCGGTCCATCCCCAAGCTGGACATTCAGGAAACCGAGCGCCTTATTCCCATCGAGGGTCAGCCGGTCGATTTGCTGAATCCTCCCGCAGGCTGCCCGTTCGCGCCGCGCTGTGCGAACTGCATGAAGATTTGTCTGCGCGAGATGCCGCCCAAGACTGAGCTGAGCGATACGCATTACAGCCAATGCTGGCTGCTTCAAAAAGAAGAATTTGAAAAGGGGGAAATAAGCTGTGAGTGAGAATGAAAAACTCGTTGAAGTGCAGCACCTGCAGCAGTATTTCCCGGCAGGCGGCAGAGGAAAGCATAAAAAATTCATCCAGGCAGTCGACGATGTCTCGTTCTTTATCAACAGGGGAGAGACTCTCGGCCTCGTCGGCGAGTCCGGCTGCGGCAAAACTACCGTCGGCCGCACGCTGCTCAGACTCTATGAGCCCACGGACGGCAAGATAATCTACGACGGAAATGTTATTTTTGATAAGGAAAACAAAGTGGCGGTCAATATGCTGCCCTTCAGACGCAAGATGCAGATGGTTTTCCAGGACCCCTATGCGAGCCTTGACCCGCGCATGACGATAGGCGATATCGTAGGCGAGCCCATCGATATCCACCATCTCGCCGCCAACAAGGCGGAGAGAAGAGAGAAGATAATCTCCCTTCTTGAGCGCGTCGGACTCAACAGCGAGCACGCAAACCGCTACCCGCATGAGTTCTCCGGCGGTCAGCGCCAGAGAGTCGGTATAGC
>OICK01000556.1_pt1 | contig 16736 bp, 13 predicted proteins | sample 1581281 | NCBI WGS metagenome assembly OICK01 (sample SAMEA3882557, study PRJEB24775) | human gut metagenome | biome: human-associated habitat; feature: intestine environment; material: feces | place: Netherlands | collected 2009/2010 | reverse complement strand
CCCGACTTGCGGCTTGGCTTCTTGCGTTCGTCGCCCTCGTCCTTTTCGTGAAATTCTTCCTCACGTCGGGAACTTCGGACTTGGATAAGTTCCGCAAGGCCGCAGCGGCAGCCGGCTATACTGCCGTGGACTCTACGGAGGATATCCGCCAGAGCTGGGGCATCGGTTCCATGCTGATCCGCTCTGTTTCCGTGCATGAGGACTCTCTGCGGTTGGACTACTGCAGGCTGGATTCCGCAGATGCCTGCTACCGTTTCTATGCCGCTGCGACCCTCCCCATCACCGGTGAGGTGACGGAGAGCAATACCTTTACTGGTCAGGTCTATGCCGTGGACAGCCCCACGAATTTCGCAGCAAAAATCCGCAGTGGACAGATAATGCTCTATGTGTATACCACGCAGGAGGGCAAGGCCGATGTGCTTGCGTTTCTGGAAGCTGCGGGCTGGTGGAGCGAATAAGAAACGGAAAATTTACTACTGCAGAACTATGAATTCTAATGTTGAAGTAATTGGAGACATGGAGCCAGAGACGGCATTGGTTTTCTCAGCTAAGGCGGAGGGTGGTTACCAGCCGTATGTATGGGAGTATGCTATTTACAAAGGTGATACTCTATACTATACTCTAAGTGGTTCAACATTCGACTATCTTGAGTGGTCGCCAACAGAGACAGGAAACTATACCATTGTTGTCTGCGTTATAGATAAAACTGGGTTTAAGGCAACATACTCGAAACAGTTTTCTATTATTTGAATCAATCACAGGGAAGTGGCATTAGCCACTTCCCTGTGATATAACAAATCGCTATGGATTCAATATGGAGAATAAGATGAAAGAAAGAAACTGGAAGTATAAAATCACCGGTAACTGGTTTGGACCTATGGTGATTGCAATCACGACGGCGGTCTCCGGAGGATTCACATTCTGGCTTTACACTGCACACGATGGTGCCTTTGTTGGACTCGGCGGCCTAACAGCCTTTTTTGCTATCATCTGCGTTCTGTCCGCATACGGTGCAATGTCTTTCAAGTTGCTTGTGGATAAAGACGGCTTTTATTTTCGGACCAAACCCGGCAACGGGCGGTACTACCGCTACAGCGAGATTTGCAGCATGTGGCTCAGCTCCGGCAGAGAGACGGACACACAGGAAGCAACCTACTGCAACTTTGAAACGATAGAGGGAAAGCGGTCGAGATTTCTCGTACTTGACCCCCACCTTGATGCGGTGGATTATATGATTGAACGGGTTGAGGCCGTGGGAAGCAGACGTGGGGATGACGACTTCGACCGCGAGATCGTCATTACCGGGAAGACGGAGAGTGTGGTTATCATAATCCTTGTGATTTTTGGTTTTCCCATACTTTACTTGATGCTTTTTGGATGGACCACCATGCCGCTGATTTTCCGCATGATTCCGGTCGCCATTTTGCTGTTTTCAATTGTGCGGGCTTTTTCTCACGGACTGTTTTATATACTAAAGATTCAAAAGGACGGCTTTTATTGCCGCACCAATCCCTTAAATGGGCGGTACTACCGCTACAGCGACATTCTGGACTGCTGTCTGGTCGAGTCACAGCGGAACATGCGCAGAAGCGCAACGCGTTACGGTTACTACATGAAATTCACCGACTGCGAAAACCAAACACACAGGGTTCCTTATAACAAATCGTTGTACGAAGGGGAAATCGACGAACTGGTCGCCAGGATCAAGAGGGCAAAAGAAGATGAAGCATGAATCGGCTGTTCAGGCCGTGAAAGAACTGATGCGGAAGGACTCAGTTTTTCGGTCTGTAATACAGGGCTGGGGCGTTGCGACGCTGCTTATCGGCCTCTTTATGTTTTATATGGGGGCCAATACTTATATTCAATCATACAAGCAGACGGATTGGGTATTCGGCAGCGCATACATTACGGATATTTCCGAGTTGAACAGAAGCAAAGTTGGCAGGGGTGGCATCAACTATTCGATGACCTACGAATATGAAGTGGATGGAACGCATTATACAGGTAAATATGGCCCCCTGGCAAACTCTATCGAGGTGGGCAGGTCCATCCGCATCAAATACGATCCGAGCGCCCCGGAAAACTCCACCGGCTTTCTGGCGCCGAGTGGCAATGATCTTGCCCTGGTGATCATAGGAACGATTCTTGCCGTGCCTGGATTTTTCATGTCGGGCATCCTCGGCCTTCTGCGGAGGCTTCTGCGGGGACTGCATCGAAGCGAGATTCCAGACTACGCACCGCCGGAAGAGAAACGCACTGCGCCCCCCAAAGCCCCCGCGCCCTCCGCCTGCGATATAGTTATGGGGGTACGCAATATCCTCCGAACCCTTGCGCCGATACTCATATTCCTGCTTTTCGGATTTATCCTCATGCTCATCCAAAACGCAATATCCTAATCACAGGAACCATGTGAATTACATTGAATGTTGCCCGCAGAAAAGATCGTGTAATTGCAAGGTTAAATATAAGCTCAAAAGTCAGGCGCTTATAAAGGGCCGCCATCTTAAGAGGCCGTTTCTCACGACTTTCGGGACACTCACGCATAGCAGTTTTTTCGGCCCAAACTGGTGGCGTTGTCAAGATTTATACGCAAAAAGGATTTTATGTTCAGGCTGAAAGAAATTTACCGAGTTTTCCTCCAGATATTGCATAGACCATATCCTTCCTTGTTGGCATCACCGATTTTTTATAAGACATGTTGCTTGTTCTTTTCTCTGTCTTAATACCTCCGATAGAGTGAGTCCTTCTGGATGCGCCATGATGACGCTACCCTCGTGACAACTCGAGAGCGCACCTTCCCCTTGGTGGGAGGTGCGCTCTGTCTGCGTTCATTTGATGCGATACAGGCTGCTGGTCAAACTGCCATTAGGCCTGCGGCGATGGATAATGTACAATAACTTGCGCAAATTGAAAAGAGCATAAAAAAAGACATAGCTTGCAGGCTCTGGTAGAATGAAGTTACCACACAAACATTCGAAAGGAGACAGCAAACTATGTCCGAGAAGATTGTACAATTCAATGAGGAAATTATCAAGGGGCAGCTCAAAGAATTAGTTCGAGGAAGTGTAGAGGAAACCCTGAACGAGCTACTGGAAAAGGAGGCGGAGTCCCTGACGCAGGCGGCCCGCTATGAGCGCAGCGAGGCCCGTCATGGCTACCGCAGCGGTCACTATGACCGGAATCTCACCACGACCTCCGGCAACGTTACGCTCCACATGCCGCGGCTCAAGGGCATGTCCTTCGAGACCGCCATCATCGAGCGGTATCGCCGCCGGGAGAGCAGCGTGGAGGAGGCCCTCATCGAGATGTACCTGGCAGGCGTTTCCGTGCGCCGGGTGGAGGACATCACGGAGGCGCTGTGGGGCAGCAAGGTTTCGCCTGCCACCATCAGTGAGCTGAACAAGAAAGCCTACGTTCACATTGAGGACTGGCGCAACCGCCCCTTGCAGGGCGGCCACTATCCATACGTCTACGTGGACGGCATCTACCTGCGCCGTAACTGGGGCGGAGAGTACGAAAATGTTGCTGTTTTGGTGGCGATCGCCGTGAATGAGGACGGTTTTCGTGAGGTTTTAGGCGCTGCCGAGGGCATGAAAGAGGACAAGGCCAGTTGGGTCAGTTTCTTCCAGTGGCTGCGCGGACGCGGCTTGGATGGCGTGAAGCTCATCGTCGGCGACAAGTGCATGGGGATGCTGGAGGCCGTGGGCGAGGTGTTCCCGGACGCCAAATACCAGCGCTGCACGGTGCATTTCTACCGCAACGTTTTCTCTGTTGTGCCCAAATCCAAGGTCAAAATTGTGGCGAAAATGCTCAAGGCGATCCACGCACAGGAGAACAAGAAGGCTTCCCGCGAGAAGGCGAAAGCCGTTGTGGCCGAGCTGAGAGCGATGAAGCTGAAGGAGGCCGCCAAGAAGGTCGAGGACGGCATCGAGGAGACGCTGACCTACTGCGACTTTCCGAGTGAGCATTGGACGCGCATTCGCACCAACAATGTGATCGAGCGGCTGAACCGTGAGATCTGCCGCAGGACTCGCGTGGTGGGGACATTCCCAGATGGGAACTCTGCCCTGATGCTGGTCTGCGCGAGGCTTCGCCATGTGGCGGGAACTCAGTGGGGCAACAAGAAATACATGAATATGAAGCATCTGGAGGCGGCTTTAGACGACGCCTTCATTGCCGGCTGACGTCATTCAGCCGGGGTCTGCAAATAAATTTGCGCATAAATCTTGACGGCACCTACAACAACGGCGTCAAATTATCAATCTTTTTAAAAAATTATTAGTATGAAAGCCTGCTTCCCGCAAATGCCCCGGAAGAATGCTATATGCCTCATAAATAAAAGGCCGCCATCTCGGTGAGCAGCAGTTCTTCTTGAGATGGCGGCCTTTTATACGCGGGGAGGTTTGACGCTTACGCATCAACAAGTTCATTTGCAGCTTTATCAATATGCGAACACGTCGTATTACCTTGTTTTGTGATGAGGCAATTATTTATTCGGATACATGATACTCAACATACTCACCCAAAGATAAATACTTGTCATATTCCAGCATATATTTGGCGTGCATGTTTTCCTTGGGAAAGAACTTGGCGGAATATGGTTCACAAAACTGTTTTTGAGCCTCTTGGATAGTCGAGTATACCCCCGCACCAACAGCTGCATAAATGCATGCCCCTAATGCGCAGCCCTGCCTTTCTCCGGATACCATAATTGGTAAGTTAAGCACATCTGAGAGCATTTGCATCAAATAATCTGATTTTGTTGCAACCCCGCCTACACATATAATCTTATCAATTCTGATTCCCGCATTGATGAAAGAATCAAAAATCCTCTTGCTACCAAATACAGTTGCTCTAGCTATAGCGCAGTAGATATCAGGAGCTTTTGTAGCTAGAGATAATCCCATAATTGCTCCAGTCACTCTCTCATTGAGTTTTGGATATCTTCTGCCGTTGAACCAGTCCAGTGCAATAAGCGACTGTGTACTATCATATTTTATATGCTTTTCAAGTTCACAAATAATTGTTGAACTAAGGTAATTCTTTATTATCTCCAGTTTTTCTCTACAAATGATCTCCTCTGGGATAATAACATCATTCAAGCCCCACATCAATATCTTACGATACCACACATAGATGTCGCCAAAAGCACTTTGTCCAGCTTCACAACCCAGATATCCTGGAATAATCGAATTTTCGGCAGTCCCACAGCAGCCTTGGATATTGATACCGTCAATATCTTTATCCTTTACGATAAACATATCAACTGTGGATGTTCCCATAACCTTTACTAGCGTGTTTTCTCCAATACCAACACCAACTGCTCCAGCATGTGCATCAAGTGATCCCGTGGCAACAATAGCTTTTTCATTCAGGCCAAATAAATTTGCGTAGTGCCCGGATATCTGTCCAATTATTGATCCCGCATTTTTAGGTTGGCGGGAATGCATATCATATATTTGCCCTAGATAAGGATCTATAGTGAAGAGCAAGCGTCTCTCTGGCAGGCCCCCAAACGAACTGTTCCAAAGAGCTTTGTGCCCTGCAGCACATGCACAGTATACCATTTCTTTCGGATTTAGCTTATCAGCAAGAACTCCTGCAATCCAATCACACTGTTCGACCCAATTATACGCCGAATTCTTTACTTTGGAATTCTTTCTTGTTGTATGTAGGATTTTTGCCCAAAACCATTCCGCCGAGTATTCTCCTTGAAATTTAGTGTAGTCAACATCTCCGGTTGAAAAAGCAGAAGTTATCTCCTTTGCCTCGGCAACAGCCGTGTGATCCTTCCATAAGTGAAACATGGCGTCTGGATCCTCTGCAAATTCGGGAATTAAAGCAAGTGCAACGCCCTTTCTATCTACCGGACATACTGTTGATCCAGTAGTGCCAACCGAAATACCGACTACCTTTTTTGTGACAGCCGAATCCACCTGTGTTACAAGGCTTCCTAACACTGATTCTAATGCATCAATATAGTCCTGAGGATGCTGACGATATTGTGCAAGTTCTTCGTTACAATATTTCTTTTTTCCCCACCGTGGATATAAACTGGATGCCTCCGCAAGCTTTGTACCATTAGCAGAGTCTAGTAGCAGAGCTCTTGCACTGTCAGATCCAAAATCAATACCAATTACATATCGTTTATTAATCACAATATAACCTCTTCTGTGGTTTATTTATCAATGATGAGCAAACCAAAATCTCTCGCATAGATATAAAGAACTGAGTCCTTTTGGGCAAAATGAATTAGTAGGAATACCGAACAGGAGAGGGATAATCACTGTCAGCTGTAAAAAATTGCTTGACGAGCCATACTGTTTAGAGTGGTAACTAGGCAATATGCCTATCATAGCGATTCTGATCCCTCTTGAATAAGCAATATTGTATCATATCAGCTGTCCAATACTGCGGACTCTTGCATCTACTTTCTGCCCGACTGCGTTAAGCCGATAAGCACATTTCCGTTTAGTCAACGCAGTCAAAAGTTACGTTGTGAATGCCTTGCAATGATGCCGAAATAAAGCCATCAGACATTTTTCCATCAATGCGACAAATGTATTTTTTCCCCCATCCATTCACTTGAATATTCAGCATCATATCTCGGTACCGTAAATTTCCGATACCGATGTCAGCAAACTGTTCGGGTATCGCGGGAGCTATTTTCATCCCGCCTTCATCATAAACTATTCCAAATAATGCGCTCACAAGATAACCAAGGAATCCAGCGGCATGCCATGCAAGACCTGGCCAACTCCATATACGACCGGTATCGGCATCAATACATTCATGGAAGTCTCGAGTCAAAACACTGCTCCTGATGTGCTGAAAAATGATTGCACTTAGGAACTCAAGATCTCCTTCGGTAGCAGCAGCAACTGCAATTCCCTGTTCCCATGCGACCCATACCTGATTCCAAAAGAAATTCCCATATTCCTTATAAGGAAACATATTTATACCGTAATCCGTAAATGCTCGCGGGTTCTTCTTAATATTCTGTAAGACTATTCTACGTTGGCGAGAATCCGAAACTCTAAATTTTGGCCAGATGGATAGTTCAGCTCCTGTGGATTCCCACCATCCGTTATTATAATAAACGCTCCCCTTGGGACCATTTGAAAAGCATCCGCATTCTTCGTTCCAATATTCTGCGTTTAATGTTCTAAGCATTGATTCACCACGATTAGCCCAGAACTCACACTTTTCTGGTTCTGTATCTGTTTCCATGCAAATTTTTGCTGTGCAGATATACATATGGGCATAGAATACGTTTGTGGCAAAACAAAAGCCGTCATTCAATTCCGGCTCAGGAATTGCATCTAAAACGTCAGGTGCTGGAACAAGATTCCGCTCCTCATTGAATATTCTATCCGTGTCTTCTGCATTTTTAATAATTCCAGCTAACGTTTCAAAGAGAATAGATTTATCTCCAGTAGCTAGATAATAATCCCAAATACCAATGGCTGGCATTGCTGCGCCATCATTTCCGTTAGCAACGCCTTTTTTTACAATTTGAGAAAGAGAAAATCTAATATCTTCAGGACATAGAAGGTTCATTGAACGAAACGCAGCTTGGTTTGTGTCCCTCACCCACATCCCTCCGCCTGCCCCAAGACCTTGCTCCAAGGAAGCAGCAAGAAGTCCTTCTTCACCAGGCAAGCAATAATCTTCGGAAACATCCTTGAGAAGAACGTCTACCGCAACATTATACGCCGCTGCGAGCACTGGAAGTTTCGTCTTTAATTCCGGGTATTTTCCTGTATATTCCGGTGCCGTGAAACAGTCACTATGGTCAGTTACTCTGGTCTTATTTCTCCACCACTTGTTTTGAGGCTCCTGGAAATCTTCCAAAAGCCGTAATGGAGAATATATTTTTCGGCCACCCTCGGCGACCCATGCGGCCGGTTCTCCGTAAATGTCATCCTCTATACAGTTGTCGTATACTCGATAATTCTTGGCAGTATATAGGAGTTCGCCCCTACGTAGCTGCGCGACCTTTTTTTTAGAATTAGGTGAGAAGCCTGCCCTTCTAAGTCCATAGAAGTTCAATTCAATCAGTTTAGCTGTGCTACCAGGCGTACTAATGCGAATATATGGTTCCCTTTGATAAGTGAATTTAAAAATAGACTCCTCCTCATTCTTATATTTCACAATACCTCTTCCGTTTGACAGAGAACTAATAATTGCATCGCCTGCGTGTGTGAATGTCTCATGTGCAATTGAGTCAGAGAACATATGTAATGAAATTTTACCTCGGTCTGGTTTAAGAGAAAGCTTATATCCATCTTCGCGCTCAATTGTTGCATTGTGAGCATCCCAATGCCAAGTAAGACCGCAAAAATCGATATCTATATAAGGTTCTTGGCCTACAAATAAGGTAATCTGTGCTTCGGCAGACTGTGCCTGAATGTCCATAGGCGTACAGGTGCTCTCACGAATACTCATTCGCGGCCATTTCGAATTCCCAGGATAGGGTACAACCTGAAATCGTGCCTCAAATTCGAAAGTTTTTTCAATTGGTTCACATTGCCAGTAACGTTTCCATACCCGCAAATTCTCAAGTTCTCTTGCCGGCTGCATCCGTCCATTCTGCCAAACAGCTGGAATGCTGATAAAGTTCGAGAGCGGTGCAGGTATATCTGTATTTGGTTTTGCAATCCCGAAAACAATTGTTCGCCCTTCATTATCGACAAATTTCTTTTCAGAGATGACATCCCCCTTCCAACAAAACAAGGTATCGCAGTTAAACGCAGTCGCTGATCCAGCTCGAACGAAGGTCCAATGAAGCAAGTCTGAACATTCATATTCATTTATAGCAACTGCATTGCTACCACTTTGAGAAACAGTATCACACAGTGCAGACAAGCGCCAGATACCATCTGCTTTTTCAACAGACTTTACCGCTAGAAAGGTTCCGGTATCAGGTGTCAGGTGTATAATTGGTCTAAGCTTTACTCTATCATTCTCTCGGCAAACCCTAGATATGTAAGCAGCCCTAATCAATGTGTCGTTATCAGCTTCGAATGTAACTTCACTAAAATCATCAAATATCGGAAAACACATAAAAGCATCTACTGTTTGCACAGCTAACTTCGTATTAATAAAAACAGACGCTTTGCCCATGTGTACAGTGATTCTTCTTTCCGGGGCATCCATCTCATAGGGAATGTATATATATCTCATATTCTTATATTAATCCTCTCTTCCGCATCATTATTGTGCACGCACATCGCGCAATCAGTTCTTGACAGAGCCCGCAGTCAGACCAGCAATAAACTGCTTCTGAAAAAGCGCATACACAACGATTATCGGAATATTAACCATGACTAATGCTGCAAACAGTGCAATAACATCAGTCCGTCCAAACATCTCGTTAAATTTTAAAAGCCCAAGGGCAATCGTTTTTTTGGAAGCCGTCTGTATCATTACTAGTGGAAGAAACAAATCATTCCATATGTTCATAAATTGAAATATAACAACTGCTGCGATACCGGGCTTTGTAAGCGGAAATAGTATTTGAATCGCAAATCTCAGTTTTGAACAACCATCAATTTCTGCTGCATCATCCAGCGCCGATGGTACTTGCCTAAGAAACGTGTACAACAGATATGTTGAAAACGGTATGCCGGAACTTATATATGGAAGGATTAACGACCCAAATGTACTAATTAAGCCCATCTCCTTCAAAAGCATATATAAAGGAAGAAGCCGGACTTGTAACGGAACAACCATTGTACTGACCATACTTATAAAAATGATTTTGGACGTTTTGAACCGAATCCTCTGAAGTGCATATGCGCATAGAAATGAGCATACTATAATTGCAATGATGGAAATGAGGGCCACATATAACGTGTTTGCATAGCATTCAAATAAATTGATTTTCCTAAATGCAACAACATAATTTTCCCATCTTAGCTTTGTGGGCAAGCCCCATGGGTCGGTATAAAACTCTGCTTCATTTTTGAAAGACACCAGAATCATCCATAATACCGGATATACAAAAACAATACTTAAAATAATCAAAAGAATGTGCTGTAAGAACTTATTTACATATTGTTTCGTCCCTTTCATTATATCATCCTTCCGTAATTACTTTCGTTTGCAATATGGTAAATATCAGTATAATCAAAAATGCAACATATGCGATTGCTGATGCATAACCAAATCTATCTCCGATAAACGCCTGATTATACATATATGTCATTATCATCTCTGTTGATTTATTGGGGCCGCCATCTGTCATTACATGAATCAAATCAAATGTACCTATCGCACCGATCAAGGATAACATAACATTCAGTATAATCGTTGACTTCAGCTGCGGGAATGTAATGTACCAATGCGTTTGAAGGGCATTAGCTCCGTCCACTGTTGCCGCTTCATACAGTTCCTTTGGAATACCTTGTATAGCTGCAATAAAGATTACCGTGTGATAACCCACCCACCGCCAAAGTTCAACGATGATAACAGAAATAAGCGAAGTATCCGTACTGCCAAGCCACTTGGGCAAGTGATTCATCGGCACACCAATGGCCTTCAAAAAACTATTAATTAATCCAAAATTGTAATTATACACATAAGCCCATAGATATCCAACTGCAACAGCAGACATCATCATCGGCATAAAAAAACAGATCCGATAGAAAGTAATCCCCTTCATCTTTCGGGTGAGCAAAATCGCTAAAAGCAAGCCAATAACAACCTTACCTGTAACTACACCCACTGCATAAATTATATTGTGCTGTAGCGCAGCCCAAAATGCAGAATCTTGAATTAGCCCCACATAATTTCCTAGCCCAATGAACGTTTTTTTTCCTACCCCGTTCCACTGGTACAATGATATGACAAAGCCATATAAAAGAGGATAGATTGTAAACACAACAAAAAAAATCAATGCAGGTGCAGAAAATAAATACCCATCCCGCAGGTTCTTTCTTTCTATTTTACTCATGTCAATTCACCAATCTTTCAGACTGCCTGTAAATTACAGACAATACAATATGTAGCAGCCATGACCCGCCGGCTAAATCATAAAATTCACTATGAGATTTGTACAGTAGGGCCATTCCTGAATGCAATTTCCGTGTTAATGATGGTTTGCGTGAGACTTCGTCGTATTGGCTGGCATCTGCCAGGGTAACGAGACGTTAACATAAATACGAAACAGCTGGAGGCGTTAACGAACACTGCTCTTTATGTCGAAAGCTCACCGAAACCAGAGTGAGTCTCGGTGAGCTCCGTGAACATTGTGTTTTCCGCTGAGGACAGTTTCAACCGATCTGCTATTAGAGTATAATTTGACAATAATTTGACAATGATTAAAACTATTTTGAGAGGAGTGAGCTAACCATGACAGATGTAATGCTGAACATATCGTATGAGCGATTTTCGGTTTCAACTATAGTCAGTAAGCGTTGGTATGCCACACGTTTCAATGTTATCCAATTGATTACTCCCTACCAATTATCGAGGAGAAAATGTATAACCTTCCTCAAATAGCTTATCCTGAACAGATTGTACAGCAGCCATCGCCTCTTCCGCTGTGGTTTCCCCGCCAAGAACAGCCTGGATCTGAGAAGCAAGTTCTGCATTTACCTCAGGAGGCCAATACCAATCAAGAAAATCTTGGCCAATAGGTAAGAAATTCTCTTTTATATAGTTAAGAATCTCATTGTCGTTTCCATCAACGCTCAAATACACGGGAATATCAAAGGAGTTGCTCAAGTCTCCGTTGCAGCGAAGATTGAGAATCTCTTGCTGATAAGACGCACCAGAAATGTATTCGCAAAAATCTGCGAGAAGTTGACGCTTAGACTCCTCAACACCAGAGTAAATACAGATACTAGGGCAGTTCTTTGCACAAGTTGTAAAGTGCGTTGCGGTTTTGTCAATTAGTGGCATATAAGTGACTTTTAGGTCATCTCCCATAACGGACTTCATGGAAGTAAGGTTCCATGAACCGGTGATGTAAGTCAACGCCTGGCCGGAAGTGAACAATGCCATTGCAGCAGTACCTTCCGTAGTTCCAAGGAAACCGTCATCCCATACGCCATTGGCAGCCAGATCCGCAAGTGCCTGCATTGCTCTTACATTAACCTCATCCGTATATTTAGCCTTGCCCATGCAAATGTTTTCAATATTGCCTACCCCATCGCCGCCTACAAGCTGGCCAAGACATAACATGTAAAGAACAGGTAAATCGTACATATTGCCCGCCTGGAAGGTTGAAGCATAGTATCCTGCCTCACGTGCTTTGTCAGCCAAGTCATAGAATTCTTCAAAAGTAGCAGGCACGTTAAATCCTAATTCATTGAAGAGTCTCTCGTTGTAGTAAAGCCCCATGGATGTATAAAATGCGCCATAAGGGATTGCATAGACGTTATCATTCCATATAGCGGCATCTAGTGCTCCCTCTACAAACTTCGACTTATCAATCTCAATATAATCATTCAAAGGCAACACCGCACCGGTATCGTACAGATATCGTATATCCTGAATATTGATACCCATGACATCAATTTGTGCACCGCTGGCTACCATTGTTGTATACTGCTGCTTAAAATCAGATGAAGAAGTAAAAACAATCTCAATTTCACAATTGTTTGATTCTTCGAACTCTTTAAACTGCGCTTTCATTTGATCTTCGTCAAGAGTTTCCGCAACTGTAAAGAAGACAATTTTGGTTGGTTCCTTTAATACAGTGTCGCTACTCGTTGATACTTGTGTACTCGACCTGCTGCAAGCACAAATATTGATTACCATGATCATTACTAGAAGAGTCACAAGCATTTTTTTGCATTTTTTCATATTTTATAATCTGCCTTTCTGCGAAAACACCTATACGATTATGTGACTTGAGAGTGCTTTCGACTGTATAATTTAGTCGATGATTCACGTGGAATATTTTGGAATCAACTGGTGCTCGAAGTGAATTAAGTTTTTTGCTTATGCTGTTTTATTGTGCTTCTGGGGCATAGTCGCAGCCTTTTCAGGAGGGACCATGAATACTAGTTTGGTTCAAACTTCATCACCCTTTCTTTTTTGTATTGCATGACCTGCTTCCACCTCAATGAATTGGCAATTTTTCCTTAATCAAAACAACTCCAGGCGCTTCTATTGTCATATTGTATGCTGAGCATAGTATAACCAATAAATTCCGTGCCAACTCAGATGGCTTTCTTTATCATTTCATACAAGATTTTTTTTTCACTAAAATCTTCTAGAATAAAGTAATATCCCCCAAGTAACGTCGTATCATCATCGATTTCTGAATAGCGAATATCCATTCTGCTTGAAATCTCAGAATGTACCATTGTCTTGATGGCGAACCTGATTTTATTAACAAACTCCTCCGAGGCAGGATAATCTGAGCCAATTACAATCTTATTTGGATTCAGAATAAAAAACGTGCTGAGCAACCCATACGCGAGCCTCCATGCAAGGAGATCAAAAGCCCATGTTGCAAGAGGATCTCTATCATAATAAGCCTGCAGAATTTCTTGATAGGTACTATGTGCAGAAAGATTGCTAGTAGGATAATCATTCAATCGCTCCCTCACATATTGCCTTACACTTTCAGATGATGCATAATACTCTAGAGTTCCTCTTTCTCCGTATACATTTTTCATCCCATTAAAATTGACCCCAATATGGCCAATTTCGCCGGCAATACCAAATGCGCCCTCAACGATTTTTCCATCCAAAATAACACCTGCGCCAATGCCTATTCCTATCGACTGTAATGCAAGAAAGCATCGGCATTTGCTCTGCTCCTCCTTGCTTAGATATCTCCACTCAGCCAAAGCTGAAAGGTGCGAGTCGTGTTCGGTGATAACGGGAAAATCAAAATTGTCTTCAAAGAACTTCTGAATATCTAGCTGTTGCAGATTTTCATATCCAACAACAATCGCCTTCGTTGAATGTGCATTTCGCAGATATGGCCCTGGAATCCCTATACACATCCCCAGAATATGCTCCTTACTGTGACGGCCGATGAGTTTATTTAGTGTTTCTAGAATTTGTACTGTAGTTCTCTCTATCGACACATCCGCTGAGATGTTACTCTCCTCTGCATCAATCACAATGCCTGACAAATTGTATAAATTAACTTTAAAACATGAACGCATCCATCGGGCTGAAATGATTTTTGCTGAAACGTCTCTGAGAACAAGTCCCTTTGTTTTTCTCTCACCATTCGTCTTGTGCTTCTCGCATTCAGTCACAATTCCACACCCAAGAAACTCATTAACAATATTAGTTATAGTTGGCTTCTTGAGCCCCGTTATATCGACAAGTTCTTTTCTTGAAATACAATAATGCCGAATAATCATGTCTAACACTAATGATCTGTTCGATTGTTGAATCTTCTCATTATTAAGGCCAGCCTGCTGAATCACTACGCTCTCTCCTCGTATAATGTTTATTGGCGCAAAACACCGAATAATTCATCCATAACGCGATAAAATAGGTCTGGGAAAACAGGACTCTAAGAGTAACTCACTTTATGTTGACAAAAACAGCTAGTCCCTCTTTCGACAGAATAAAATCTAGGGGGGTGACGGAGAGAAAAGCTGATATCATGAATATTTCCACTGGTTGCGATTGTCGTTCCTTCAATCAACCCATAGGTGTTGCAAACAGAATACCTGTACAACGTCTGCTCTAGGTTGACCATGCAATTTACTGGGATACGGTGAAACAAGGCTCGCCCTATAAAAAGTTTTTTAAAAAAACTATTATCCGTAATTAAATTATATAAACGGAAAAATTGTGTATTAAAGTTTATCGTTTGAACTTAAATCGATTATACATGCAATACATATAAATTGCAATTATCAATCATACACAAGAAGCTGCTCTAATTATTGTAGAAATACAACAAACTTTAGATTGAAGACCCCAGTAACCGGAGCGTGCTCGAAAGTACAAAAGCGGCTGTGTGCTTGGTAGAACGCAGGCAGAAGTCAAAGATAAACTACGGGCCGCGATTGAGGACAGTAAAAAGCTCGATCCAGTATCAGGCGTTGTGCGCGAAGCAGGTTATGTTTGCAGAAATCGGTGAGATTTCCGAGAAGCGTCTCGGTTCGTTCTGGAAAAACCTACTGGACAATCTGCCGCCGGAACGCCACATCGGGAAAGATGATGATTTGCAGGAGCTTCTGGACGATACGAACCGACTCTACAATTATTTCAGCAGCGATAGTACGTCGAAAATTGATTTTGCTGAAGAAATAGAACCGTACTGGGCGGCAGTTCGCTTGCCGGATGAGTCAGAAAAACCAGAGGAAGACAACGAGGACGAAGAACCGGAGGAAGAATCCGAGCCTTGGGCAGATTTTTATGAGAAATCTGCACCTGCGGAGAAATCTACAAGCGGTGGATATTATCAGTTCTGTAAGGTGCAGTTCAAAGACGGCGGAAGTCCATACGCCTATCTGACAGGCGGCTTGCCGCTTGCAGTCGGTGATTTTGTGGTCGTTCCGGTTGGAAACCGGAATGCGGAGAAAACTGGTCGCGTGACGGACGTTTTTGTTTGCAGCGCGCAGGATGCGCCGTATCCGCCGGAGAAAGCGAAATTTGTGCTTCGGAAATCTGAGCAAACGGCATTTACATTTACTGAGAAGAAAGTCCCGCCCATCGAGCCAGCAAAGAACGAAAAAGCTGCGGCTCCGATGCTGCCCGTACCAGTAGAACTGCCTGCAGTGCAGACTGTGCCGGAGGAGCCAGCTTCGTTTGAAGTCGAACCAGTTCCGGAAGACCCGACGTTTACGCTTCCGCCGCTGCCGGAGCAGGACGAACCGAAGAAGCCAAAACGCCGAATTCCTTGGGGCTGGTTGGCAGCGGGAGTTGCTGCCGCCGCTCAAGAGAACTGCCGAGGCGAACCGTCAGATGGTCATTGCACAGCAGACTGCAGAGCAGGAGAAACGCGAGCAGGAAGAACAGCGGGCAGAGCAGGCCCGTCTGGAGGAAGAAGCTGCCGCGCAGCGTCGGCGCAAGGAAAAACAGGCCAGGATCGAAGCACTTCAAAACGCCGATCTGCCTTATCCGGGAATGCCGTATGAGGAACTGACATCCACAAAGCTAGGCAGGGCCAGCAAAGTGACGCACGAAATGCGTTCCGGGCAGGTTTGCTATACGTTTGTGTGGCAAATCCGCGATGGTGACTATCTCTATCCGGTATTTGTGGCAACCACAGAAAACGAGGAGGTTCTGACCGCGGAGCAGCGAAATCTGGAATACTGGAACGATATGGCGTTGAAAGGAACGATCTATCATCAGCCGGAGTACAAACCAAGCACCCCATTTCAAAACCAAACTGGTGGCACGAACCACGGCTCGAACGGTCTGCGCGACGAATACGACAACCCGGAAGATCTCTACGAGGATAATCCGGATTGGTTTGAAGATGAGGATGAGGCGTGGGACGAATGGGAGGATGGCTGAAATTCGTTTTTTTCTACGTTAGAAAATCCAACGCAATAAAATAAAGATATAAGCAAGTAAAGATATATAAATTACTGAGCGAATCGATTCGATTCAGAAGCAGCAGCAAGAGAAATTTTTTTGCAAAGGGCCATTGACAAACGTTTGTTCTAGTGCTATCATGTGGAACATAGCAGGAAATCCTGCCGACAACAAAATATTCCAACGCGCACCATGAAAAAGAAATGAAGGAGCGCTGCGACCGAGAAATGGCCGCAGCGCTCCTTTTGGTGCTCTTTAGGGGAAAT
>OICK01000547.1_pt1 | contig 16824 bp, 14 predicted proteins | sample 1581281 | NCBI WGS metagenome assembly OICK01 (sample SAMEA3882557, study PRJEB24775) | human gut metagenome | biome: human-associated habitat; feature: intestine environment; material: feces | place: Netherlands | collected 2009/2010 | reverse complement strand
TCATTAATATACGAATGGCAATGATTTTTGTGGTTGCGGTTTTATTTTTGGGAGTCGTTTTGTTTGGAATTATTTTTATTGTAAGTCCCATCTTTAGTCGACTTTTCTCTCGTTATGATTTTTTAAATGCGAGTATTCAAGAAAACATTTTAGGGATTCGTGTAGTGAAGTCATTTGTTCGTAAGGATCATGAAATTGAAAAATTCCGTAAAGAAAGTGAGACTATTTTTAGTATTCAAGGGAAAGCGGAAAAAATCGTAGTGTTTAACTCGCCTGTTATGCAGCTTTGTATGTATGGCACAATTCTTTTGATTTCGTGGTTAGGGGCTCATCAAATTGTAGCTTCAAATATGACAACTGGAGAATTGATGTCTTTATTTACATATACCGCAAGTATTTTGATGTCTCTAATGATGATGAGTATGGTTTTTGTCATGGTGACAATGTCGATTGCGAGTGGAAAACGAATTGCCGAAGTATTAAATCAAGAATCTGATTTAACAAGTCCTGAAAATGGTATTCAAACGGTAGAGAATGGAACCATTGATTTTGAGGATGTTTCATTCCATTATGGAAATGATGAAGACATTTTAAGTCATATCAACTTACACATTCCTTCAGGATCAACTCTAGGAATTCTTGGTGCAACAGGATCGAGTAAATCGAGTTTAGTACAATTGATTCCACGATTATATGATGTAACTAAGGGGAGCGTTAAAGTAGCAGGAATGGATGTTCGTGATTATGATTTAAAAGTATTGCGTGATAATGTGGCCATGGTTCTACAAAAGAATGTTTTATTTTCGGGAACAATCAAAGAAAACATGCGTTGGGGAAATCCAAATGCGACTGATGATGAGATCATGGAGGCTTGTAAACTTGCACAGGCAGATGAATTTATTCAATTGATGCCAAATAAATATGATACGTATATTGAGCAAGGTGGATCGAATGTTTCGGGTGGACAAAGACAGCGTTTGTGTATCGCAAGAGCTATATTGAAGAGTCCGAAAATTTTGATTTTAGATGATTCTACAAGTGCCGTGGATACAAAAACCGATGCTTTGATTCGACAAGCATTCTTAGAGAAGATTCCACATACAACTCGAATCATTATTTCACAGCGTGTTTCAAGTATTCAAGATGCAGATCAGATTCTTGTGATTGACGATGGAAAAATTTCTGGTTTAGGTACGCATGAAGAATTATTAAAGTCGAATGTGATGTATAAAGAAACTTTTGAAGCACAAAATAATGGAGGTGATTTTGATGAACAATAGAGATACAAATAGTTTAAAGCGTGTAATTAAAGAAACAATCACTTCTTATAAAATTGAAAGTTTTATTGTGCTTGTATTAATTATTGTGTCAAGTATTGCCAATGTATATGGAAGTATGTTTTTAAAGAGCTTGATTGATGATTACATTGTTCCGTTATTATCACAAACAGTTCCGAATTATACGCCTTTATTCAATGCATTAATGGAATTGGTAATGATTTATGGTGTTGGTATCTTAGCTACGTATGGATTTAATCGTATAATGGTAACAATTTCATTGGGTACTTTAAAACATATTCGTGATGAATTGTTTGAACATATGCAGACATTACCGATCCGTTATTTCGACCAGAATACAAATGGTTCGATCATGAGTTTATACACAAATGATACGGACACATTAAGACAGATGATCAGCCAGGCAATTCCTCAGGCATTGATGTCATTTTTCACGATCATTGTAACATTTATTTCTATGTTAGTATTAAGTCCGATTTTAACGATTCTTGCAGTTGTTGTTATCGGAATCATGATCACGGTAACAAAAGCGATTGGTGGAAACAGCGGAAAATACTTTATCCGCCAGCAAAAATCATTAGCCGATGTGACAGGATTTATCGAAGAGAGAATGAATGGACAAAGAGTTGTCAAAGTCTTTAACCACGAACGTAAATCAGAAGAAGAATTTGACAAGTTAAACGAATCTCTGTTTGAAAGTGCTGCAAATGCCAACAAATATGCAAACATCATGATGCCGATAAACGCAAACATCGGAAACCTCAGCTATGTGCTTTGTGCCATTGTGGGAGCAATTCTTGCAATAAACGGCTATGCCGGTCTTACCCTTGGAACTATCGTAACATTCGTATCCCTCAACAAGAACTTCACACAGCCTATCACACAGATAAGCCAGCAAATGACATTCGTTGTTCAGGCGACAGCAGGTGCAGCCAGAGTGTTTGACCTTCTTGACCAGAAACCTGAAACAGACGAGGGCTACGTTGAGTTCGTGAACGCAAAATACAACCTGAACGGCGAGCTTGAAGAATGTAAAGAACGCACAGGCATATGGGCATGGAAACACCGTCATCAGGCTGACGGCACTGTAGACTACAAGAAAATGGAGGGCGAGGTCGTTTTTGACGGCGTTGACTTCGGATATGATGACAGCAAGATAGTTCTTCATGATGTTAAGCTTTTTGCAAAGCCTGGTCAGAAGATAGCTTTTGTAGGCTCAACAGGTGCAGGAAAGACAACTATCACAAACCTTATAAACCGTTTCTATGATATTCAGGACGGAAAGATACGCTATGACGGAATAAATATCACAAAGATAAAAAAGCCTGCTTTGAGAAAAACTCTCGGCATAGTTTTGCAGGATACACACCTTTTTACAGGCACTGTAATGGAAAATATCCGCTACGGCAACCTTGACGCCACCGACGAGGAATGTATCGCAGCCGCAAGACTTGCAAATGCAAACGGCTTTATCGAAAGACTTCCTGACGGCTATAACACTGTTCTCACAGGCGATGGCTCGAACCTTTCACAGGGTCAGCGTCAGCTTATCGCCATTGCAAGAGCGGCAGTCGGCGACCCTCCTGTTCTTATCCTTGACGAGGCTACTTCCTCTATCGACACAAGAACAGAGAGCCTTGTACAGGCAGGCATGGACGCTCTCATGCAGGGCAGAACGACATTCGTTATCGCCCACAGACTTTCCACAGTCAGAAACTCAGACTGCATAATGGTCCTTGAGCAGGGCAGGATAATCGAGCGTGGAACTCACGACGAGCTTATCGCAAAGAAGGGCAAATATTATCAGCTCTACACAGGAAACTTCGCAGAAGAAACAGCATAAATACAAAAACCACGGAGAGCTTTTCTCCGTGGTTTTTTTCATAAATAAAAATGCGGCTGGCTCAAAAAGTCAACCGCAATAATTTTTTATTCTTCTTCCTCGTCGTAGTCATCATCAGCGTCCATTGGACGAGGCATATCGTCAGTCAAAGGCTCATCTGCTCTTCTGAAATATGAGTCGAAATCAAAACGTCCCATGCAGATACGCTCCCAGTACGGCTTGCCCGGCTCAAGCACCATAACATTGTGCTCATGAACTTCGATAACATCGTATATCTTGCCGTATGAATCCTTTACCTGATCGCCCTTTACAACATTGGTCATCATTTTCACCTTCCTTGTCATATCTTGAATTATACCACATTATATGTGCCTTGTCAATCGGCTTGCAAAATTTTTTGCCCTAAAGACTTACCTTTTTGACTGCTGACCATTTGCCGTAGAATTTCGTCTTGCCCACGGTCTTATAATCTCTTGCTCTGACATAATATGTCTTGCCTTTTTTGAGCGAGCTTATAGTGCCCTTGTTCTTTGACCTGCCGCTGAGCCACAGTGACTTTCCTTTTTTAAAGCCGCTGTTGTCGGCATAATATACCTGATAGCCTGAGTTTGAGCTGTGCTTTTTAAGGGCAACGGATATCTTCTTTTTGCTCTTATCACCCTTGACAGAAATGCTCTGTCCCTGAGGATTTATCTTGAATGTCTTTGTTATCTTGCCTGTATAACTGCCCTTGCCTGTCACAGTCACCTTTGCAGTGCCTATGTTCTTGTTTGAAGAGTATCTTACAGTATAATCAGTGCCGCTTTTTAGTTTCTTGCCACCAACCTTCACTGTAACAGCAGGCTTTAACGCCTTGCCGGTCCAAACCTTGTTCGGCACTGTCACAGCAGCGTTCGCCACCGAGATCTTTGCTGCCGACTTTACCTTTATCTCAGAGGAATATCCCCCGTATACTTTCTTTCCGCCAACTGTTTCATAGCAGCGTACCTTATAATAATATGTTGTGTTTCTTTGAACCTTTTTGTCAGTGAATGTGTCCTTAGAGGAAGTTCCCACAGAGGAGTATTTTCCCTTTGCACCTTTTTTTCTGTAGACCTCATAGCCGCACTTGTTCGTAGACTTTCCTGAATAGCCCAGAGTCACACCTGTTGTGGACACTGATTTTGCAGAAACTCCTGTGACCTTTGGCAGACTAAGAGTAGAATCGCTGCTCTTTGCAACTGCCGACTTCTTTGAGCTGTTCACGGTGTTGTCTTTAAGCGTTGCCTTGCTCTTTGAGCTTACGCTGATACCGTTGCTGCCTGAGCCGCTTATGCTGTTTGAACTTACCGTCACACTGCTGTGGTCAGCAGAAACGATACCGTTTTTGCCTGAGCCTGAAATAGTATTTGAAGTTGCCTTGCCTGAAGAATACTTGCTGTATCCTATTCCATGATTTCTCGCACTTGTTACTTTGTTGCCTGAGCAGTCAGCAGCTGAATGATTATACACAGATATTCCTGTAGCACCTGAGCCTGCTATATCATTCGCCTTTATCCCAGCAGCAGAACTCGTTGAAACCGCAATGCCGTGACCTTTCGCAGAGGTCACTGTATTTGAGCTTACCGAATTATTCTTTGAGCTGCTATAGATATTTATACCATTTGAGCCTACATTTGTAACAGTGTTGCCATTTATAACATTGCCGGAGCTTGCAGTAAAAGCCATTCCGCTTTTTGCAGAGCCTGAAATATAGTTATCAGAAAGAACTATCCCGTCACTGCCGTTTATCATAACACCGTTTTTGTCGTTGAAATTCACGCCGTCACGCTTTGTTATGAGCACATTCGACTCAATGGTGCAGTTTTCAGCGTCGTTGAGAGATATAGTCGTGCCGTTGCTTTCTATCCTGTTTTCGGATATCTTCACCCCTGCTACACGGAAATCATGGTCAGGTATAACGCCGTTGTCTTTAAGCTCATAGCCAGTCAAAAGTATTCCGCCTGTATAGCCATGGGCGTTGTCAGCACTCACAGAGATAGTATTTGAAGATATCACCGTGTTTGAATCTGCGTCAACGCTGTCTATAGCCTCTTTCAGCGTCATGTTCACAGGTGGATTGAAGTTGTTGTTAGGCAGCTTTGACATTGCCTTGAACTCGATACCGCTGGCACAATTTTTTATGGTGTTGTTTGTTATCGTGCAGTCCTTGTAGTTATACATTATCATGGCGATATCGTCAAGGTTTTCAAATGTATTCCCCTCTATCACGATATTTGTATAATAGACGCCAAGAGTAGCAGAATGTGAGCCAAGACCTCTGCAAATGCCTGAAAACAGGTTGTTTTTTATGACGATATTTTCGCATGAAGTATCGTCAAATGGTGCATAGCCTTCAAAAACCCTGCTGTTGTTCATGCAGTCAAGCTGGATAGCCTCTTTTTTCAGCTCGCCAGTGTATCCCGTAAAGGTACAGCCCTCTATAGTCACGTCAGCCGCACCGCCTATTTCCATATGATGACCGTCCTGATTATTTTTGACCTGCATATTTTTCAGCAGGATATTTCTGCAATGTGCGAATCTTATATTTGAAAAATCAGCCAGACTGAGCCAGCCGTCAGTATTTCCGTTCCAAATTCCGCCGATACCGTTAGCCTCACTCATAAGCATAGGGCCATATGAGTTGCACCTTTTTAACTCCGCACCGTCCTCGCAGTATATCCAGGTGTCGCTTGATACCACAAGTGCTGATGAAATGAGATATGTTCCCTTTGGTATTATGACCTTTGTCATTACGCCATTAGCGGAATTTTCCTTTGCAATATTAAGAGCACACTGTATCTGCCTGTTTGTCATTGCGTTGCCGGTGTTGTCTGCACCGCAGTCCGCAACCACATCAACAACTGCCATTTCCTCGCTGTCGGTATCGAAAGCCGCTCCCACAGCCGCCGAACCCACGATATCTTCCACAGACATTTCCGCATTGGCAATGCCAACGTCAGGTATCATAGCTACGGCAAGCATAAAAGTGACAACGAGAGCCGCCGCACGTCTGAAAACGTTTTTATCACTTGGATTTTTGACCTTATTGAACATTTTGCCTGATCTCCTTACAAAAGCGGCTATATCTCTTTCGCCGCATATAAATATTTACATAAGTATTATTATAATTCATTTAGAAACATATGTCAACAAAATTTTAATTTTTCGTGAACACTGCACAAATACTGTCACTGATTTTTGGCACGAAAAAACTCCCGCAACGCAGCTAAGCGTCACGGGAGAAATTCCTTTTTATTTTGTTCAGCTGTTCACAGCTTTTTCGCCCATGATAGGTCTTATAGCGTGAACACGGCAAACTTCGGCACATTTTCCGCAGTTTGTGCACTTGTCATAATCAATAACTGCATGGTTGTTCTGAACTGTGACTGCACCTGAAGGGCAGTTCTTTTCGCACAGCTTACAGCCTATGCAGCCGTTAGGGCAAACAGATCTTGTTACTCTGCCCACATCTCTCGATGAACAGCAGATATCCACAGCCTGTGATATCCTCCTGACTGCGATAAGACCGTTAGGACAGGCTTTAGCACAAAGTCCGCAGCCCATGCACTTTGCCTTGTCGATAACAGCGATGCCGTCAACGATAGATATTGCCCCCTGAGAGCACACCTTTATGCAGTCGCCGTAACCAAGACAGCCGCTTGTGCAAAGCTTGCTGCCGTCATAAAATCTGTTGCAGGCAGCACAGCTCTGAACACCGTCAAAATCATATTTGTGCGGCGTATGAGAACAGTCGCCTGAACAGCGTACAAAAGCCACCAGCGGTTCAGCGGCGGTGACCTCAACGCCCATTATCTCGGCTATCTTCTTTGCGGCGGCGTCGCCTCCCGGACGGCAGAGATTACACTCAGCACCCTTGTTTACGATAGCGTCCGCATAGTCTGCACAGCCCGAAAACCCGCAGGCTCCGCAGTTTGCCTGCGGCAGAGCCTCTGATATAGCGTCCACACGCTCGTCTACCTCAACGGCAAATACCTTTGATGCCACAGTCAGAAGAACTCCTGCCAATATTCCAAGAGCTGCAAATATAGCCAAAGGGATCATATATTCCATATTATTCTCCTCTTTCAGAATTTCAGTTTTTGTTGTGTTTCATTATATTATTATCCATAAAATCTAGGGTCATCTTAATGCGGTTTTTAATATTAACGTCCGCTGTTCCCGAATCGTGATCGACCGCCGTTATGATGCTGTCTGGGTAGAGCTTTTTTATACGCTTTATTATGCCTCTTGCACAGGTGTGGCTCACAAGGCAGCCAAACGGCAACAGCATCACAACACCTTTGCAGCCGTTCTTCAACGCTGAACACATTTCTGCACCGATAAGCCAGCCGTCCCCCATTGTTTCGCCAAGGCAGCCAAAGTTTTCACCGTAGCTTTTCAAGGATCTATAGCCTTCCATAGGCTCGAAACCGTTTTGTACAAGTGCAGAATTCATTTTGCACCAAAGCGTTTTCATATAGGCAATAAGGACTTTTGCTCCCACACCTGCCAAAGTTTTTCTTCCGTAAATGTTATCATCATTTGTACAGGAATCGGCAAGGTACATTATGTATGGAACAAAGCCGCTCATATATATCTGACAACCGAGATCACGGAGGTATTTCTCCGTTTCGCCGTTGCCGAGAGCACAGAATTTTATGTAAAGCTCCCCTGTTATGGCGACCTTTTTGACCGATCTGCTTTTATCACAATTTATTGTAGCAAAGCTTTCGCATATCTTGCGGAATATGACGCACATTGAGATCGGATCGGCTGCTTTGCCATGTTCAAAAAGCCGTGACAGCCTGCCGTTCCATAGGCGGACTTTATCAAGCGTTTCACCCTTTTTTAGTTCATAGGGTGAAAGCTCATTATAAAGATGCAAAAGCAAGTCACTGTAATAGATCGCTGCACAAGCCGTCAGCACCATTTTAGGCGTTATGGAAAATCCGCTGTGTTTCTCAACGCCGCTGACATTAAGTGACACCACAGGAACATTTTGCAGACCGGCTTTCAAAAGAGCTTTTCGCAGCAGCATAATGTAATTGCACGCTCTGCACCCTCCTCCTGTTTGAGGCAGCAGCAGGGCTGTTTTTGCGGTGTCATATTTGCCGCTTTTCAGTGCACATATGAACTGTCCTATTATGAGGTTGCAGGGAAAGCAGACATCATTATTTGAATATTCCCAGCCTGCGTTTATCATTTGTGACCGACTGTATTCGTTCACCCCGATAACGTCGCACTTATATCCGCCGCTAAGAAATGCATATTTAAGCAGCGGAAAGTGGAAGTCAAGCATTGATGGTATCAATATAGTGTGGGTCTTTTTCATCGGCTTTGTAAATTCAACCCTTGATCGTTTCATATCGATAAATTATTATCAGATTATTCCCGAAAAGCCCATAAAGCTAAGTGACACTATTGACGCCGCTATGAGCGTAGCAGGCACGCCCTTGAAAGTTTCAGGAAAATCGCAGTTTTCTATCCTTGCTCTCACCCCACTGAAAAGCAGCAGTGCAAGTGTGAACGCAAGACCTGTTCCCAGTGCGTTTGTAAGGGACTGAAGGAAATTATAGCCGTTGTCGATATTTCCGATAGTAACGCCCAGCACTGCACAGTTTGTGGTTATAAGAGGCAGATAAACGCCGAGAGCCTTATAAAGAGGCGGCATCATCTTTTTCATTACTATCTCAACAAGCTGGACGAACATTGCTATAACAAGTATGAACGCCACAGTTTTGAGATACTCTATGCCGAAATGCTCAAGCAGTCTGTATACAGGATATGTGATAGCTGTTGCACATATCATTACGAATATTACCGCAGCACCCATTCCCACTGACGATTTCATCTGCTTTGATACGCCAAGGAAAGGACATATTCCCATGAACTGAGAAAGCACCACGTTATTTACGAATACACAGCCGATAAGAATAAGTATGTAGCTCATTTTTATGCCTCCTCGCTGTCTGTTCTGCACTGACCCTTGCACAAAGCTGCATTAGGGCAGCCTGAGCAGGATATCTCCTTAGGCGGTTTCTTGTTTGCTATCTTGTTCACAAGTGCGATAAGACAGCCCAGCACGAAAAATCCGCCTGCCGGCATAATGAACACTGTCATAGGGTCGTCGCACAGGAAAGGTATCTTGAAACCGAACCATGAGCCTGTTCCAAGTATCTCTCTTATAGAACCCATTGTGAACAGTGAGAGAGTAAAGCCAAGACCCATTCCAAGTCCGTCAAGGACTGACGGGAATATCTTGTTCTTGCTTGCGAAAGCCTCTGCTCTGCCGAGGATTATACAGTTTACGGTGATAAGAGAAAGGAACACGCCGAGAGCACTGTAAAGCTCAGGGATATAGCCTTTCATAAGAAACTCGATAAGTGTAACAAAGCCTGCGATTATTACGATAAAGCAAGGCAGTCTTACAGCCTTTGGGATAACGTTTTTCAAAAGGGATATAACAAAGTTTGAGCACACCAGCACGAATGTTGTAGCAAGTCCCATTCCGATACCGTTTTTCGCCATTGTGGTGACCGCAAGGGTCGGACACATACCAAGGAGCGTAACAAGTGTCGGGTTCTGTTTTATGATACCCTTTGTAAATTCATACAGATTAGAATTTTTCTCAGCCATTGAGTATCTCCTCCTTATGCTCGTCAAAAAGCTTTACAGCCTTTTTGCACGCAGATTTCATTCCCTTTGAAGAATAGGTAGCGGCGGTCACGTTGTCGATAGAGTTTTCATCAGTGTCAACGCCGAACCCCTTGAACTTTGAAAGAAAACTATCGTCCTGCACCTTTGTGCCAAGACCAGGAGTTTCGCCTATGGAAAGAAACTCTATCCCCTCGATAGTTCCCTCGCTGTTTATACCGATAAGAAGGTGAAGTCCGCCCTTTGAATAGCCGTCCTCAGTTATCTCGATAACACATCTGCCGTTATCCTTGTCTGTGATAATGGAGTTCACGCCCTCTGTGTCGAACGTAACAGGCGTCTTGCTGTCGCCCTCGCCGTCAAGCATTATCTCATAGCTGCCCTTGCCGAATATCTCCTCGCAGCCCTTTTTCATATCGTCAGTAAGAACGCCGGTGTTGTCAACATAGGTCGCATTATAGGCAAGCACAAGCAGTCCGCTGACAACGATACATATAATAGTCAGCACCAGTGGAGGCATTATTTTATCTTTCATTCAGACTTCGCCTCCTTTTTCTTTGTTACAGCCCCTAAAGGCTTTGTTTTTGTTACCATGTCTATGTATGGTGTAAGGATATTCATAAGCAGTATGGAGAATGAAACGCCCTCAGGATAAGAGCCAAAGAAACGAATCACACAGGTTATCACGCCGCAGCCGATACCAAATATGACCTTGCCTGTTTTTGTAACAGGAGTTGTAACATAGTCAGTCGCCATAAAGAATGCACCAAGCATTACGCCGCCTGCAAGTATCTGATAGATACCGTCCTCGCCGCAAAGATATGAGAACACGAACACCGTGCCTATAAATGCCAGCGGAGTATGTACTGAGATTATCTTCATCATTATAAGATATACTCCGCCAATGAGCAGTGCCGCAGCAGACACCTCGCCAAGACAGCCGCCTACTCTTCCAAGGAAAAGGTCGAGATAATCGGCAGGTGCAGAATGTGCCGCTGCAAGAGGGGTCGCACCTGTCACTATATTGTCAGGGTCATAGAAAGGCACTACCCAGTGGGTCATGTTTCCTGTGAATGCAAGCATAAGAACTATTCTTCCCACGATAGCAGGATTTGCAAAATTCTGTCCCAATCCGCCGAAAAGCTGTTTTACGATAACGATAGCAACGAATGTGCCGATAGCAGCCTGCCAGTAAGGCATTGTCACAGGCAGATTGAACGCCAGCAGCATACCGGTCACAAGTGCCGAAACGTCCTTTGTGGAATCAGGTCTTTTCATTATAAGATTGCAAAGTCTTTCCCATATAAGTGCAGTTATCATGCAAAAGCCTGTGAGCATAAGTGCACGTCCGCCGAAAACGTAGGCAGACATTGCAAGTGCAGGGCAAAGAGCAATGAGCACATGTGTCATTACCTTAGAGGTAGAAATATTATCCCTTATCTGAGGCGAAGGGCTTACCAGCATTTTTTCCATATCATCTTACCTCCTTACGTTCTTATGAAAGCTTTTGCAAGCTGATTTTTCTCTGCAAGATCTCTCTTTGCAGGACAGACGTATGAACACGAACCGCAGTTCATGCAAAGACCTACCTTGAGCTTTATAAGAGCCTCCTTGTCACGCCTGTCGTAAGCCTTTTCAAGCTCTGTAGGCATAAGGTTCAGCGGACAAGCTGAGATACATCTTCCGCACTTTATGCAGTTTGTATGTGCACATCTGTCCTCGATACCCTTTTTCTTGTCGCTCTTTTCACCAAAAGCAAGGATAGCGTTGGTGGTCTTTGTCACAGGAGTGTCAAGCTCATAAAGACACATTCCCATCATCGGGCCGCCGAAAAGTGCTTTTCTCACCCTTTCATTGTCGCAGTCGCCGAATTTCAGTATATCCTCCGCAGATGTGCCTATAGGTACTCTCACGTTGCAAGGCGTTGAAACTGCGTCGCCGTCAACGGTTATCCTCTTTGATATGAGAGGCATACCTGTTTTTGAATACTCGCCGATAAAGCCTGCTGTGGTGACGTTCATTACGATAACGCCCTGGTCTGAAGGCAGCTGACCCTCGCCGACTATGCGTCCTGTGGTATTGAAGATTATCACCTTTTCAGCACCCTGAGGATAGCAGGACTTCAGCACCTTTACCTCGATGTTGTCCTCTTCTGCTGACTTTTCACGCATAAGCTTTATAGCCTGCGGCTTGTTGTCCTCGATACCGATAACGACCTTTTTCAGTTTCAGCATATCACGCACGAGCTTTATGCCGCACATAACGTCATCAGCGTTCTCGATCATTTCACGGTAGTCGCTCGTTATGTAAGGCTCGCACTCGGCGGCGTTTATAACAAGGGTATCCACCTTGTATTTTTCCTCGTCAAAGTTGAGCTTTATGTGCGTCGGGAATCCTGCACCGCCCATTCCGCAGCAGCCCGACTGTTTCACAGCCTCGCAAAGACTTGCCTTGTCTGTTATAACAGGCGGCTTTACGTCAGGCGATATCTCCTGCTCGCCGTCGGTGTCTATCTCCACCATTTTGCATACCTTTCCGCCTGCTGTTAAAAGCTCGGATATCGCTGCCACTGTGCCTGACACAGACGAGTGAACAGGGCATGACATAAATGCACTGCTTTCGCCTATGACCTGTCCCACAAGCACTCTGTCGCCCTTTGCAACAATCGGCTCACAGGGTGCACCCATATGCTGAGACATTGATATCTTCACCCTTGCAGGCAGCGGTATAGCGATAGTTTCGCTGTTTTCCGTCCCCTTTTTGTGGGAAAGAAAAATGCTGTTGAGTTTCATAATTTTCCCCCTTATCATACTTTATGACTATTCAAATCTGAATTTATCATCACTTATACTAATCCTGCTCTTTATGCTGTCAGAGCAGTAAACAACGCCGTTTTCATCAATGGCGATAACTTCTATATCTTCGTTGCCAAGCCACCTGTCAATGTCTTTGCTGCCGCCGATAAAAATGCAGGTAGACAGAAAGTCCGTTTCAATGCCGCTTTGCCCTATCACAGTGACTGAGGCAAGGTCAGTATCACATGGATAGCCGGTCGTCAGGTCAAAAATGTGGCTCCACTTTTTTCCCTGAGCCTCAAAGAACCGCTCATATCCCCCGGAAGTGGAAACAAATCCGCCGTCACTTGTAAAGCTCAGGCAGGTGTTATCGTTGTCAAAAGGGTCTGTGACCGCCACCTTGAAATCCGTTTTGTCAGGTTTTTCGCCATAAAGCAGCGTTGACGAGCCAAAGCTCACCACCCCGCAGTCGGCTTTTTCGCTGTCCAAAAGCTTTTTCACCTCGTCAAGTGCAAAGCCCTTTCCGTCACAACCCACATCTATCTTAGCCCCGTTTTCAAGGACACACTCCTGTCCCGAAAAACTTATATTCTCATATTCCACAGCAGAAAGAGCCTTTTTTATCTCCTCTTCCCCAGGCACTCTCGGTTCATCGCCGGTGACGTTCCAAAGCTCCGTCACAGCCCCTGCGGATATATCCGCTCCACCATACTTTTTTGTAAGCTCCACGCTCTCTTTCACAAGCTGAGCAGTTTCTTCTGAAAGCTCCAGCCTGCCGTTCTCGTTGAGCCTTGCTATCTCAGAACCCTTTTCATAAGGTGAATAAAGCTTTTCCAAAGCCTTTATCCTGTCCTTCACCGCCTCAGCGTCACCGCCGTATACAGCCACCGTGCAGGGACAGTCCATGGCGAAAAACGTCGCCTCGTCAGGCTTTTTATCTAAGTGCATCATCACCGCTCCGCACACCATAAGAGCCGCCGCACACGCCGCCGATATAAGCAGCCGCCTTTCAGGCTTTTTCATTTTGATACCTCTCTTGAAATTAGTTGAAAAGTGTGTTATAATATCCGAAGTATGATAACATCGGTATCAAATTTCTTATGTGCAGGCGAGCAGAATGTGTTCACACTCTTTGATGAACGCCCTTAGTTCAGGATTTTTTCCTACAGATACCTCAAGCCTGTTCACCTTTTTTCCCGCAGAGCCAAGCAGCCTGTCAAGGCCATAAGGCTGAACGGAAAGAAATTTTACGCAGCGTTCCATTGTCTGAGCGGTGTCAAGCTCAAAAAGCTTTTGGGAGTTGTGGGGATTTTCAGCATACAGCTTTCTCAGCAGCATATAAGTGCATATTTTCACCGCCATGTCTGTCTGAGTTTCAAGCCCTTTTATGCCGCTGTCTTTTATGAGTTCTGAAAGCAGCTGACTTCCCTCGTCAGAACGGCTGACAACCTTTGACTGTGAACTTTTACCCACCTCGCCGAAAACCTCGTCATATGACGCTCCGTAAAGCTTTATAAGAGCAATGACCATATTTACGTTCTGCTTTTTGCCGTGTTCAATGGCTGATATGCAGGACTGGCTAGTGCCGACTTCCTTTGCCGCACGAGCTTGCGTTAGTCCGCAGGCGATGCGTGCAGCCGCCAGTTTTTCACCTATCCTTAAAGTAAGTTCATCTTTGCTGTCATTGCTCATATGATATCTCCTATGTATAAAATCATATCGTTTTCACAATCATTATTACATTATACTATAAATTTATGTATTTGTAAATATAAAATCACGAATTTGAGCGAAAAATTTGTGCAGGTTTCAGACCGCTAACTATAATCCAGTAAAGAAAGCAGGTACTTTAAATATGAAAGGCTACAGAATAGCATTTATCCGCCACGGAATGACTCAGGCAAATCTTGACGGACGTTATATCGGCACTACCGACTTGCCCCTGTGCAGAGAGGGTGCTGACCAGCTTTATGAAAAGATAGAGAAGTATGATTACCCGTCTGTGCAGAAAGTCTACACTTCGCCGCTGAAAAGATGCAAGCAGACTGTGTCTATACTTCAGCCGAACAGGCTTGTGGCAGAGATGCCCGAGCTGCGTGAAATGGACTTCGGAAAGTTTGAGAACAAAACCGCTGACGAGCTTATGAACGACCCTGATTACGAGCAGTTCATAAAGGGAGGACTGGACAATCCTCCGCCGAACGGCGAGTCAACAAGAGAGGTCATAAACCGCTGCTATGAGGCACTGAACATTATAATCTCAGACATGATGTATGAGGGGCTTACAAATGTTGCAGTCTGCACACACGGCGGACTTATAATGAATATGCTGGCAGGTTTCGGCGTGCCGAAAAGAAAGCCTATGGACTATGCCTGCGACTTCGGCGAGGGCTTTGAAGTCATGGTGACAGCCTCAATGTGGCAGCGTTCAAACGCCTTTGAGGTCATAGGAACATATCCGCCGAGATATGAGGAAATGCCTGACTACACCTTTGAAGATTACTATACCGACGAGGACGAAAAGTAAACAAGATCAAAAAACGAGGGGAGGAAAAGAGCTTGACGAACAAAGAGATAAAACAGCTGGCAAGAAAAAATATCGGTCAGAACATGGGAAACTGCATATCCCTCACTGCCTTTCTGTTTGCGGTGTTTGTGTTTCTCGTTCTGTGTGAAATAGCCCTTTACCTCCTTTTTGAGCGTATCGGCTGGGACTATTATTTTTCTTTTGAGGGACTGAAAAAGCACGTTTCCGTAAAAATATTCTGGTTTCTCGACCTTATCGTGGTGATACCGTTCGCCGCCTTTGAAATGTGGACTATACGCCGCTTTTTCGTTGATATAGCAAGAGCCGACAGCTATGTGGGGTCAAGGCAGTATATAAACTCCCACTCCTACGCCTATTATGCAAAGATGATATTCTGTTCGCTTATCATAAACTCCCTGAAGATATTCTCAGCGGTGCCTTTTGCCATATCGGCATACAGCGTTTACTACTGGGGCTGGGTATGCAAGCTGAGTGAGCTTACCTCCGCAGGACTGCTTTGCTTTATGTTCTCACTGGGACTGTCTGTTGTATTTTTCGGACTTATGGTGCATTACTGGATATCTTTAGCACTTGCCCCATACATAATGACCCTTAACCCACGCACCAACATTTTTGACGCCTGCGACCTTTCCGTAAGACTCATGGACGGTCAGCACGGCAGATATATCTCATTTCTGCTGAGCTTTGTCATGTATCTTCCGGCACTTCTGCTGGTGTATCCTATCTTTGTGATATATCCTTATTTCAGGCTCAGCTACATTGTATTTTTGCAGGATATAATGGGCAGCTATTGGCAGGATAAAATGCCGTCAATGATAAAACGCTGGAGGAAATACAGCAAATGACCGTGACGATAACAAAAGAAGAAAACGAAAAAGCCCTTGAATGTGTACTGCGTTCAAGGGGCTTTTCAAAAAGGCTCATAACAAGGCTAAAACGCACCGAGAACGGCATGACAAGAAACGGAATCCTTATCCGCACTGTTGACATTGTTTATGAGAACGATATTATCATGATAAACGAGGGCGACGGCGAAACGCTTGAACCTAATTCCTGCCTCAAAGCTGATATACTTTACGAGGACAGCGAAGTGGTCGTGTTCTCAAAGCCGCCTTTTATGCCCTGCCACCCCTCAATAAAGCATCGTGACGACACGCTTGGTAATCTGTTCGCAGCACTTTATCCAAGCCTTGTTTTTCGACCAGTGAACCGCCTTGACCGCAACACCAGCGGCTGTGTGCTTGTGGCGAAAAGTCAGCGAAGTGCGGCAATGCTCCAAAAAAGCTTTGAAAAGACCTATGTGGGCATAATAAAAGACCTGCCCCATTGCGGCGGGCGTATCTGTGCACCTATCGCAAGAGAGCAGGAAACTATAATAAAACGCTGTGTGAGAAATGACGGTCAATATTCGGCAACAGACTACCTTGTCCGCCAAAGGCAAGGCAGTCTGTCCCTTGTGGACTTTTTTCTTGAAACGGGAAGAACTCATCAGATAAGAGTTCACACCGCATACATGGGCTTTCCACTCCTCGGCGACGACCTTTACGGCAAGGCAAGCCCCCTTATAAGCCGTCAGGCTCTCCACTGCGGGAAAATGACCTTTTCAAGCCCCGAAAGCGGCAGGATAGTGACAGTGACCGCTCCCCTTCCAGAGGACATGAGCCG
>OICK01000517.1_pt1 | contig 17493 bp, 18 predicted proteins | sample 1581281 | NCBI WGS metagenome assembly OICK01 (sample SAMEA3882557, study PRJEB24775) | human gut metagenome | biome: human-associated habitat; feature: intestine environment; material: feces | place: Netherlands | collected 2009/2010 | reverse complement strand
AGACAACGTAAAAGTCGTCGCTCTGGATGTCGACGGTGTAGTCAACATCCTTATAGTTGAATTCCGTATTGCCCTTCTTGACGGCCTCCAGTGCCTTGCTCTGGGCGATGGAGCCGAAGTTCTGCCCATCGGCCACAACAAAGCGCATCGTATCGTTGCGGGTAACGCCGACAAACTCCTTGGACATCTGGGTGTAGGTGAAGAACTGCTCGTCCTGGCCGTAAGGGCTGACAAGGCCGCCGACGAAGGAGAACAGGAACATGGCCACCAGAATGGACAGGCCGACGACAGCCAGACGGTTGCGGAAGAACCGCTTGGCGACGAGCGCGCCCGGGGACAAAACCTTGACGCGGCGGTCATCGTTCAGGGAGTACTGCTCCTGCTTCGGGTTCTGGTTCTGCGTATTTTCGCTCATGGGTGTGCAGTCTCCTTTCTTTAAGAAATGCGCACGCGCGGATCGACCACGCCGTACAGAATATCAGTCAGCAGGTTGCTGGCCAGCGTCAGCACCGCCATGAAGGACAGGTAGAACATCGTGAACGGGATGTCGCCCGCGACCATGGACTGGTAAGAGATGTAGCCGATGCCGGGGATGGAGAACAGAGTCTCCGTGATCAAGGCACCGCTGAACAGGCCGGGCAGGGAACCGCCGATGATGGTAACCAGCGGGATCAGGGTGTTGCGGAACGCGTGCTTATAGATGACCACATGCTCCGAAAGGCCCTTGGCGCGGGCGGTACGGATATAGTCGGCGTTCAGCACTTCCAGCATGTTGGTGCGGGTGTAACGCATGAGGGAACCGACACTGATAACCACCAGGGTGACGATGGGCAGAACCAGATGATGTCCCATGTCCAGGAGCTTCCCGAAGGCAGAAAGCTGCTCGTGATTACGGCCGGTGAGACCATACAGGTCGAACCAGCCCAGCTTCACGGAGAAAAACAGCTTCAGCAGAGAAGCAAAGAAGAAAGTGGGCAGCGAAATACCGGCCAAAGCCAGCACCGAAATGACATAGTCTGTCTTGCTGTACTGCTTGGTGGCGGCAATGACGCCCAGGGGGATCGCGATGATGATCTCCAGCACGAAGGCGATCAGGCCCATGAAGAAGGAGATCCACACACAGTTGTTGAATACTTCCGTGACGGGTTTGGTCCACAGCCAGCTGTCGCCGAAGTTGAAGGTCAGCATCTGACCCAGCCATTTGAAGAAGCCGGGAACAATGCCCACGTCCAGATTGTACATTCTGGTGAGCTGCTCCATCCACTCCTCAAAGGACTTGGAGTTGGGCTGCATGGACTTCTGACGCGCCATAGCCTCCACGTAGGACGTGGGGAGACAGCGCATCAATGCGTAGATGACGAATGCGACAAGGAACAGGATGACGATTGAGATTAGAATTCTTTTGATGATGTATTTGCGCACTGATAACCCTCCGATCTGATGATACAGTGATGCAGATTGGCGGAACACGTCTGTTCCGCCCCTCCCTATAGACTACCCACTGCACATCAAGCAACACCCCCGGCCCCGCCCGGGTCGCTCCTTGATATGCAGTCGGGGCACCCCCCGGCGGCCGGAGCCGCCGGGGGCGTACCTTGTGACTTAACCTATGTTGTCGTACAGGTCTTGGGTGCGGAACTTTGTCAGTTCAGCTCGATCTTCTCGACCTCGCTCAGCCAGCCATAGAAGGTGGTGATGTCGGGGGTAACAGTGTTCATGTTGACACGCTGGGTGGAGAAGATGATGGCGTTCTGACGCTGATAGACAGGAACCTCAACGGCCCAGTCAACGATGATGTCCAGGCAGGACTTGTACAGAGTCTTACGATAGCTCTGGTCCAGAGAAGCGCGGGCATCCAGGATCAGCTGGTTCAGCTCGGCATCGTTGATGTCGTACATGTAGTTGGAGCCGCCGGCAGCCTTGCCGTCCATGCCGGAGAAGTAGATCTGATACATATCAGGATCCACGGTGGCGCTCCAAGCGGCAGCCCACATGTCAGCCTGGTCGGCCTCGATGGTATCCCACAGCTGCGTGCTGTCGGACAGGTCGGTGACGATCAGGTGCACGCCGATCTTCTCCAGAGCCTTGGAGGCCTCGGTGAGGATCATGAAGGAGGGGTGATCGCCCTTGCCGTCGGCGGGGATCAGGGCCTCGCGCTCGATGGCGTAGTTAGCGGTATCCATACCACCCTCGGGGTTGGAGACGACCTTGCCGTTCTCGACCTTGCAGCCGGCGGCCTCGAAGAAGGTCAGGGCAGCCTGCAGGGCGGCCTCATACTTCTGCTCGTCGGTCATGTCGGAGGTATAGATGTCCTTACCCTGAGCATCCACAGAGAAAGCGACCTTGTAGCCAGGATCGGCAGCCTGAGGAGCAGCCCAAGAGGTGTTGGAGATGGGGTAGTTGATGACGGAAGCGCGCTCGCCATAGTAGGACTCGATGGCGACGGTGCGGTAAGCAGCCAGAACGGTGGCGAAAGCCTTACGATAAGCCTTGGAGGCATCGGAGCCGGGCTCATTGTTGACGTTCATGGTGTTGGCGCTCATGCCGAGGTAACCATAGCCCAGGTTATCCACGGTATCGGTGGTGATGGCGGGGCCGTTGACATCGTCATTCTTGTTGGCAGCCTTGATGGCGTCCACGGTGGTGGAGCTGAAGGAAGGATCGGTGATATCCACGGTGCCGGTGACGACGCCGTTCAGCTTATCGTCTTCCTGAGTCTGCAGGAAGTTGACATACTTGGTCTTGGGGGCGCCCAGATAGTAGGAATCGTTAGCCTCGAAGTTCACGGTACCATTCTCGAACTTGATGAACTTGTAGGGGCCAGCACCCAGGGGGGTGGTGGTCTTGGCACGGACGGTGCTCAGATCGCCCCTGTCGAAGCCGAACTGGTTGTTCTCGTAGTTGTACTTGGTCTTGTCGCCATAGTAGTGCATGGGGGCGATGGTCACACCCAGCTGATAGATGGCGGTGGCGTCGACCTGGGTCAGGGAGACGGTCATGCTGTAGTCGCCGGTCTTCTTGATGCCGGAGATGTTGGCAGCGGAGGTGCCGGTCTCGATACCCTTGGTGTACTTGGTCTCGTAGTCGTTCAGCAGGCTGGTGAAGGTGGTGCCTTCGGGCTTCTCAGCGTCGACAGCCTCGGCCAGGGTGTCGTACTTAGCCAGGATGGCGTTGAAGGCATCCGCCTCGGTAGCATCGGCGGGCAGATCATAGCCCCAGTTCTTCATGCAGGCGGAAACGGAATCGCCCTCGGCGTTAGCGCCCTGGGCAATGCAGTACTGCATGATGGCCTGGACGAACTTCACGCCGGCCTGATCCACGTCAGCCCAGAAGGCAGTCTGCTCTTCCTCGGTCCACTTGTTGTTGGTGAAGTCGGTGTTGTCGCGGCCGGCAGCCAGCATCAGGTTGTACAGGGTGTCCATACCGGAACGGTAAGCATCCATGCCCTCGATGGGCAGAGCAAACAGGGTGCTGTTGCCGTCGTAGGTAGGATCGCACAGGACGTACATGGAGAAGATGACGTCATCGATGGTGATAGGCTCGCCGTCGGAGAACTTCAGGTCCTCGCGCAGCTTGAAGTTGTAGTCCACAGTGCCATCGGTGTTCTCCACGATCTCGCAGTCAGCGGGACCATAGTAGGTGTAGTCGGTGCCATTGTAGGCCTTGGTTTCGCCTTCGATACCCTTCATGATGATGGCGCCCTGGCGATCGCTGTTCAGCAGGCTGATAGCGGTCATGACCCAGACGTCCTGGTCATAAGCGGTCTCGGAGAAGAAGGGGGAGAACTTGCTGTTGAACGGGGAATAACCCACGACCAACGGGGTGTCGCTGTTCTGCTTGCCTTTGTTGCCGCAGCCAACGAACAGGCCCAGGCACATGACAGCGCAAAGTACCAGAGCCAAGATACGGGTAGCTTTCTTCATTGGAATCCTCCTTAAATATTTTTGAACGCGGGCAGAAGCCCGGAGTTCACAAAAGAAATTGGTGGATCACGCCTGAGGCGTATCCAGGTCCCGGGCAGGGAGCTTTTCCCACTTGAGGGTCAGCATATACCGCCACAGGAGCCACGCTCCCCCGGCCACCAGCGCCTTCAGCGCCAGGTAGGCGATCACGGAGGCCACGCGGCCGCCGGAGCCGTTCATCACCAGGTACAGCACCATGGTCACGAAGCCCAGGCCCGCGAAGATCATGCAGAGCATGGCCCGGTGGGGCAGCGCCTGCACGCTCTTTTTATAAATGTACTCCCGGATGGGTTCCTCCGCCTTCCGCAGCCGGAGCACCGCCCAGATCACGCTGACCGCCGCGGCGGCCTCGCAGATATAGGGGAGGATGACGTACCAGCAGTTCAGCATGGCGGGGGCATCGCTGCAGCCGCCGGCCACCACGGCCAGCATGACGGCAACGCTCAGTCCCAGCAGCTCCCGCTGGACCCGGTCGCGGCTGCGGCCCTGGTCCACATAGGAGTAGTGGGTGCCGGTATATACATAATCACCGGCAAGATTCACATGGAAATCGTTGAGGTGGGCGCGGCGTCCGCCGCGCTTTTTGTTCTTTTCTGCCATGATCTTTCCTTTGGGGACGGCTGGGTGCGTCCATGGCTCGCTGTCCACTACGCACCAGTCTGTTCGCCGATGGCGGACGGTTTTTGTGCATTTTACTTATCGCCGCCCAGGATTAAAATGTTTTCTTAATTCTATCATGAAACAATAGATTTTTCAACACTAAGATTGAACTTTCTGTGAATATTCCAAAAAAAATGACAATTATCCATTTTCTTTGTATTTTTATTCTCTTGCGCCGGATTTTCTGCTGTTTTTATCCGCTAACTTTCGCCGCAGATTAACGGTTAACGATTATATCTCGCAGATGTTTTCGGTGAACGGTTAGGTCAATTCGATCATGTTGTGGCAGAGCTGATAGTACTTCCCCTTCTGGTCCAGCAGCTCCCGGTGGTCGCCCCGCTCGATGATCCGGCCCTGCTCCAGCACCATGATGGCGTTGGCGTTGCGGACGGTGGAAAGCCGGTGAGCGATGACGAACACGGTGCGCCCGGCCATCAGGCCATCCAGCCCCTGGCCGATGAGCTTCTCGGTGCGGGTGTCCACGGAGGAGGTGGCCTCGTCCAGAATCAGCACCGGGGCCCGGGACACCGCCGCCCGGGCGATGGCCACCAGCTGGCGCTGGCCCTGGCTGAGGTTGGCGCCGTCGGAATAGAGGACGGTGTCGTACCCCCGGGGCAGGTGGGAGATGAAGTAGTGGGCGTTGGCGATCTTGGCGGCCTCCATGCACTCCTCATCGGTGGCGTCCAGGCGGCCGTAGCGGATGTTCTCCATGACGGTGCCGGTGAACAGGTGGGTGTCCTGCAGCACGATGCCCAGGGAGCGGCGCAGGTCGTCCTTGCGGATGTTGCGCACGTCGATGCCGTCGTAGGTGATGGAGCCGGCCTGGATATCGTAAAACCGGTTGATGAGATTGGTAATGGTGGTTTTTCCCGCGCCGGTGGAGCCGACGAAGGCGATCTTCTGGCCGGGCTTGGCGTACAGGGACAGGTCCCGCAGCACCGGCTTTTCCGGCACATAGGCAAAGTCCACATGGGAAAAGCGTACATCGCCCCGCAGGGGCACCAGGGTGCCGTCCGGCATACGCCAGTGGTAGTCGTCGCCCTTCTGCTCCAGGGTCACCTGGCCCTGGTCCTCCTCGGGAGGCAGGTCCAGGATGCCAAAAATCCGCTCGGCACCGGCCAGGGCCATCATCAGAGCGTTGAACTGCTCGGAGATCTGGCTGACGCGGTCGGCAAAGGTGCGGACATACTGCAAAAAGCCGATGAGGATGCCGCCGGCCCCCTCCCCTGTCAGCCACAGGACGCCCACCGCGCAGGTGATGGCATAGAAGATGTGGGACAGGTTGTTGAGGATGGGGCCCACCATGGAGGTGACGGTGGTGGCGGTGGTGGAGGCCTTGCACAGGTCCTGGTTGATGACGTCGAACTGCTCCATGACCTCCTTTTCGTGGGTGAACACCTTCACGTCACGCTGGCCGGTGATCATCTCCTCCATATAGCCGCTGACGGCGGCGGTCAGACGCTGCTGGCTGGCGTAGGTGCGCTTGCTGATTTTGGTGGTGACCCGCACCACCAGCACCACGATGGCCCCCAGCACCACCATGATGGCAAACAGCCGCATGGACAGGGCCAGCATCATGGCAACGGTGCCCACCAGGGAGGTGATGGAGATGGCCAGCTGGGTGATGCTGTGCTGCAGCAGCTCGTTGGTGGCCTCGATGTCGCTGGTGTAGTAGCTCATCAGGGCGCCGGTCTTGTTTTCGTCGAAGAACCGCACCGGCTGGCGCTGCATGGTGTCGAACAGCTCCGTGCGCAGCTGCTTCATGATGATGGCGCTGCACTCCAGCATCAGGCGGTTGAGCAGATAGTTGGTCAGGGCCGACAGCAGGTAAAGCCCCGCCAGGCCCAGAATCAGGCTGATGTACTTGGCATAGGTCTCGTTGGGAGCCGCGCCGCTGCTCTCCAGCAGGTTGGTCAGGGGCTTCATGCAGTAGGCGGCCCCGATGGTGGCGGCCACATAGGCCAGGATGGACAGCATGGCCGCCGTCAGCAGCAGGCGGCAGTGCTTGAAGTAGCACACCAGACGCCACAGGATGGCGAAGGGGTTCTCTACCTTTTTATTATATTTCTGCAGGTCAACTCGCGGCATGATCCACCGCCCCCTCTCTCATCTGGCTCTCGTACACGTCACGGTAAATATGGCTGCGGGACAGCAGCTCCTGATGGGTGCCCATGTCCGCCAGACGCCCCCGGTCCAGCACCACAATGCGGTCGCAGGACATGATGGAGTTGATGCGCTGGGCGATGATGACCTTGGTGGCGCCGGGCAGGGCCGTCCGCAGACAGCGGCGGATGTGCTCGTCGGTGGCCATGTCCACGGCGGAGGTGGAGTCGTCCAGAATCAGGATCCTGGGCTTTTTCAGGATGGCCCGGGCGATCAGCAGGCGCTGCCGCTGGCCGCCGGACAGGTTGGCGGCGTTCTGCTCCAGCACCGTGTCATAGCCGTCGGGGAAGCGGTCGATGTACTCGTCGGCCCGGGCGATGGCGCAGGCGGCCTGCATCTGGGCCAGGGTGGCGTTGGGGTCCGCCCAGCGGAGGTTGTCGGCGATGGTGCCGGAAAACAGGGAGCCGTTCTGCAGCACCATGGACACGCCGCTGCGGAGATTTTCCAGGGTGTATTCCCGGACGTCCCGGCCGTCCACCTTCACGGTGCCGGACAGGGCGTCGTAAAACCGGGGGATCAGGCTCACCAGGGTGGACTTGCCCTCGCCGGTGCCGCCGATGACGCCGATGGTCTCGCCGGAGGCGATGTGCAGGGTCACATGGCGCAGGGCCAGCTTGTCGGGGTCCCGGGTATAGCTGAAGCACACGTCCTCGAAGTCGATGCTGCCGCTTTCCACTGCGGCGTCGGAGGGGCCGTCGGTGATGTCAATTTCCTCGTCCAGCACCTCGTTGATGCGGACCAGGGAGGCCTGGGCCCGGGACAGGGACATGACCAGCCAGCTGATCATGGACAGGGAGTTCACCGCCATACCGGCGTAGTTCACCAGGCTCACCAGCTGGCCGGTCAGCAGGCCGGTGGTCCGGAAAATGATCTCCCGGCCGCCGAAAAACAGAATCAGCACGCTGCACGTCCACATAATGCCCATGGTAATGGGGCCGGACAGGGTAAACAGTCTCCCTGCGCCCAGCTGGGCCTGCCGCAGATCGTCGGTGGTTTTGTCAAAGCGCTTGGACTCGTAGCCGCCCCGGACGAAGGCCTTCACCACGCGGCTGGCCACCAGATTCTCCCGGACGGCCTGGTTCATGCCGTCCATCATCTTCAGCATCCGCTTGAAGCGAGGCTGGCCCACCTTCAGCAGGATCACCATCAGCACCACCAGCAGGGGGATGCAGATCAGCAGCAGGGGCGCAAGGCCCGGGGAGACGATGAAGCTCATGACCGTGGCCAGGATCACCATCACCGGGGCCCGGTACAGGGTCACCAGGGACTGACGCATGGTGTCACGCAGGGTGTTGATGTCCGTGGTGGCCCGGGTGATCAGCTGGGGGGTGGAGATGTGGTCGATGTTGGAGAAGGAGAAGCTCTCGATCTTCCCCAGCAGAGTGCTGCGCATATTCCGGGCGAAGCCCTGGGTGGCGATGGCGGAGCAGCGGGCCGCCAGCACGCCCATGGCCATGGACAGGCAGGCCACGCCCACCATAATGGCCCCCACCGTCAGCACGAAGCAGTTGCGGTTGGCGATGAGCTCCGGGGAAAACAGCCCCTGGAGCATGAAGGTGCTCTCCCGGTACAGGCCGCCGTCCACGATGGTGGACATGAGCATGGGGATCAGCAGCTCCAGCACCACCTCGGTGATGCCGAATATCAGGGCGGCTGCCGTCCAGCCCTTATAGCGGCCCAGGACAGGGCCCAGGTGCCGGAAAAGCCCCGGTTTTTTCTGTGTCTTGATAAGACGTCACCTCTGTTTCTTTTATGCAGGATTTCTGAAGTTATACACGGCTATTATATCAGACCCCGCCGAGTTTCACAAGCGGAAAAATTCCGTGGCTTTTTATCCGCCAGAATCCACAAAAAGCGCAAAAAAATGCTGCAAGCGCAGCGCTTGCAGCATTTTTTTATTTGGATGAAACTTACTTCAGCTCGACCTTGCCGCCGACTTCCTCGACCTGCTTCTTCAGAGCCTCGGCGTCCTCCTTGGACAGGCCCTCCTTCATGGTGGTGGGGGCGCCCTCGACGGCAGCCTTGGCCTCGGCCAGACCCAGACCCATGACCTCGCGGACGACCTTGATGACCTTGATCTTCTGAGCGGCGTCGAAACCGGTCAGGACCACGTCGAACTCGGTCTTCTCCTCGGCAGCGGGAGCAGCAGCGCCGGCAGCGGGAGCGGCCATGGCGGCGGCGGACACGCCGAACTCTTCCTCCAGAGCGTGGACCAGCTCGGACAGCTCCAGAACGGTCAGGCCCTTGATTTCCTCGATCATAGCAGTAATCTTCTCGGACATTTTGATAAGCCTCCTAATTGTAAGATATTTGTTTGATTTGGGTGGGGCGGAGAGGCCCCGGGGTGGTGCCGGAATTTATTCGGCGGCGGCTTCCTCGGCGGGAGCGCCGTCCTTCTCGGCGATCTGCTTCAGCACGCAGGCCAGAGCAGAGATGGGGGCCAGCATGGTGCCCAGAACCTGGGCCTGCAGCACGGGCAGAGCGGGGATGGAAGCCAGAGCATTCACGGTCTCCAGGGAGACGACCTTGCCTTCCATAAAGCCGCCCTTGATCTCGAACTTGCCATTGAGCTTCTTTGCATAGTCAGCGATGACGCGGGCAGGGGCGACGGGATCGTCCATGCACACGGCCAGGGACGTGGTGCCGTTGAGCTGATCATCCAGCTCGTTGAGACCCACGTTGTTGAATGCAAAGCGCAGCAGGGTGTTCTTGATGACAGCGTATTCCACGTTGTTCTCGCGGCAGTCCGCGCGCAGAGCGGTGTCCTCTGCCACGGTGATGCCCTTGTAATCAACGATGACACCGGCGGCTGCATTCTGCAGCTTCTCGGTCAGCGCCGCCACGATGGCCTGCTTTTCAGACAGAACTTTTGCGTTGGGCATTCTTTGATTTCACCTCCGGAAAAATTGTCGGTGCGTTCAAAAAGAAAACCGTCCCTGTATCCAAGGACACAAGGACGGTGTAAAGCAATCGGAAACGATTTGCCATCCTCGGCAGGACTTACGGCTTGCGCCACCTGCTGTCTTTGGAACGCATCTGGTATTATATCAGGGGCGTGACGGTTTGTCAAGCCGAAGATATCAAATGTTTCAGCCGGTTTTTTTACAGCTGCTTGTTGGCGTTCATCTTGACGCCGGGGCCCATGGTGGAAGCGGCCACGCAGGACTTGATATACTGGCCCTTGGCAGCGGCGGGCTTGGCCTTGATGATAGCACCCATGAGAGCGTTGAAGTTCTCAGCGAGCTTTTCGGGGCCGAAGGAAGCCTTGCCGATGGGGCAGTGGATGATGTTGGTCTTGTCCAGACGATACTCCACCTTACCGGCCTTGACTTCCTTCACGGCCTTGGCCACGTCGGGAGTGACGGTGCCGGCCTTGGGGGAGGGCATCAGGCCCTTGGGGCCCAGCAGCTTACCCAGACGGCCCACAACGCCCATCATGTCGGGGGAAGCGACGACGACGTCGAAATCGAACCAGTTTTCCTTCTGGATCTTCTCGACCATATCCATATCACCGACGAAGTCGGCGCCGGCCTCGCGGGCAGCGTCGGCCTTGTCGCCCTTGGCGAACACCAGGACGCGGGCGGTCTTGCCGGTGCCGTTGGGCAGGACGATGGCGCCGCGGACCTGCTGGTCAGCGTGACGGGAGTCAACACCCAGCTTCACATGCAGCTCGACGGTCTCGTCGAACTTGGCGGATGCGGTCTTGCAGACCAGCTCCAGACCCTCCTTGGGATCATACAGGGTCCCGCGGTCGATCTGCTTGGCGCTTTCTTTATACTTCTTACCTCTAAACATCTCTTACACCCTCCTTATTCGCCCACGACGACGCCCATGGAACGGGCGGTGCCGGCGATCATGCTCATGGCTGCTTCCAGGGAAGCGGCGTTCAGATCGCGCATCTTCAGCTCGGCGATCTTCTGGATGGAGGCCTTGGAGATGGTGGCCACCTTGGTCTTGTTGGGCACACCGGAGCCGGACTCGATGTTGCACTCCTTCTTGATCAGCACAGCCGCGGGAGGCGTCTTGGTGATGAAGCTGAAGGAACGATCGGAGTAGACGGTGATGACCACGGGGATGATGAGGCCCATGTCATTCTTAGTGCGCTCGTTGAACTCCTTGGTGAATGCCTGAATGTTGACACCGTGCTGGCCCAGAGCGGGGCCGACAGGGGGTGCGGGGGTCGCTTTGCCTGCAGGAATCTGCAGCTTTACATAACCAACAACTTTCTGTGCCATGGATAGGCACCTCCTTCATAAAAATGTGGTAGCGGCCGGTCGATACCGGAAACCGCTTTTGGCGAGACGGACACCGTCTCTCCCACTTGCGCCGGAGGGGATGCTCCGGCCTGCCGCGCAGAGACTGCTGCGCCTCAGTGCAGAACCTCCACCTGATCGAGCTCCAGCTCGATGGGGGTTTCTCTGCCGAACATGAAGACCGCCACCCGGACCTTGTTCTTCTCGGGGTCGATCTCCTCCACGGTACCGGTGAAGCTGGTGAAGGGGCCGTCCGTGATCTTCACGGTATCGCCCACGTTGTACAGCACCACGATCTCGTGCTTTTCCACGCCCAGGGCCGCCACCTCGTCCTCCGTCAGGGGGATAGCCTTGTTGGCCTCGCCCACGAAGCCGGTGACGCCTCGGATGTTGCGGATCAGATGCCAGGTGTCATCTGTCAGGATCATCTTGATGAGGACGTAGCCGGGAAATACCTTGCGCTCCACTTCCTTCATGACGCCGGACTCGGTGACCTCGGTGACGGTTTCCATAGGAATCTCCATCTTGAGGACCATGTCGGACATGCCGCGGTTGACCACGGATTTCTCGATGGCCGCCTTCACGGCGTTCTCGTAGCCGGAGTAGGTGTGGATCACATACCATTTCGCGTTTTCAGCCATGCCGCACTTCCTCAGCCGGTGAAAGCGCCGATGAGGGTCTTGATCAGCAGCACCGCCACGCCGTCGAAGATCCAGATGCAGGCGCCCACTGCAACAGAGCACAGCAGCACCGTTCCGGTGTTCTTGGCGGTGGTCTTGCCGTCAGGCCAGACGACCTTCTTCAGTTCGCTTCTCATCTCGCGGAACCACTTGCCGTGGTCCTTCTTGACCTTTTTTTCCTCTGCCATCGTGCTATCTCCTTCCAATTACTTGGTCTCGGTATGGACCGTATGCTTTCTGCAGAAGGGGCAATACTTGTTCATTTCAAGACGGTCAGGGCTGTTCTTCTTGTTTTTCATCGTGTTGTAGTTTCTCTGCTTGCACTCGTTGCATCTGAGCGTGATCTTAATGCGCATCTAACGGCACCTCCTTATTTACTCAGCTCCGTTTGCCAAAAGCGGCATGAAGCTGGCGATTGCCTCCCTGCTCTCAAATTTGAGGGGTGCTTTTCCCTTGCGTGCCGAGAAGCAAAAGCGCGCAAAAAGAAAGCCCCATACTCACAGGTAATGTTGATTTTATCACACGGGCAAGTGTCCGTCAAGGTCTTTCCGGAAGAAAATTTCGGTTTTTTCGGAGAATTTGCTTCCGCAGCCCCTCTATTCGGGCACTCTTTCATAGGACACAGGCCTCCCGTCCCGGAACGTCACCGTGAACCCGGTGCCGGGCTTCACGGAGTAGTCGTACCGCCCGCCGCCGAACCAGGTCATCATCAGCCCTGCCGTGACGCCGCCGTGGACCACGCACACGGCGTCCTCCCCCGACGCCAGCACCTGAGCGATGGCGGCCCGGTTCCGCTCCAGCACCTGGGGGGCGCTTTCGCCGTTGGGGCAGACGTTGTGCTCCACGTCGGTGATCCAGGCCTGATAGGCCGCCGTGTCCTTCAGCTCCTGATAGCTTTTCATCTCGAAATCGCCGAAGTTCATCTCCCGCAGCCCCGGCAGCTGCACATGGGGTACGTCGCCGTACAGCGCCTGGAGAGTCTGCTCCGTCCGCAGCAGGCCGCTGGTATAGTACCGGGCGGCCCGGGGATAGGCCGCCGCGTTTTCGTGCAGGGCCGCCAGGGATTCCGGCAGGGCGGGGATATCCGCCGCCCCGTAGTACAGGTCCCGGCGGCTGCCGTCGGTTTCTCCGTGGCGCAAAAGGGTCAGCTTCATTTCAATTCCTCCGTCAGTCCGCAAAATATCCGGTACACATGACCGGCCTGCTCCGCCAGCTGCCGCAGCAGCCGCCCGTGGCGCTCCCGCCAGGCCCGCTCCCCGGCGTCTATGGGCACCACGCCGCTGCCGATCTCCCGGGCCACCACTACCTCCGCCGCCAGCAGCAGGGGCAGGGCCGCCTCCGGGGCCTCCTGCCGGGTCAGGGCCTCCAGGTGCACATAGCACCGGGCAGGAACGGGGGCGCTTACCGCCAGGTCGCAGATATCCTCCGCCGCCAGGTCGTATTTTTCCGCCGCGAAGGTACACTTTCCCTGGTACGCGCCGCCAATGATCAGATCCATCCTCTCACCTCCACAGAATCGCCGCCCCGCAGCCGCACAGCTCGCCGATGGTCAGGGCAAAGCCGGAGATATCCCCGGACATGCCATCCAGATTCCGGAAGCCGTACCACACCGCCAGGCCGTACCCCACGGCGGCGGCCAGAGGGCCGAAGCTCCCGTCCAGCCACAGGGGAAGGCCCACGGACAGGGCCAGCAGCACCCACAGCGCCGCCCCATAGCCGCCCCGGGCGGGGCCCATGGCGGCATACTGGCTGGTGCCCATGGGCCGCAGCCCCAGCACCGCCAGCCCTGCGCAGGCCCGGGTGGCCGCCGGGATCAGCAGCAGGGCCAGCCAGGATACGTCCTCCGCCGCCAGGAACAGGCTCCACTGGCCCATGGCCAGCAGCACCATGCAGATCACGGCGAAGGCCCCGCAGTGGGAGTCCTTCAGGATTCGCTGCCGGGTGGCCAGGTCCCGCCGGGACAGCACCGCGTCGCACACGTCCATGTAGCCGTCCAGGTGCATGAACCCGGTCACAAGCCAGGGTGCGGCGGCACACACCGCCGCCCGCACCGGCCCCGGCGCGCCCCGCAGCAGAAGCCACGCCCCGGCCCATACGCCTCCGGCCAGCAGGCCCACCAGGGGCATGCACACCAGCATTTTCTGCCGGGCGCTTTCGCTCCATATTTTCCTGGGGCAGGGAATGGCCAGGAACATACCCCAGGCCATGAAAAATCCGCAGATCCAATCACGCATCCGGCAGCGTCCCCTTCCATACCCGGACGCAGCCCGCCGCCAGCTCCGCCACCGCGTCAAATTCCGCCGCCAGGGCCCGGCAGATCTCCGCCAGCCCCCGGCGATAATGCTCCGTCCACGGCTCATAGGTCACGCCGTCCCGCCACAGCTCGTCGCATACGCACACGAAGTGCCGGGGATACCGGCTGACGGTCAGCAGTTCCCGGGCCGTCCGGGCGGCGGCTGCGGCGTCCGGCTGCGGGCCGGAGAACATCTGGCACGCCAGGCACGCCGTGACGCTGTCGAACAGCACCGCGCTTTCCCGGGGCACCAGCGCCAGGCCCTCCGGCAGGGCACGGCCCCGCTCCAGGGTCCCGAAGCCCCAGCCGTCCCGCTCCGCCAGGTGGCGGCGGACGATGGCCCGGTCCTCCGTGTCCCGGGGCTCCAGGGTGGCCCAGTAGATCATGGGCCCGCCATCGGCCAGCTGCCGGGTCAGCCGCTGGCCCAGCATACTCTTTCCGCTTTTGCTGCCGCCAAGAAGTAGAATTCTCATGATTTGTCCACCGTGAATGCGTCCCCCTGCCGGATGGGGGCCAGATATCCGTCCTCAATGGCCGCCTCCGGGAAGGTGGCCATATGGTTCAGCACCGCGCAGGCCCCCTGCATCACCCGGAACAGCAGCGGGCAGCCGCTGCCCTCGCCCAGCCGCATACCCAGCAGCAGGCACGGCTCCAGCCCCAGCTCCCGGGCTGCCAGGCGATACCCGATCTCATAGGAGGCGTGGGACAGAAACAGTACATCCCGGACCCGGGGACACAGGCGCACGGCGCACAGGGCTGCCACGATGGAGATATACCCGTCCACTGCCGCCGCCAGTCCCTCATGGGCGCAGCCCAGAAACAGCCCCGTCATGGCGGCAATGTCCAGGCCGCCCACCGCCGCCAGAACGGCCACCGGGTTGCCGGGGTCCGGATGATGCAGGGCCAGGGCCTGCCGCAGCACCCGCTTTTTCGTCTCGAAGCCCCGGTCCGTCAGGCCGCCGCCCCGGCCGGTCACCTCCTCCACGGAGGCCCCGGTCAGCGCCGCCAGCACCGCGGCGGAGGTGGTGGTGTTGCCGATGCCCATTTCCCCCACGCCCACGGCGTCTATGCCCTCGGCCTTGGCCTGCCGGGCCAGGTCCAGCCCCACGGCCAGGGCGTCCAGGGCCTGCTGCTCCGTCATGGCGGGCTCCACGGCGATATCGCCGGTGGAAAACCGGACCTTCCGGTCCAGCACCTGGGGGCAGGGCACCGGCGTCCGGATGCCCACGTCCACCACCTGCACGTCGTCGCCGAAATACGCCGCCAATGCGGACATCCCGGTTTTGTGCCGGGTCATGTTCACCGCCTGCTGCACCGTCACGGACTGGGGGGCGCAGGATACGCCCTCCGCCACCACGCCGTTGTCCGCCGCCAGCACCGTCACCCGGCACCGCCGGACCTCCGGCCGGGCCGTCCGCAGGACCCCCGCCAGCCGGATGGACATATCCTCCAGCGCCCCCAGACTGCCCGGGGGCTTGGCCAGCTCCGCCTGCCGCCGCCGGGCGGCGTCCATGGACTCCCGGTCTGCCGGGAGAATGGACTCCATATATGCTGTCAATTCTTGCCTTGTCATGTATTCGCTCCGTATCCGTGTTCCCGCAGCCACGCAAGAGACGGGCCGCAGTCCTGATTTTCCAATGTAAAGGTAGCCGCCGGGCACAGCTCCAGGATGGTGTCCAGTACCTGCTCTATAGCCAGGGTCCCCTGGCCCAGGGGGTCGTGGAGGTCATCGTGCCCCGCGTTGTTGTGCAGGTGGACGTGCCGAAGCCACGGGGCCATGGGGGCCACCCATTCCAGAGGCGGCACCCGGCTGACGAAGGTGTTGGCATGGCCCACGTCCAGGCACAGGCCCAGCCGGGGATCGTCCACCTGCCGGGCGATCTCCGCCAGCAGCCGGGGTTCCGGCTCCATGACGTTTTCCAAGGCGACGGTCATATCCGGCGGCAGCTGCCGCAGGAAGTCCCGCCAGAAGAGCACCGACTGCTCCACATACCACTCCGGGAAGTACACCTGGGGCACGAAGCCCCCGTGGATCACCAGCCGCCGTACTCCCAGCTCCCGGGCCATATCCGCCGCCTGGCGGTAGCGCTTTTCCGTCACCTGCCGCACCAGCGGGTCGATGGCGCAGGGAGCCAGCTCGGCAAAGGGGGCGTGGAACCAGAAGCGGTGAAGCCCCGCCATATCCACCCGGACGGCGGACAGCACCGCCGGGTCCTCCAGATTGGGAGCATAGCAGAACGCCGCAATCTCCAGCCCCAGCCCGTTTTCCCGGGCCAGGTCCGCCGCCCGGCCGTCGATGCCGGACAGATACAGACGGTCCCACAGGGCTTCCCGTCTCATATGCGCATCCCCCTTCTTTATTAAATATGTAACAGCCGTCCCGCCAACCGGCCGGAGGCCCAGGCCCACTGCAGGTTGAAGCCACCGCAGTCGCCGTCGATATCCAGCACCTCGCCGCAGGCGTAGAACCCCGGCACCAGACGGCTCTCCATGGTCCGGGGGTCAAATTCCCCGGTGCGCAGGCCCCCTGCGGTGACCTGGGCCTGGTCAAAGCCGCAGGTGCCGGTGATGGGCAGGGTAAACTCCCGCACCTGGCGGCACAGGGCCTCCAGCTGCCGGTCCGTCAGCTCCGATACCGGCTGGCTGCCGGATATGCCCGCCGCCTTGCACAGCATCCGCCCCAGCCGGGGGTGGACGCCGCCGGTCAGCAGCGCCCCGGCCTCCTGCCGGGACAGGACCGTCCGCTGTCGCTCCAGCCAGGTCAGGGTATCCTCCCGGCTCCACCCGGGCAGAAAATCCAGGTGCAGCGTCAGGCCGTTGCCGCCGGTGGCCGCCTGGCGGGACAGGTCGAACACCGCCGGGCCGCTGACGCCGTATTCCGTAAACAGCACCTCCCCCTGGCCGGCTGTCAGCGTCTCACCCTCCCGGGTCAGAGTCAGGGCAGCCTGGGCCTTCACGCCCTTGAGGCCCCGGGGATAGGTGGGGTCGGTGCACACCTGCACCAGGGAGGGGTACAGCACCGTCCGGTGGTGGCCCAGCTGCCGGGCCAGCTGATAGCCGTCCATGCCGCCGCCCAGCTTGGCCCCGGCGGCTCCTCCGGCTGCCAGAACGCACCGCTGGGCCGTGATGACGTCCCCCTCCTCGGGACGGGCCTGGAACTGCCCGTCCCGGTGCTTCAGCTGGCGGATGACGCAGCCGGTGCGTATCCGGATGTTCTCCTGCTGCTCCAGGGCGAACCGCAGCACATCCAGCACCGATGCCGCCGCATTGCTCAGGGGATACACCCGGCCGCCGGGCTCCGTCACGGTGACAAGCCCCAACTGCCGGAAGAAGTCCAGGGTTCCCGCCGCCGAAAGCTCCGGCTCCTCCAGGGCGAACCGGCAGAAATCCGGATCCTCTCCGTGATACCGGTCCGGCCGGGCGTTTTCGTTGGTGAGGTTGCAGCGGCCGTTGCCGGTGGACAGCAGCTTCCGGCCCACCCG
>OICK01000502.1_pt1 | contig 17899 bp, 16 predicted proteins | sample 1581281 | NCBI WGS metagenome assembly OICK01 (sample SAMEA3882557, study PRJEB24775) | human gut metagenome | biome: human-associated habitat; feature: intestine environment; material: feces | place: Netherlands | collected 2009/2010 | reverse complement strand
GTGATATTCATACCCATTCAAGCAACTCTTTTGACGCTGAAAATACAGTTGAAGAAATGTGTAAAAGTGCCGTTGACAAGGGACTTTTTGCACTTGCAATCACCGACCACTGCGAAGCTCCCGAAATTCCGCTCGGCTCTGAAAGTGAGTACGGAGATTTCAGTAAGTTAATTCCAAAATCGAATTATGAAACTTCGGTTATGCAGGATAGATTTAAGGGAAAAATCAAAATCCTTAAAGGCATTGAACTCGGTGAGCCGATGCACAATGCCGAATGTACAAAAAAAGCACTTTGTTTTGGTGATTTTGACATAATAATCGCATCGGTGCATAACCTGAGAAACAGACCTGATTTTTATTATATAGATTTTAAAAAAGAAGATGTTAAGGCAATACTGAATATGTACTTTGACGAGTTTCTCGAAACCGCGTCATTTTCCGATTTCTGTACGCTTGCCCATCTTACATATCCTTTGAGATATATAAAGCGTGACACCGGTACTGTTCCAAGTCTTTCGCCGTATCGGGATAAGATTGATCTTATCTATGAAACGCTTATTAAAAATGACAAGGCACTTGAAATAAATGTTTCGGGGTTGTTCAAGGGACTCGATGAAACTCTTCCTGCATTTGATGAAATTAAACGCTATCACGATCTCGGCGGAAAATATATTACCGTTGGAAGTGACGCACACAATATAAATGATGTCGGCAGAGATATTGAAAAGGGGATAGAGCTTGCTTTTAAAGCCGGATTCAAATCATACTATATATATGAAAACTGTTGCCCTTACGAAATAACAATTGAATAACAAAGAATTAAAATAGTTCTTAAAAGCAAAAAGAGGATTTCGCACTGATATGATGTGAAATCCTCCTTGTTTTTTTGAATCCAATATTTAACTGCAGCACATTATACTGCACTTTTCTGAAAATTGCAATACCTTTTTACAAAGTTTTTGCAAGATTTTTTATGTAATCCTTCAATAAATCTTTTGTTTCAGGGTGTTCAAGCCCAATTTCTATCTGAGCCTGCAAGATTCCAAACTTATTGCCCATATCGTATCTCTTGCCCTCAAACTCAACGGCTGTCATTCCTTTTGTTATTGCAATCTCTCTCATTGCGTCTGTAAGCTGAATTTCTCCGCCGATTCCGGGTTTTGTATTTTCGAGAATTCCGAAAATCTCTGCCGGAAGAACGCATCTGTCAAGAATTGAATAAAGAGAAAGAACTTCTTCGGGAGTCTGCGGTTTTTCCTTCATATCGGTGCAGGCAAAAACATTGTCGTGCATATGTTCAACTTTGAGCGAGCCATACTTATGAATGTCTTTGGCGTCAACCTTTTTAACGCCTACAACGCCTTCACCGTATTCACCGTAATGATCAATGAGCTGTTTGATTGCAGGAACCTTGCTTGTAATAACGCCGTCACCGTACATAACGGCAAACGGTTCGTTGCCCACAAAGGATTTTGCCTTGAGAACGGCATGTCCAAGACCTTTCATTTCTTTCTGTCTGATAAAAGAAATGTTTGCAAGGTTTGAAATATTTCTGACTGTTTCAAGAAATTCTGTTTTGCCGCTCTTTTCAAGCAGACTTTCAAGTTCGGGAGAAGCATCAAAATGATCCTCCATAAGTCCTTTACCACGGTTTGTGATGATGAGAATATCTGTAATTCCTGCCGCAACAGCCTCTTCAACAATAAACTGTATAGTAGGCTTGTCAACAATAGGGTACATTTCCTTTGGCATATTTTTTGTGGCGGGAAGAACTCGTGTTCCAAGACCTGCCGCCGGAATAACTGCTTTTGTAATGTGCATAGTGTTCCTTCTTTCTGCTTTGTTTTAGAGTTTTATTTAAATAAAAAATATCGGTAGATAATTTGCAACAATCAGTGCGGCTGCAACTGAGATTGCAAGCGGAAGGTTGACGCCGCCTTTGGTTTCAAGAACTTCTGTAAGATGTTCTTTATCTGTTGTGCTTTTGATTTTTTTAATCTTTTTAACTGAATGGTTAAAAAAGCATTTGTTTGCTGTTAAGCCGCATATCAACATCACCGCCATGGAAATTATATTTGCAATCAAGGGTGATAAAAACAGCCAAAAATCTTCGGCTGAAAGTCCAAAATTATTTGAGAGCGAAACAACCTGACCCGAACCCTGTGCCTGAAGTATGTTATTGTATATATTTTGCCAAGCAGGAAGAGTTTTTATATAACCCGAAGCAATTGTAGAACCGAATGTCAGCACGGAGAAAAGTATTCCCAAAGCATACATTTTTCTGTAAAGGAAATATATACCCGACAGAATAAATGCCGCAAAGTTAAATCTGCTCTTTTTGAACTTTTTGATAAAGCTGAAAACTCTCAAATGGTAAGGAGTATTCTTGCCGATAAACTTGGCGGCCTCACCTGCCGTAATGTCATCAATAAGCGGTTCATCGCTCTTCATGCCTGCCATAGGGTCAAAAGCGGCAGCCATCTGCGGATTTGTCTGACCGAAAGGAATGCCAAACGGCGGCATTCCTTGATTTTGTTCGAAATTAGGATTAGGCTGACCGTTATTTTGATTTTGCCGAGGATTTTGTGTTTCCTCTTTATTATCGTAAAGCGGCGCTCCGCAGTTACTGCAATAGAACATTTCTTTAGGATTATCCGTACCGCAGCGTTTGCAGACCACTGTACCGCTTTCGTCATTCTGTTCAGCCTGATCATTGGCAGCTCCGGATTGTTCCTTTTCAAAAGAGAAGCCGTCGCCGTGTTTGTCTGCAAAATGACAGCGGCCTTCTTTTTCGTAACATTCTCTGTGATGCGGTGCTCCGCATTCGGGACAAACAACAATATCGTCGCCCTTTTTAAATTGCTCACCGCATACCGGACATTTGTATTCTGTAAATTCCATTATTAACCTCCAAGGGGTACATCATATGGTGTACCTACACGACATAATTATAACAAATAGTATCGACAAATGCAACTTGTTTTTGTATATAAGTTCACTTGCAAACAAAATATCTGTTTTTCTTTACTTTTAAAGATAATTTTGTTATAATGTTTAATTGTGAAAGAATAAACTAGATTCAGAAAGGTACATGTTTATGGTACAGTTTGAGGAATTACTTTTAAAGCTTCAGGCCCTCAAGCCTGAAATAGACGATTTGTCCGACGCACTCGGTATGAAGGGTATGCTCTCGGAGATTCAGCAGCTTGAACTCAAGGCAACCGAACCGGGATTTTGGGACGATGTAGAAAAATCACAAAAAGTATTACAGCGTACAGGTTCTTTAAAGGGCAAGGTTGAAGCTTATGAAAACCTTGTTGCCAAATATGAAGATACACACGCTTTGATTGAGCTTGCAAATGAGGAAGAGGACGAATCTCTTCTTGAAGAGGCAGAAAGCGAAGTTGAGGCTGTCAAGGAAAATCTTGAAAAACAGCGTTTGCAGACCTTGCTCACAGGCGAATATGATAAAAATAACGCAATTCTTACATTTCACGCAGGTTCGGGCGGAACTGAGGCTCAGGACTGGGCTGAAATGCTTTACAGAATGTACACCCGTTGGGCAGAGGCTCACGGCTTTAAGGTTAAAGAAGTTGACTACCTTGACGGCGATGAGGCAGGACTTAAAAGTGCTGTGCTTCTTGTTGAAGGTGAAAATGCTTACGGTTACTTAAAGAGTGAGGCAGGCGTTCACCGTCTTGTCCGTGTATCTCCGTTTGACTCGGCAGGCAGAAGACACACAAGCTTCTCTTATCTTGAAGTTATGCCTGAAATTGCAAAGGATACAGAAGTTCACATTCCGCCTGAAGATATTAAAATGGATGTTTACCGTGCCAGCGGTGCAGGCGGTCAGAAGGTCAACAAGACTTCATCTGCTGTTCGTCTTACTCATATTCCTACAGGTATCGTTGTTGCCAGTCAGGTTGAGCGAAGCCAGTATCAGAACCGTGATGTTGCTATGAATATGCTTATCTCAAAGCTCGTTGAAATCAAAGAGCGTGAGCATCTTGAAAAGATTGAGGACATCAAGGGTGTTCAAAAGGAAATTACCTGGGGTTCACAGATCCGAAGCTATGTGTTTATGCCGTATACAATGGTAAAAGACCACAGAACCGGCTTTGAAACAGGTAACATTCAGGCTGTTATGGACGGCGATCTTGACGGCTTTATCAACGCATATTTAAAGTGTGCAAGTCTTGGCACACTTCAAAAATAAAATTCATATTATACGGAAAGGCTATGAATCGGTATGAAGTATTTAGTAATGCTCTGTGACGGTATGGCTGATGAGCCAAACGCACAGCTTGATAATTCAACTCCTATGGCAAAGGCTGTTAAGCCTTGTATGGATTACCTTGCCTCAAAGGGCGAGGTCGGAATGGTTAAAACCGTTGCCGAAGGACTTAAGCCCGGCAGCGATGTTGCAAATATGAGCGTGCTCGGATTCGACCCGAAGAAGTGCTATACCGGTCGTTCGCCCCTTGAGGCGGTGAGCATCGGAGTCAACATGAGCGATGCGGACGTTGCCCTGCGCTGCAACCTTGTTACCCTGAGCGACGAGGCGGATTACGGCGCAAAGACCATGCTCGACTACTCCGGCGGCGATATTTCCACGGAGGAGGCCGCGCAGATAATCGAGACCGTGCAGCAGCATTTCGGCAGCAGCGAGTTTGATTTTTACAGCGGCGTGTCATACCGCCACTGTCTGATAGTGCATAACGGCACGACGCAGCTGGGCAAGATGACCCCTCCGCACGACATCTCCGGCAGGGTCATAGGCGAATATCTTTCAACTTCGCCCAACGCCGAAAAGCTCATAGCCATGATGCGCGAGAGCTACGATATTCTGAAGGATCACCCCGTGAACAAAAAAAGGATTGCCGAGGGCAAGCTCCCCGCAAACTCGATATGGCTTTGGGGCGAGGGCAGCCGCCCGGCTCTGCCGTCTTTTGAAGAGAAATACGGAGTAAAGGGCAGCATCGTGTCCGCCGTCGATTTGCTCAAGGGCATAGGCATCTGCGCAGGCATGAACACCCCCGAGGTCGAGGGCGCAACAGGCTATATCGACACGAATTTTGAGGGCAAAGCGAACGCTGCGGTCGATGAATGGCGTAAAGGTCAAGACCTTGTCTATATTCATATTGAGGCTCCCGACGAGTGCGGACACAGAAACGAGCCCGAGAATAAGGTCAAGGCGATTGAGCTTATTGACAGCCGTGTAATGCCTATAATCCTTGACTATCTCAACACTCAGGACGATTATAAGGTCATGGTTCTGCCCGATCACCCGACCCCGATAGCGACCCGCACCCACGCCTCAGACCCCGTGCCGTATCTGATTTACTGTAAAGGCAAAGAACTTGACAGCGGTGTTTCGAGTATAAATGAAAAAACCGCCTCCGAGACGGGCAATTTCATTGAAGAAGGCTTCGAGCTTATGGGTCATTTTCTTAAAGACTGACAGAAGGAGGAAACAAAAATGGGCTTTAGCATAGAAACAAAGTGTGTGCAGTCCGGCTATACGCCGAAAAACGGCGAGCCGCGTGTTGTGCCGATAGTACAGAGCACTACCTACAAATATGAGTCGAGCGAGCAGATGGGCAGGCTCTTTGACCTTCAGGAATCGGGCTATTTCTACACCCGCCTCCAGAACCCCACAAACGACTGCGTCGCTGCAAAGATTGCCGACCTTGAGGGCGGCGTCGGCGCCATGCTCACCTCGTCCGGTCAGGCGGCGTCCTTTTTCTCCGTTTTCAATATCTGCTCCGCGGGCGATCATGTTGTCGCGGCGTCCGCGATTTACGGAGGAACGTTCAATCTTTTCAATGTCACGATGAAAAAACTCGGCATAGATTTCACCTTTGTCCGCCCCGACGCTACGGAAGAGGAGCTCAACGCGGCGTTTAAAGAGAACACAAAGGCTGTTTTTGCCGAGACTATATCGAACCCCTCTCTCGTCGTGCTCGACATTGAAAAATATGCGCGCGCTGCTCACGCACACGGCGTGCCGCTGATAGTTGACAACACCTTCCCGACCCCCATAAACTGCCGCCCGTTTGAGTTCGGCGCGGATATAGTTACCCATTCGACCACAAAATATATGGACGGCCACGCGACAAGCGTAGGCGGAGTTATAGTTGACAGCGGCAGCTTCGACTGGACGCAGAACGACAAGTTCCCGGGGCTGACTACTCCCGATGAGTCATATCACGGGGTCATATACACCGAGCAGTTCGGCAAGGCGGCGTACATAACTAAGTGCACTACCCAGCTCATGCGCGACCTCGGCTCGATTCAGTCCCCGATGAACGCGTTCCTGCTCAATATAGGACTCGAGACGCTGCATCTGCGTATGCCGCGCCACTGCTCGAACGCTCTGACGGTTGCAAAGTTTTTGGCGGCTCATCCGAAGATAGAGTCCGTCCGCTACCCCGGACTCGAGGGAGACGAGTATTATGACCTCGCTCAAAAATATATGCCGAACGGCACTTGCGGAGTTATTTCTCTGCGGATAAAGGGCGGCAGAGAGGAAGCAGTCAGGTTTATGGACTCCCTCAAGTTGGCTGCGATAGTCACCCACGTTGCGGACAGCCGCACCTGCTGCCTGCACCCTGCGAGCACCACTCACCGCCAGCTCACCGCGCAGGAGCTTGACGACTGCGGAGTGTACGAAAATCTCGTCAGGCTCTCCGTCGGAACGGAGAATGCGGATGACATAATCGCCGATCTCGACGCGGCGCTCTCCAACGTCTGAAAGTAGCAAAATAGACAAAATTTTCGAGTAAAATTTTATGCATAAAACCCGCCTGCAAGTTTTCCTGCAGGCGGGTTCTTTTGTTAAAAACTGTATATGCATTTCATGCGGAATGTTTCTTAGCAGACATCAAAAACGCAGTGTAAAGCTTTTGACTTTACGCATATATTCTAAACTCTCATCAAACCGTAAAAGTTATCCACATTATCCACATAGTTATCCACATCAGCAAGGAGAAAAGCTTTACGACTTGTGAGTAAAAACAAGTGAAAAACTACTGAATATTGAGTGAATATTAATGAATATATTCAAAAACGCGCAAAAAACACCGCCCGGATTTCTGACAGAAAAACACGGGCGGTTTCAATATTTTTATGTTCTCAGCCGATGAACGGAATGTTATTTATGAGGTCGTTTATTCCGTTGAGCGAGCCGTTGAAGAAGCTGCGTATCATTTCGAACACGGTCATCGATGCGGTTATTGCAAACAGCACACCTATGATAATAACAATAATCAGCGCAAGACCCGCGCCGACCGCGAGACCTATCAGCGTGAACTGACCCATGCCATTGGCGACCTTGGGCTTGTCGCCCTTCCATATAAAATAGAGCACGAGGCTGACGAGCGGCAAAAACCACAGCGCGGGGCCGAAGAAGCCGAGAAAGAAGCCGAGAGCCTTCCAGCCGCCTATGTTTTCGTTTGAGTCCGACGCGCCGTCGCTTACGTCCGCCTGCTCGGGGGCGGGAGAGGGCAGGGGGGTATTATTATATAAGGATTGGGCTTTTTCTGCCGGCTGCTCCTGAGCCGCGCGCATGGCGTCGCTCTCCGCGAGGCTCACCGGCTCGCCGCAGTACGGGCATACCTTGAATCCGTCGTCGAGCTGTTTTCCGCATTTTCTGCAAAACATAATATCACTCTTTCACTTTTGTATCCGCGCAATTACTTGACGTCGGATTTCTTTTCGAGCTTGCGCTTGTTGCCCTTTTCGTCTACTATATATGTATTGTCGAGCTGCGCGGTGAGATTCGCCTTGAAATCGGCGACATACCGCTTTTTGAGCTCCTCCCATTCGGCGAACTCATCTTCGCCGAGCGCTCTCTCCTGCGACAGGTGGTAGAGCTCGTTCATGCGCTTTATCTCTTCCTTTTTCATATGAGCCTCCGTAGCTTTATGATACATTTATTATATACTATGCCGCCGATAAAGTCAATTTGAGAATTATTTTTGCGATTTAGACATTTTAATGCTTTTTATACCCTTTTAAATGCATTTCATACCAAGGGCTGTTGATTTGAAAATTGGATATGATATTATGTTGTAAAAGGCTAAATTTATATAGATATAATGGAGGTAAAACATGAAAATCAGAAATATCTTTAAAGTAGTAGCGATTACAGTTCTCATACTTGTTATTGCGCTTGGAACTGTATTCTTAAATGCGAGAGTTTTTGCACCGAAAGCGGAAGCAACGAAGAAAACATATGCGGTTGGAGATGTTGTTGAATTTGGCTCTTATCCGCAGAGCAGAGTAGTAGATAGCACTACTGTCTTGGCACTTGACGAAATATCAAAAGACTGGATGAGCTATGACTATTATAGTGGTGATGGTTATGGTTCTATGGTGCAGGGTGATTGGATGAAATATGCAGATATCACCTATAATAATGAAAAATATAGAGCTGTTACTTTTTCTCAATATAGAGTAGGAACATGTAACAATGCTTCTAATCTTAATTCTATCAACCAGTCGGACAATGGATATGTTACAAATAGAATTTATTACTTTAAATATGAACCGATTGAATGGATGGTACTTGACCCGGAAGAGGGACTTGTTCTTTGTAGATATATTATAGACTGTCAGGCGTATAGCAATACGGTTTATAATGCTGGTGCTGGCGAATGTTATAACGATATAAATCATACGAACTATGCTAACGATTATGCCACAAGCAGTATAAGAAGGTGGCTAAATGATGATTTTTATAATACTGCTTTTTCGGCATCTCAAAAAAGCAAGATGGTCACAACCGAACTTGATAATAGAGATTATATAGATACCTATAGAGAAAAATCAGGAGAGAATACTTGCGACAAAGTTTTTTTATTATCATGGAGTGAGATGCAAAGTATTGCATATGGATTTACGGCGGATACCAAAACAAATAAAAATCGGCGCGCAGAAGGAACTGATTATGCGAAGTGTCAAGGACTGTTTGTGAGTTCGACAGATGGATGTTCAGGTCAATTATTACGCTCTGCCGGTTATGGAACAGATGATGTATACACTGTTAAGCATGACGGCAAGTTGAATGATGGAACATACGGTGGCGGCGTTAGTGATGTTTGTTATGGAACTCGCCCAGCTTTGAAATTTTCTGATTTGTCGTCTGATATATTAGAATCAGATGATACCGTTGATGTTAAGAAGAATAAAAGTAATGGTAATGATGAAACAGGTCAGCATATTATTACTGGGAAGAGTGTATTTGTATTGGTAATTGGACTTATATGTGCAATAGCGGCAATTACAATCGTGGCAGTTATTCTGGGCTATAAAAAGAAAAAATTTTAATGTCACGCAACATAAAGACGTTCTCTGGCTTTAATTCGTCGGAGAGCGTCTGATTTATTCTTGACTTGTTTGTATTGATTTTCGGTCAATATATTTGAATTAATGGGAAAGTGCAGAACGGCTAATTTTATCGCGCTATCGGCAAAATTTTTTCGTAAATCATAAGTGAGCAAATGATATGAAAACGCGAGAAAAAGCGAGAAAAACAGAGCACGCAAAACGTAAATTAAAATTTTAAGAAAAAGTGCTTGACAAGCATAGGCTCATGTGGTAATATATCGTAGCATTAAGAATATCGGAGGTAACAAGTATGTCAACTTATATGCCCAAAGCGGGCGACATAACCCGTAAGTGGTATGTCATCGATGCTGCCGGTAAGCCTCTCGGCAAGGTGGCAGTTCAGGCTGCCGTCCTTCTTCGCGGCAAGCATAAGCCCACATTCGCTCCTCACGCCGACTGCGGCGACCATGTGATCATCATCAACGCCGAGAAGGCTGTCCTCACCGGCAACAAGCTCAACCAGAAGATGTATTATCATCACACCGGCTATATCGGCAACATGAAAGAGGTCAAGTACAGCACCCTCATGAAGACAAAGCCCGAGTTCGCTGTCGAGCTTGCAGTCAAGGGTATGCTGCCCGATTCTACTCTGGGCCGCACCGCTCTGACCAGACTCCGCGTTTACAGAGGCGCAGAGCACAAGCACGAAGCACAGAAGCCCGAAGAGTGGGCTCTTTAATGAAGGGAGGCAATAAATAATGTACGATTCAGTTCCTTATTTCTACGGTACAGGCCGCAGAAAGAAATCAGTCGCCAGAGTCCGTCTTTATGCCGGCACCGGCAAGATCATCATCAACGACAGAGAGATTGACAATTATTTCGGCCTTGAGACTCTTAAGCTCATTGTCCGCCAGCCTCTCGCTCTTACAGGCACCGGCGAAAAGCTCGATGTCATCTGCCGCGTCAACGGCGGCGGCGTGACCGGCCAGGCAGGTGCTATCCGCCACGGTATTTCCAGAGCACTCCTTCAGTATGATGCAGAGCTTCGCCCCGCACTCAAGAAGGCAGGCTTCCTGACCAGAGACCCGAGAATGACCGAAAGAAAGAAGTACGGTCTCAAGGGCGCTCGCCGTGCACCCCAGTTCTCGAAGCGCTGAATTTTTACCGCTTACAAGACGAATATCAGCTCCCGGGCAGCATTGCTGTTCGGGAGTTTTTCTGCATTTTTGAAGGGCTTTTTGCGCCCGGCAGCCTTTTTGGGAGGCAAACTCCCGAGCTTTCGGTTATTTCTTGAAAAATCAATGCGTTGTGATATAATTAATATTGAAAAATGAGCTTATAAAGGAGTGACTTGTTCGGAACAGAAAATATAACGGACATAAGAGAACCGAAGCCCTTGCTCTTTTGGCGCAGTGCGGCATATCAAGGAAAGGTAACAGGAAAATGAAAAGGCGGTTTATTTCTTTTGCACTCGTGTGCATTCTCTTGCTGGTTTTTTCCGCGTGCTCATCGAAACAGAACAATGACTACGGAGGCGATCCTATGGAATTTAAAAGCTTTAAGCTGACGGAGAACAACTGCTCGGCACAGAACGCCGTGTATGAGGGCTGCAAAACAGAGGACGGAGTACATCTTGAGTATTATATGAGCTCGAACAACTGGGATAACGAGCTGTCCTGCTTTGTCGAATCCCGCGACGTCATCCGCTCGGTTGACGGGGACGAGAATCTCTACCGCGAGGTGTGCGCCCTGCTCGGAAATTGCAGAATAGATGAATGGGCGGGCTTCCGAGGCGCAAATCCCCCCGACGTTCTCGACGGAAGCTCGATGAGCTTTTCTGCTGTCTTGGCGGACGGAACGGAGATTGAGGCGAGCGGGAGCAACAACTTCCCGAAAAATTACCAAACATTAAGAGCCGGGATTAACAGGCTGATAACCTCGAATAAAATAAGAAGCACCGAGTTTTCCGAAGGGAGCTATGCGATTTCGCTGCCCAAAAGTTGGGTAGGCGTAGTCAGCGCCGGTTTTTCGGAGGGCATGGTGGCGTTTTCCGTCGATAAAACGGACGGCGATGAGCTCACGTTCTTTATAATCGATACCGGCAACGGCTATTCCTCGGACTCCTACAATGGCAGAGTGGAAGTGGGACGGCTCGTTTCGGACGAAAACACCCTGTTTGTTACGGCGCGCGACCATTATCGGATAAACGCATACCAGGAAAAAGTTTCCGATGCCGCGCTTGCGCTTTGGGAGACCTATGAGAGCGACAAGCGAGCAATAATAGAAAGCCTGCACGGCATAAACGGGTATGAGCTTTATCCCGAGGACGGGTCTATTCTGCATGAGACCGACGCGCGGGATTTGGCGGATAAGGCGCGAAGCCTCTGGCTGACTCTGAATTTTGCGGGCGAGTATTCCGCCGGGGAGAAGCCCGTGACAATAAGATTCAGAAAGTATATTCCAATGTTCCCCCAATACCGGTATGTGACCACGATGGAAGAGGTCCGCAAAAAATTTTTAGAGGTCTTTTCCGAGGAGTTTACAGATAAAATACTGAGCCAAGCTGTCGCCGACAGGGATTTGATGGAGCATAACGACAACATATATGTAGCATATAAGAAAAACGACGGCGAAGTCTCCTATAACAGCTGGATGCATCACGTCGAGGATGACGGCAACGGGAATTTCACGGTTGTTATGGCCGTAAGAAAACGCTCGGTTGACGATATCATCTATGTCAAGCTGCCGACAGGAAAAAATGCTGAGGGAAAGTTCGTGTTTACCGATTACCCCTATTGGGATAAATCAAAATAATTCTCGCGGACATACTCCGCAGGGAATGAAAAGTTTTCTTGTAAATCGCCGCTCTGCGTGATATAATCATATCGATAAAATTTTATCAAAGAGGGGATTTTTATGAAAACCGCAATTTACGGCGCAGGGTCGCTCGGCACCGTGCTCGGCGCATATCTCGCAAAGGCTGGCGTGGATGTCGATCTTATCACGCGCAACCGCGAGCATGTCGAGGCGCTCAACAGAGACGGCGCAAAGATAATCGGCACCGTCAATATGACAGTGCCCGTCCACGCGCTGACTCCCGACGAGATGACCGAAAAATACGAGCTGATAATCCTGCTGACAAAGCAGCTCGACAATGTCAATGTTTTAAAGAAGCTTCAGAAGAATATGACCGACGACTGCATCGTCTGCACGCTTCAAAACGGACTGCCCGAGCTCTCTGTCTCCGAGGTTGTCGGGGAGGACAGGACTATGGGCTGCACCGTCGCATGGGGTGCAACGCTCCACGGCAAGGGTGTGTCGGAGCTCACGAGCGAGCCCGACAGCATGAGCTTCGGTCTCGGCAGAATGAACGGTCAAAAGGACGAAAAGCTCATGCAGGTGAAGGCGCTGCTTGAGAAGATGTGCCCCGTTGAGGTCGAAGATAATTTCATGGGCGTGCGCTGGTCGAAGCTGCTCATCAACGCCGCGTTCAGCGGTATGTCTGCCGTTATCGGCGGCACCTTCGGCGATGCCGCGGAGAACAAGACCTCGCGTGTCTGCTGCCAGAATCTCATAAAGGAGTGCATCGATGTCGCCGCGGCTGCGGGAATAAAAATAGAGCCTGTTCAGGGCAAGGATATAGTGAAGCTCCTCGACTACAAGGGCAACGGCATAAAGAAAAAGATATCCTTTGCGCTCATCCCGATTTGCATCAAGAAGCACAGGCTCTTAAAGGCGAGTATGCTCCAGGACCTTGAAAAGGGCAAGAAGTGCGAGGTTGACGCGATAAACGGCGTTGTCTGCGCCTACGGCAGAAAGTACGGCGTGCCCACCCCCTATAACGACAAGGTCTGCGAAATAATCCACGGCATTGAGGACGGCAAGTATACATACACATTTGACAATGTAACGATGTTCTCAAATCTTCCCAAATAAGGACTGCCATATTCGGCGCAGAAAGTCGCTTTTTTGCCCGCTTGCAGTACCCTTGTACAGCTTCGGGACAAAGAAACCGCCTTCTGCATCCGACTATGACAGTCCGAAAAGAGGTTGCAAATTCGGCGCAGAAAGTCGCTTTTTTGCCCGCTTGCAGTACCTTTGTACAGCTTTATACAGTTAAACCGACCTATGAGGTTCATAGGTCGGTTTTTATGTTGCTGCATTGCTGCCGGGAATTTTTATTTTTCCGACAGCTCTCTGAAGCTTTTCATCATACCCTCGACACCTGCCGAGAAGGATGACGCGGTGTGTGCGCCGATGGAGAACATCTCCTGATAGTGGGCGTAGTCCTTGAAGAACAGCTTTTCCGCAAGCTTGCCGTAGCCCGCGAAGAACATACAGTAGTCGTTATCGGGAATGATGTAGCCGAGTGCGTCGTTTGCAAGCCCGAACACCGCAGTGTCTCCGCCGACAATATCGCAGATGCTCTTAAAATCGCTTGCCTCGCCCGTTATGCTGTTTTCCGCGAGCATATCGCCGGTGCCGCTGACAAGTCCGGGCGTTATCTCTCCAGGCACGAGCACTGCTTTGAAATCTCCGCCGAGCTCGAGATATCCCGTCTCCGTTTCAAGCTCATATACCCCTTTTTCGGGTCTGGTCATATCGAAGCACGCGAAGCCGAGCTTGCCTATCATTTTTTCGAGCGGATTATCGACTCTGAGCGCAATCTTCTTATGCACCGAGGTAAGCTTAGGCTCGAGCTCGCGCTCCTTTGCCGAACCTCTGCCTATCCTCTCAACTGCGTCTTTATACGCTTCGCCGCTGTTTTCGGGCGAGAGCAGAGGGCTCTTCTCTATCTCGTCGCGCTCCTTTGTCATGGCTAACACGAGCTTTCCGAGATCGCGTCCGAGAGCCTCCGTCTGGCGCGTAAAGTTCTCTTCTTTAACTCCGCCCGCACCTCTTCTCGGGTATATTCCGTTGACTGCGGCGTTGAAGAAAATGAAGTTTTCGCCCGCTTCGTTTACCGTGCGCTCCATATAGAACGGGAAATCGGCGGAGAGCATATTGCCCTTGTTGCTCTTTATCTTCAAGCCATTCGCATACGGGTGCGCGCCGAAGTTCGCCAGAACGGTCGGGCGGGAGGCCTTGTTATCGGGCACGAAGCGCAGGCGGTTGAGGCGCGGCGAATATTCGCGCGGCGGCCGCTTGGCAAAGAGAAAGTCTCTCATTCCGTACTCGTCGAGAGTCATATCGTCATAGGGCTTCTCTTCCGAATATTTTTCGAGCTTTTCAATGCTGTTCGTGCCTATCTGCGCCGCATAGAGCCGCCCCGGCTCCATATTTCCGACTGCCTCGGCAACCGCCTTTTTGGTCTTTCTGATTATGCGGTCGATAATTTCTCCGTCAACGCTCGGCTCGGGCTGCCCGTGAGAAATCAGCTTCGATATGTTTTTAAAGAATTTCTTCCCCGTCACGCTCCATATGCCCATGGTGTCTATCGAGCTGTGCGCGTGGGTGGAGAAAACATTTATATACCCCACGTTATCGGTTCGGCTGAATGAATCGAGCTCCCTGCGGATGCGCCGCACCGTGGTATTCGTAAGCCCTATGCAGTCAACGACGCAGAAAATCTCCGCAGCCTTCCCCTCGCCGTCGCTGAGCGCTATGACCCGCACCTTGATATCATCGAGCACTCCGCGCACCCTTCGCGGCGGCAGCGACAGGTTTCCGCCGATATAATATGCCTTTTTGCCGACATCGCGCGGCACTATGCTCTGCTCCGAAAAGCCGAGATACCAGCGATCTCCGGCGGTGTCCGCAATGCGTGCAACCGTCGGCTCCTCCTCTTTTGTTTTGCATTCTCCGAATGCCGGCGGCTCGGGCAGGAGCTTATTGAGCCCGCCTAAAAATGCGGTCATCCCGTTCTGCGCCCTGAACGCGCGCGCCGCGCCCTTTTTGAATTTTTCGTCAAAAGTGTACATATCGCACCTCCCGTACAGACAAAGCAATCCGCTTTATATTACATTTTATTTTGTTCTTATTTCGTTCCCTCTTTTTTGTCATTTTCCGAGCGGCACGGAGCATATGATTTCTGTGCCCGCTTTTCTTCCGTCCTTATAATACAATATTTAAAAAAATATCGCAACCCCGCTTATTCACGGTTCGTACAAATTTTCTTTACTTTGATTTAATGAATTTTTACTATTCAGTACACAATCCGATGGTATTATATAACCGTAGCGAGAGGGAAGGAAAGCCAAACGGCTACCAACTACGAAAGGACATCAGCAAGATGAAAAGCAAAAACTGTGTTCTTGTCTGTGTAACTCCGCAGAGCAAATGCGAACAGCTCATCCGCTCCGGCTCCGTCATAGCCAAGCAGTATGGAGTTCCGCTCGAGGTTCTCAGTGTATTCCATGAGAGGGACGGCGTAAGCCCCGATCCCGCGGTTCTTGAAGAACTTTATGAATGTGCGAGGAGCGAAAACGCGCAAATGAGCGTATATTTTAACGACAGCCCCGCTATTCTCGCCGCGGTCATCGCCAAAAAGAAGGGCGCCGTTGATATCGTCACCGGTTTCCCCAGAGAGAGAAGCTCGCACTTCGTCTCCGCCCTGCACACTCTTGTGCCGGATATACAGATAAGCATGGTCGACGTTGACGACAACGGCAAAATTTACCGCATGATCCCTCAGGACGCCCAGCAGCACTATGAAATGGTAGGCGCTCAGGGTACATAAACAAGACAACTACAAACTTTTCCGGTTTTTTCATTGTTATTCTCCAAAAATGCAGAGAGCTCACAGTTGATATTGTGAGCTCTCTGCATTTTGCTATGCCGCTCTTGACAATGAGCCTCTTATATTTTAGAATTAAAAATGATTATAAAACGTATCTGTGAGGACAATAAGAATGATAAAGGAATTTTTTATCGGCGAGCTTTCAAAAATAGAATCCGATTGGAAAAGACTTGAAGCGGGCTCCGAAATGACTTCGTTTCAAAGCTACGATTGGTCTCTGCTGCTTCTCAAGGACATTAAAGAGAAGCTTCTCAGGTCGATATTTTGGAAGCCCGTGTTCATATGCCATTTTAACGACGACGGAAAAATCGACATGATAGCGCCTCTCGTCGTGCAGTCAAGGTCTGTTAATCTTCGCTTCTATTCGATGACGAGCGGAATCTGCATTCTCGGCGAGAAGTCCTACTCTGACTATCTCAATTTTATCTATGAGGGCTGGAGCGACGAGGCGGCAGACGAGATTTTCGGATTTATTCACGACAACTACGGCGAATTGGAGCTGAGATTCAACAACGTTCCCGAAAGCTCTTCGCTCGCGAAATATATTTCCGCCCGTTTCGAGCTTCTCAACAGAGACGGCGAGACCGCCGTATTCGTCAAAAACCCCGCCGACGCCGACGAATATTACAAATCTCTCTCCAAGAACACGCGGCAGAACATCAGAACCGCCTACAACAGGCTGGCGAAAAGCGGCTTTGAATATGAAATAACGCTGTGCGACACCGTGCCCGACAAAGCCTCTGAAAAGGTCATGCATGACATACACAACGACCGCTTCATAAAAAAGAACGGCCTCGACGGAAAGTTCAGCATAAAGAAATTCATATGGGCCGCCGCGCACAAAAACAACGAGATAAAACATATCTGCGTGTTCAATGCGCTCAAGACGCTCGACTCGTCATGGCTGCTTCTCATCAGGATAAACGGCGAAATCGCGGGATATCTTTGCGGGCTCAAAAGCAAAGACACATATTATGTGCTGCAGAACAGCTTTTCGGAGAAATTCAGGGAGTTTTCTCCCGGTTTTCTCGCTTGCTACGACCTTGTAACAAGATTTGCGGGCGACGGCGATATAAAATACATAGACTTCACACGCGGCACGGAGGACTACAAGTATAAGCTCAACGGCACTGAAAAAAGTCTCTGCAATTTTGTGTTCAACATATAAGCTTAACCGTTTGAAAGTAATTTCACTTTACTCTCAAACGGTTTTTTTTTTTATTTTAAAAGGCAAGGCGGTGAACAGATAAGTCCGTTCGCCGCCTTGACCATTTATTCAAGCCAAATGTAAAGCCGTTTCACTTTACACCTCATTCACCGATTCAACGCCTCTCTCGGCGGTTTTGCACAGGTGGACGCTCTTGACGAGTCTGCTGTTTTCGAGCTCGTCGCGGCATTTTTCGGCGTCGCTCTCCGACTCGAACAGGGCGAAAACGGTGGGGCCGCTTCCGCTCATCTGTGCAAGCGAGCTGCCGCAGCGGCGCATAATGCTCTTTATTCTCACGCGCTCCGGCACCTCTATTGTCTGCTCAAAGACGTTGCCCGCGTGACGGCATATGCCCTCGAAATCGCCGTTTGCGGCGGCGTCGAGCATACCGACCTTGTTCGGATGATATATATAGTTCGCGGAATCGAAATCCCCGTAGGCGCGCGCAGTCGAGACGCCCGTTGCGGGCTTTGCGAGCACGACAAAACAGCTTTTAAGCGGCGGAAGACAGGAGAGTATGCCGCCCGTGTGCTGGGAGAGCATGGTGCCGCCCGAGATGCAAAACGGCACGTCGCTGCCGATTTTAAGCCCGATATCGCAGAGCTTCTGCGTTCCCATATCGG
>OICK01000485.1_pt1 | contig 18162 bp, 13 predicted proteins | sample 1581281 | NCBI WGS metagenome assembly OICK01 (sample SAMEA3882557, study PRJEB24775) | human gut metagenome | biome: human-associated habitat; feature: intestine environment; material: feces | place: Netherlands | collected 2009/2010 | reverse complement strand
AAATTAGATTGGGTAAATCTTTGCAAATTCTTTTTTGAAATGCTACAATACAAGAAAAATCTTTGCAAAGAAACTGCTAAGATTTCATCAGGTTTGAACAAAAAACTTTCCACCACAAAGCGCTTGCATAACCGGCGGGATTTGCTTATAATGAAGGTAAGCAAAAGTGCGACTGTTCCGGGGCAGCCCCGGAGGAAAATGGAGTGAAAACATATGGAAAAGCGTGTATTTTTGATCGTACTGGACAGCTTTGGCATCGGTGCGGAGCCGGATGCAGCCGCCTTTGGCGACGAGGGCACCAACACGCTGGGGGCCATTGCAGGGCATCCCAATTTCAGGGGCGATAACCTTGCCAGGCTCGGCATGTTCAATCTGGACGGCGTGACCTGCGGCACCCCCGCAGCCGCCCCCATCGGCACGGTATGCCAAACTCAGCACGGCCCGGTGCAGGGCATCCGGGGCGCGTTCTGGGCGCTTGGCGCGCTCACTCTGCCGGTGTGCCTTGCGGGCAGTGCGGTACTCAGCGACCCACCGCAGAAAAAGCAGCAGCCAAGCGGAAAAAACACCCTCGACCTCTCCCCGGGGCAGATGCTGCGTACAAAGCAGTACTGGCTGTGCGCGGGCGCGGTGTGCTTTTCCACACCGGCGGTGCTGCTGTTCAGCCCCATCATCCTAAAGTTGGGCATGGAGCGCGGGTTGGACGAGACTGCTGCGCTGTGGAGCATCGTACTGGGCAGCGTGGGCAGCGCTGCGGGACGGATGCTGATGCCCATGCTCAGCGACCACATTGGCCGCCGCGCCACCGACCTTGGGCTGTTTGCAGCTTCGCTTGGGCTGTCGGCGGCGTTCTGGGCAGCGCAGGGCTGGTGGGTGGTGGTGTGCTACGCCGGGCTCACCTTCTGCTACTCGGCGCTGGCAGCGGTGCTGCCCGCCCTTTCCACCGACCTGTTCGGCCTGCCCCACGCGGGGGTGAACTACGGCTTTCTGGCCTTGGGGCAGAGCGTGGGCAGTCTTACGTTCCCCTTTGCAGCCAACCTGCTGGCGCTGGAGAACGGACGGCACCTGCTTGCCATGGCCGGTGCGGCGGCGGGTTTTGCGGCCATTTGGGCGCTGCATCCGGTGCAGAAAGACCCACGCTGAAACGCACAAAAAGAAAGGACTGCAAAAAGTTTGCCGGTGCTTACGGCAGAATTGACAAAAACTTGACGATTGTTTTGTATAAAGCGGTGGAAATGCCAGTTAGCTCTGCATGACCGTAAAACCCGGCTGTACTTTTTACAGGAAATGACTTGCAAAATTCGTCCGTTTTCTCTATAATAAAATCATGCGTGGTAGTACCGGTGCAGGCGCTGAAAGAGAGCAGCGCACCCGGTTCGGATGCAAGCAGTATGGAGCAGCAGCTGTGCCGGCAGGGCGCGGCGGTGGTTTTATGCTGCCAAAGCGACATTTGTCAAAAGGAGAGTATGATTATGACCTATTCGCAGCAAGTACAGAATATGTGCCCGATCACCAAAGGTCCTAAGCATGGTCCGGCTCCCATCCCCGAAGAGGGCGCATGGGTCAAGGCCTATGAGATCAAGGACATCAGCGGCTACACCCATGGTGTGGGCTGGTGTGCACCCCAGCAGGGCACCTGCAAGCTGTCTCTGAACATCAAGAACGGCGTCATCGAGGAGGCTCTGGTGGAGACCATCGGCTGCTCCGGCATGACCCATTCCGCCGCTATGGCTGGCGAGATCCTGCCCGGCAAGACCATTCTGGAAGCTCTGAACACCGACCTGGTGTGCGACGCCATCAACGTGGCTATGCGCGAGCTGTTCCTGCAGATCGTCTACGGCCGCAGCCAGACCGCTTTCTCTGAGGACGGTCTGCCCATCGGCGCAGGTCTGGATGACCTGGGCAAGGGCTTGCGCTCCATGACCGGCACCATCTTCTCCACAAAGGCCAAGGGTGTCCGTTACCTGGAGCTGACCGAGGGCTACATCAACAAGCTGGCTCTGGATGCCAACGATGAGGTCATCGGCTATCAGTTCGTCAAGCTGGGCAAGATGATGGAGGACATCCGTCACGGCAAGACCCCCAACGAGGCTTACGAGAAGAACGTGGGTACTTACGGTCGCTTCAGCAAGGAGCAGGGCGCTGTGAAGTACATCGACCCGCGTGAGGAATAAGAGAGGAGGAACAACTCAATGGCAACTTTTGAATCTATGGATCGCCGTATGCCTAAAATCGAGGCATGCCTGAAGGCTAACGGTCTGGAGTCTCTGGACGCTTGCAACGAGATGCTCCTCGCTAAGGGCATCGACTGCGACAAGATTGTCCGCGGCGTGCAGCCCATCTGCTTTGATAACGCTGTCTGGGCATACACCCTGGGCACCGCCATCGCCGTCAAGCGCGGCCTGACCGACGCTGCCGAGTGCGCTGCTGCCATCGGCGAAGGTCTGGAAGCATTCACCATCCCCGGCTCTGTTGCTGAGCAGCGTCAGGTCGGTCTGGGTCACGGCAACCTGGGCGCTCGTCTGCTGAGCGAGGACACCACCTGCTTCGCTTTCCTGGCAGGTCACGAGTCCTTTGCTGCTGCTGAGGGTGCTATCGGCATCGCCCGCACCGCAAACAAGGTCCGCAAGACCCCCCTGCGCGTCATCCTGAACGGTCTGGGCAAGGACGCAGCTTACATCATTTCCCGTATCAACGGCTTCACCTATGTGCAGACCGAGTACGATATCCCCACCCAGACCCTGACTGTGGTCAAGGAGATCCCCTTCTCCGAGGGTGAGCGTGCAGCCGTTAAGTGCTACGGCGCTAACGACGTTATGGAAGGCGTTGCCATCATGAAGAAGGAGGACGTGCAGTGCTCCATCACCGGCAACTCCACCAACCCCGTCCGCTTCCAGCATCTGGTTGCCGGTACCTACAAGAAGTGGGCTATCGAGAACGGCAAGAAGTACTTCTCCGTTGCTTCCGGCGGCGGCACAGGCCGTACGCTGCATCCGGATAACATGGCTGCCGGTCCTTCCTCTTACGGCATGACCGATACCATGGGCCGTATGCACTCTGATGCACAGTTCGCAGGTTCCTCCTCCGTCCCGGCGCACGTCGAGATGATGGGCTTCCTCGGCATGGGCAACAACCCCATGGTCGGCGCAACCGTCGCTGTCGCTGTCGCAGTTGCTGAGGCTATGAAGTAAGAAAACGCCTTGCTTTTGAACGAGGAAGGTTTAAAACTCTTCTGATCGCAAAATGAAACAGGGAAGCATGTCCTTTCGCACCTTCTTTCAAAGGAATGAGAGGGAACATGCTTCCCGTTTTGTATGTCAGCGGGATTTTGGACTGGAAGAACAGATGTTTTTGCAGCGGAACGCCGCAGCTTTTTCGATGTGCCAGAAAGTCAGCGTTTATGCCAGAATCGTGGCATTTACCAAAAGCGCTTGCCTTTTTATCTTTTGTAGTGAGGAGGTGGCTTTGTATATGCAAATAGAGAAAAATATTGCAGCCACATTACAACGTAAGATGAAAGCGGCGGGAAAAACGAAGCTGGAATTCTCAAAAGAACTCGGCATTCCGCGCTCGACCTTTCAGGAGTATCTGAAGGGCGACAAATGTCTGCGCTCAGATTCTATTGAGGAGTTAGCAAAAAGTCTCTCAATCTCGCCAGCACAGCTGATCTCCGGGCCGGAATACACAGAAGCCTGCGGGTTATTCGGCACGGATGCGCTGCTTGCGGAACTACAGACACTGCATCCTCGCGCACAGGGACTTGCAAAGGAGGCTGTTTCGCTTTTGCAGACAGCGTTTCGGCTCTCAGTGGAGTGGGACAAACTGGACGCGCTTTCTGAGGTTCCGGTTCCAGATATGCCGGAATCTGCTTATCGATATGTGCTCTATGAGGCACACGGACCGGCTCGGATGCTCTATGCGTATGGAATTCTGGGTCAGCAGCAGCTAGACGGTATATGGATGACGCTTGCAATCACTGCGCCATTTTCCAACAATCGTGCCGCAGTCGCGCAGCTGACAAAGCTATGCACCGACCAGCAGCTTGAACCTATCCATATTCTCGACGTGATCCACGACTTTATGGATCACGAAACCAGAACATTATGACAGATCAAAACGATGTTGCTGCGAAAAAAGCACTATTAGCGGCATGATCCTTACAGCAATCCGAATTTGAATAAATTCTGCGGCGAGAACAAACGCATACTCGGAGGATGGCAGGATTCAGTGAATACAAGGGATAGCAGAACGGCAGGCCCATGCTTTGGGCCTGCCGTCTCTTTTGGGTCATGGTTTTGGTCAGATCAGAAAGCCAGCGGCGCAGAAACTGCGCCGCTGTAAACAAAGAATAGACGAAGATTATTTGTTATACCCACATAAATTTAGATCTGCACAATCTGATCTATCGCATAAAGTGGCAGATTCACAAGCCATTCTTCTTTTTTGTAGTCTGCCATAGAGGTGCGGACAGAAACTTCAGGTGAAAATTTTTCCTGATATGTTTTCAGGCTTTTTGCTCGGAGGTTTACTTCTGCCTTTACTTCAACAGGTACAATTCGCTCGCCCGTATCAACGACAAAGTCAATCTCGCAGGAGCCTCTGTCATTGGTGTAGTAATATACATCCAAATCCTCAATCGTTTTCAGCTGCTGACAAACATACTGCTCCGTAAGGGCGCCTTTAAACTCAACAAAAAGGTCATTGCCGTCAAGTAAAGTACGCTGGCGAAGTCCAGCCATGCAGCCAAGAAGCCCGACATCTACCACAAACAACTTAAATGCTTTCAAGTCCTCATAAGCCCGCAGGGGAATGCCAACTGTATTGACGCGGCTTACCTTATGAACAAGGCCACAGTCACTGAGCCATAGAAGGGCGGTTTCGTAGTCTTTTGCACGTGCACCTTCACGCACGAGGCCGTATATAAACTTTTTGTTTTCTTTTGCCAACTGAGAGGGGATACTATTCCATAACATACGCAGTCTTGGAACGATTTCATTGGGAGCGTGCTTGGAGAAATCCTGTTCGTATGCCGCAAGAATCCTTTTTTGAATTTCACGAACTTCATTAAAGTCCTTGTTTTCTGTAAAACTTTGTACTGCTTCAGGCATTCCGCCGACAAAATAATAGTGCTTCAAAGCATCAATATATGTTTGCTTGAAGCTCGTGATCATTTGGAAGTCTTGGCTATCCAGAAGCGCGGCAAATTGCTCTTTGCCGGTTGCCATTAGAAACTCTTTGAAAGAAAGGGGATATAATTTTAGGAAATCTACCTTGCCAACAGGGAAAGACGTGCCTTGATGCAAGGCGATACCGAGCAAAGAACCGGCGCATACAATGTGATACTGCGAAGCATTTTCATAGAAGTATTTGAGAGATGCCAAGGCTCGTGGAACTTCCTGTACTTCATCAAAAACCAACAGAGAATTGTTGGGGTCAATTTTATGGCCTACATACAGCTCCAAGCCCATAATTAAACGATCTGTATCCAGATCAGAAGCAAACAGCTCGGCCATTCTGGAATTGGAGTCAAAATTGATGTATACGGTATCTGTATATGACTGTCTGCCAAACTCTTTCATCAGCCAAGTCTTACCAACCTGCCGAGCGCCTTCAATAATCAAAGGCTTCCGGCGCTTGCTTTGTTTCCATTTTAATAGCTTTTCTATGGCAACTCGGTACATATATGCACCTCCATCCTTATAATTCAAGGATAGTATAGCATAGAATCACAAAAAATACAACGAAATTTAGACTGATAGTCACACTTTTTGCAACGAATTAAGGTTGTACGCTTCTAAAGGCGTTTTCTATGCGTGCTTATGTAGTTGGCGCTGAAAAAAGAAGGACTGTTCTGAATATATTACAGCGGCGCAGATTCTGCGCCGCTGTAAACAAAGAACAGGAAGAAATCACAGGAGACACGCCGCCTGCCAGCCCTCGCCCATGCCGGCCAGATGCAATCCCTCTTTGCCGGTGTTATTCATCAGGTCGCGCAGATCGAGCAGCAGCGCCTTGCGCAGATACTCGATTCCTTTTTCGCGCAGCCCGTTTTGCAGCGCAAAGAGTGCATGACTGGCAAAACTCAGCGTAGAGTCGTGCAGACAGAGCGGTTCAAAATCGTTCCATGCCTGCATTTTTTCTTCCTTTGTGAAAAGCTCTGGCAGGCGCGTCATGAGAAGCAGCACGTCGGCCTGCTTCACAACTTTATATCGCTGTAACCGATCGAAGCAAACATGATGATAGCTTGCGCCGAGATCTGGCTTTAGTGCTGCAATATCCACCGGTTCCAGCAGATGGAACGTTTCGTCCTGCGCAAGATGCCCGCTGTCCGGATCATGCGGCCAAGGAATCGCATCATGAAGCGTCTGCCATGATGCAATTTCTTCTTCCGACAAGCCGAGAGCCAGATATGCAGGTTTACCTTGCAGCGCTTTTGCCGCATCTATGGCAAGCGCCAGATTATGCTGCACCATGACGTTCGTGAAAAGGTTGTTGCGCGTGATACCGCAGTATTCATCAGGTCCCTTGCAGAACATCAGATCCGCCTGTGTGTGCGCACGGTTCCATGTGTATCGGCTGGTCCAGAAGCGGGCGGTTTCAATGAATACAGGTGCGGCCTTATGCAGATAAAATTCTTCATCCCCGGTTTCCCGGCAGTATTCACCCAAGGCATAGGCCACGTCCGCCGTGATGTGAACCTCGCTGCACCCAATGTCCCATGTCTCGCACTGTTCGCTGCCATCGAGCGCCGCCATCCAAGGATACCGCGCTCCGGCAGCATTCATCTTTTTTGCATGATCCCTGGCTGCATCCAACGCATTTGCGCGATACAGGCACAGATTTTTTGCGGCTGTTTTATCGTTCTTCAGGAAGAACGGGAGCATAAACAGGTCTGTATCCCAGAAGTAACAGCCCTTATACCGTGCATGGGTCAAACCTCTTGCGCCGATGGAAACGGTCGGATCATGTGCGGCGCAGCTTGCCATAAGCTGAAACATCGAATAGCGCAGACCGATTTGCAGTTCTTCATCGGGAAGCGTTCTGTCGCAATTCTGCCATGTATGCGACCACGCGGCAGTATGCGCGCCCCAAAGCGCGTGGAAACTCCAATCACCCGGAGCAGCCGCAATGCGCTCATCTGCGTCGCGGCTTGTACGGATGCAGACCAGCTTCTCAAGCACCAGCGTCTGTCCGGCAACTGCATGAGCGGTCAGCGGACAGGTGACTTCTGCACCGCTGTTCTGCACGATTCCCTGCGTAAATTCCGGCGCATGAAATTGGACTTCCTGCTCAATGCGTAAGCCTGTTCCGACAGTTTCAAACGTGCAGGAGAAAAGGTTGCCATTGTCCGTCACAAATTGCAGTGGGGCGAGCTGCACCAGCTCCGTATTTTCCTTTACCTGATCGTCAGGGATTGGGCTGTTGCAGCTTGAAAAATTGATGCCGCTGCGCATTTCAACTTCTACATCGTTCTGAACGCGAATTTCAAACCGCTGCATCAAAAGCGCAGGCAGTTCTTTCGGGAAAAAGCGTGTGTATCGCACGTCCGCGCGCGTATCTCCGGCTGCCAGTGTAAAATCTGCATGGAAGCTGGCTGATTTCAGATCAAGTGTCCGATGAATCGAGGAAGCGAGAACGGCGGGTACACCATTCAAAAGAAGTGTTTCGCAGATTGGAGACGGAAGATTCACAAAGTCCGTAATCCCATCCTTGATTTCCCCGAAAATTCCCGCAAGAAACAGTCCCTGCTGCGTCGGACGCAAATCCGGTTCAAAAGGCAAATACCCTCGAACACCCATACGCCCGTTTCCAAGAAAAAAGACGCTCTCTAAAAACTCGTCATTCCAGCCATCTGCCTCAGAGCAAATCTCCCAAGGCAGCAGTTTCAAATCGTTCCGCATGATGACCCCTCCTTATAAGCCGTCAGCAGCGCATGACACAGGAAGCCTGCGCAGGTGGCAAATGCACTGCCTGTCGTACACTCGCCGGTATCTGCATCAACGCTCTCACAAGCAATCCCATTATCCATCGGCATGATGGTCAACTCGCGCAGCGCCTGCTCTGCGTGACCGCAAAGAAGGCTGTTGCACAAGCTCAATACCCAAGGCCAAGGTGCGTGCGGGCAGCCGATCTCTGCAATGGGCTTCCCGGCAAAGCTGAATTTATAATCTGCTGAGCGGATCATGCGAACAGTATTTTGCCAGATCACATCCGTCCTTTCGCAGAAGCCGTAATACGGCAAGAGCTGCAAACTTCCGGGCGGCTCATCATAGACATCGTGATGCCCGGCCAGATCGACCGACCATGCAAAATACGGCTGTCCGTCTGCATCCTTTTTGACGCAATGCGTGAAAATCGCCGCGCGCACAGCGTCTGCTTCCGCAAGCAGCGATCCGCGCTGTGCCGGCCGCCAGTCTGCCAGCAACTGCAACGCACGCCAGACAAGCACGTTGTCATACGTCAGGTACGGATGCACGATCTCATCATCCGTTGGCTGCAGGAATGTTTCGTAAAGCGCAGTTTCTGGGTGGCGTACTTCCTGTAGGCGCGTCAAAATCAGCGAAAGACCATCCTGCACAAAGCGTTCCTGCAAAAATGCTTCATCGCGCGTTTCGGAAAGGTACGCCTGGAGCGCCAGTACCGGCGCGACCAGCTCATCCAGCTCGAACCCTGGTTCCAGCATGGTCCCGTCGATAAACCGGGAATGTACGCCGATGTTTTGCCGCTGGCGGGTGAAAACATAGGTCAGCACTTCTTTTGCAAGCGCAGCGTCCGCACGCAGGATTGTCGGGAACGCCCACAGGAGCGAATCTCGATCCCAATAAGCGGCGCTGACATAGTAGCGCGTGGAGCGGCTTGTTGCACAGATCAACTCCTCGGTATCGAATGTCCGACCGGTCGCATAAAACAGGCAGAAGAACTGGTTGACGTTGTATACCTCCGTTAGTTCTGGCGTTGGGAGCTGCATGGTGCACTTGTCCAGCCAGGCGGCCGTCTTTCGATACAGCCAATCCCAGCCGCGGCGAAGCTGCTCTTTCGCGCTGGTCGCAGCGGCGACTTCTTCAAAGCCAAGACCCCAGAAAATCGTGAACGCTTCTTCCTGCCCAGCTTTGGCGTCAAGCTCACAGGAGATCTGATAGGAAATGCCGTTTTCTGTCTGCGTCCATTCGCTTTGGCCTGCACGGTCTGTCATAGGAGCAAGCGCGAATACCGGGAAACCAACGCGATAATCCATGATAAAGCTGCTGTTCCATGCGCTTTCATAAATGTGCGCCTGACCGGTCAGTTCTTTATCCTCGTTGACGCAATGAACACTTTTACTCCATAGACCGCGCGCGCCAAGTTTTAAGCGGCAATCTGTTCGCGCTGTGACAGACAAACGTATCGCAAACCCGCGCTCTCTAACCGGCGTCAATACGGTGAATTTGACCGTGGCCTGTTTGGCTTCCTTATGACCGGACGGAATCCAGAAGTGTTCCCGCGACCATTGCAGACCTGTAAACGCCAGTTCTTCCTGATCGATCTGGATAAACGGCTGCATCAGCGGCACATTTTCCGTTCCGCAAAGCTCGATCATGCCGCGCTGCTGCATGGAGAGAAAAGTCAAATCCTCGATTGCCGCAGTCTGCTCATTCAGCTTAGGCAGCGAAATCATTTCGTTTCCGGTTGGTAAATAACGTTCCATACGCATCCCTCAGTTCAAAATTGGTTAATCGCTTAAATGTGCGTTCATGTTAAATATAACAAAATTCATGGTCTTGTCAAGGAGAATTTAGAGAAAATCAAAAATGGTATTGACAGACGTGACAAGATTCGCTATAGTTTGAATAGAAAAATGATTTAAGCGGTTAACCGAACTGGGGTGAAGATATGGCACGCGCGACGCTCAAGGATGTAGCACAGGAGGCTGGTGTTTCATCGGCTACAGTATCCTATATCTTGAATGGGAAACGCTCGATCTCTGAAGAAACAAAAGCCCGCGTCATGGAGGCAATCAAAAAACTGGATTATGTACCTGATCTGAATGCACGCGGCCTGACGATGCGGGATTCCAAACTCATTGGCGTCGTTGTTCCGCAGACGGAGCCCGGTGAGCGTCTGATGTTCCAGAACAGTTTTTACAGTGAGATCCTCGGCAGCATTGAATATTACGCGCGTCTGAGCGGCTATCATATTCTGATTTCTGCAACGGACGCAAATGAAAGCTATCTGACGCTGGCCAAGAAGCGGAATCTGGATGGAATCATTGTAATCGGTATGTATCCGGACGAATTTTACCAGCAGATGAAAAAGACGCAGATTCCGATTGTCCTGATCGATAGCTACTGCGGCGACCACTATTATCACTCTATCCGAATCGATGATGCGTATGGCAGCTATCTTGCCGCAAAGCACCTCCTATCACACGGACATCGGGAAATCGCGTTCTTCTGCGGCCAAATCAAGGAAAACGGCGTTATGAAAAAACGCCTGATTGGATTCCAGCAGGCATTAGAGGAATATGGCGTTCCGTATCAGGAACAAAACATTTTTGAGGGACAGATTGATTACCGCAGTGGTATCGCTCTTGCAAAAGAACTCGTTTCCAAAAAGCTCCCGGCAACGGCAATCGTCTGCGCGGCGGATATTCTGGCAATCGGCGCCATCCGCGGACTATATGAAGAAGGCTTGCGCGTGCCGGAGGATTACTCTGTGATTGGCTTTGATGATCTGGAAGTTTCACAATATCTGACGCCGGGGCTTACGACTGTCCGGCAGCAGATTTCGCTGAAAGGTCAGAAAGCTGTTGAGCTGCTGCTCAAGCACATTGAAGATCCGACGCTTACAAAGCAGGAGGAAATTTTGCCGCTCCAGCTTGTGGAGCGTGAGTCCGTCCGCACTATTTAATTGTCTTTCACGCCGCAAGGCGTAAAAAAACGGCCTGCATCTACTTTGACGAGACGATACAGGCCGTGGGAAAGAAACTCGGCGAAAGTCCTTCCCGTACTCTATATTCTAAGCGAGAAGGGCGAAAAAATCAACATTACAGGAGGAACAACAATGGAAAAGACCCGGATTTTTTCGCTGATTGCACTGGTTCTTGCCATGCTGATGGTGTTTGCAGCTTGCGCACCCGCAGCCACTGACAACAAATCGAACGACAGCGAACAGACCACCCCCGCTGATACTCAGCAGACTGAGGAACCGGCAAAGACGGATGATGCCGCAGCCCAAACCCCGGCAGAGCCCGTGACGATCACCTATTGCAACTTCAATTCGTCTGGCGGCAATGAGGAAACGCTTCAGAAAATGGTCGAAGCCTTTGAAGCCACCCATGAGAACATCAAGATCGAAGTTGAAACAATCGGCTACGATGATTATTTCACGCAGATGCAGACCCGTGTTGCGGGCGGCACTGCTCCTGACTGCTACGAGCTGAACATTGAGAACTTTGCAGCCTATGCAAACAAAGGCCTGCTTGCAGAGATCACCGGTCAGGACCTTTCCGGTCTGAATGAAACCGCCCTCGGCGCGTTCAACGTGAATGGCAAGCAGTACGGCTTGCCGGAGAGCTTCTCCAATGTCGTCCTGATTTACAACAAGGATCTGTTCGATCAGGCTGGCGTTACATATCCGACGGATGATTGGACGCAGGATGATGTTCAGAATGCTGCTGAAAAGATTCGCGCGCTGGGTGACGATATTTTCGGTATCTGGCAGCCGATCACCTACAACGAGTTCTTCAAGGTCGTTGCACAGTACGGCGGCAGCCTGCTGAACGAGGATAAGACGCAGTTCACGATCAACTCCGAAGAAAACATCAAAGCAGCACAGACACTTGTTGACCGTGTTCTGGTCAGCAACGTGCAGCCGAACTCCGTCCAGCAGGGCGGCATGGGCGATTGGGATATGTTTATGAGCGGTCGTCTCGGCATGATCCCCACTGGCATCTGGGCATTCCAGACCTTTACGGAAAACTGCGATTTCGCATGGGACATCGCTGTTGAGCCTGGCAGCACGCAGAAAGCTACCCACTTCTTCTCCAACTGCGTTGTTATGAACCCCGAAACCGAGCATCCGGAGGAAGTTGCCGAGTGGCTGGCATGGCTGACCTCCAGCACCGAATCCGCTGATATTCGTCTCGCGGCTGGCTGGGATCTGCCCGCACTCAAGAACCTGAACGCTCTGTCCAGCTATCTGGAGATCACGCCTCCTGACAACCGCAAGGCTGTTTTCGAGAGCCTTGATTATCTGGTCATGCCGCCCGTCATTGAGGACTACGCCCTCATGAGCGACATTATCGGTCAGTACCTCTCCGCAGCGGCTGACGGCACCATGACTGTCACCGATGCTCTGAACGCGGCGCAGGCTGACTGCGAAGCACAGATCACCCTTGGTTAACAACTTTCTTGGCGGGCGCTTATGCGCCCGCCTTTTTAGGGCAAAGCCGTACAATTCGACAAGTGCATTCGGCGGAAGATTTTGTTCCAAGCCGAGATTTGAAATATGCAGGAATACTGGATGTATTTCAAATGTTTCAAACCGAAGGATTGAGACAAAAGATCCGCTGAAGGCCGCAGACACAATTGTGCGGCTTTGCCAAAGATAAAGGAGGCAGACAGATGAAAACAAGTAAAACTGGGCCTCGGCTGAAAAAGCCGGGTGGAGAGGGTCTGCTGCGAGCGTCGCCGTTTTTGCTTCCCAGTCTCATCGGTCTGGCAATCTTTTATCTGGCACCGATGGTCGTTTCTATCTTCATCAGCCTGACAGACTGGAATGGTCTTGACCGACTGTTTGCGGATGGTTTCATGCAGGAGCATTTTATCGGCCTTGATAATTACAAGGCGATTCTGACAAGTCAGGAATTTTGGAAAGTCTTAAAAAACACGCTGACCTATATCGTTTTGTATCTGCCGCTTATGATGGCCGTATCACTGGCTGTTGCATCGCTTCTGTCGCAGCAGCGGCGCGGCGTCGGTGTGTTCCGTGTGCTGTACTATATTCCGGTCCTGACCTCTTGGGTCGCGGCATCGTTGATTTGGAAAAGCATTCTGGCCCCGCAGTACGGTGCTATGAACAACATCCTTGCTTTCTTTGGGATTGAAGGTCCCGGCTGGCTGTTGGATGAAAAATGGGCGATGCCCGCAATCGTATTGGTGTCCGTATGGAAAGACATGGGCTTCTTTGGCCTGATTCTTCTGTCCGGTATGGTTGGCATCAACCGAACCTATTATGAAGCCGCAGAAATTGACGGCGCAGGCGCTTGGACGCGCTTCTGGAAAATCACGCTGCCACTTCTCACACCGGCGATTTTCTACGTTCTGATCGTCAGCCTTATCAACTCGTTCCAGCTTTTCCCGCAGATCATGATTATGACGGACGGTGGTCCGAATGGAGCAACACAGGTTATGGTGGAACGTATTTATAAGTACGGCTTCCGCTATTTCAAGATGGGTTACGCTTCAGCGTTCTCTTGGATTTTGTTCCTGATTATCATGGTTTGCACAGCAATTCAGATGCGCGGACAGAAACGGTGGGTGAATTATGACGCATAAGAAAAAAATCGGCACAGTAGCCTATTACGTTGTCGGCATTTTGATTGCAATACTGGCGATCATTCCATTCCTCTGGATGGTCAGCACGTCACTCAAGGCGCGCGGTGCGCTTATGAGTATTCCGATTGAATGGATACCAAAAGAACCGACGATTGCCTCCTATGTAAAGATGTTTTCAAAGTTTCCGTTCTTCAGCACCATCGGGAACAGCTTATTTATCTCCGTGACCTACACGTTCATTACGTTGATCTCGGCGTCTATGGCGGCTTTTGCTTTTGCAAAGCTCAAGTTTCCAAAGGCTGATCTGCTGCTCAAGGTGTTTCTGGCAACAATGATGATCCCAACGCAGGTCACGATCATTCCGCTGTTTGTCGTCATGAATAAGATGTCATTGATTAACAGCTATGCCAGCGTCATTCTGCCGTCTATTTTCCGGCCGTTTGCCGTGTTCCTGCTCGTTCAGCAAATGCGGACGATCCCGAACGACTATCTGGATGCAGCCAGCATTGACGGTGCATCAACCTTTACAGTTTACTTTAAGGTTGCACTGCCGCTTTGTGCGCCGACGCTTGCGACCTTGTCGATTACGACGTTCATGGAATCTTGGAATGACTATCTCTGGCCGCTGCTTATGCTGACAGACAAGACAAAAATGACGCTTCCGATTGCCCTCTCGACACTGAACGGTCAGTTCGCAACGGAGTATAACGTCCTGATGGCGGGCAGCCTGATTTCCATGATCCCGATTATTCTCATTTATTGCTTCGCGCAGAAGTATTTCCAGAACGGCATGATGGCCGGTGGTATCAAGGGGTAAACCATGCAAAGATTTGAAAGTTCTGCATTCCAGGCACATATATCCTGCCCACGCACCGATGCGCAGCTTGTGCGTCACGGCGCAGTTCTGACGGTAAATCTGTCCTATCAGGGCGCATACGGAATGGGCGAGAAATATGACGCGCTGAATCAAAAAGGGCGTGTCGTTGTCAATCAGGTGGAAGAAAAGTTCTGCTTCCAAGGTGAAAAAACATATTGCCCGGCGCCGTTCTTCTGGACAGACAGCGGATTTGGCCTGTATGTTGATACCTGTGAAACTACAACGTTCCATTTTGACGAGAACTCTGTGACGATCGATCTGCCGGAATCTGCCCCCGTTGTGGCCTTTTCCGGCGAACCGGCGCAAATTGTCAGCGCATATATGGAGCTGTTCGGAAAGGCTGTTCTGCCGCCTGAATGGGCGTTTGGCGTGTGGATTTCCGCAAATCGCTGGAATTGCCAAAAAGACGCGGAGCAGCAGATCGAGAACCTGAAAAAGCACGATTTCCCGGCCAGTATTCTGGTGCTGGAGGCATGGAGCGACGAAGCGACGTTTTATATCTGGAACGGGGCGAAATACCAACCGAACCCAGACGGAGCTGCGCTCCAATATGACGATTTCGATTTTTCGGGTTCCCCATGGCCTGACCCCAAGGACATGGTGGATGCACTGCACAAGGCCGGGCTGCATCTTGTTCTCTGGCAGATTCCTGTCTACAAAAAGCAGGGGCCCGACGAGATCCTGAACGTACAGAATACGCTTGACCGTGAGGATGCTGTGCGGCGCGGCTTATGCGTCCATCTCGCAGACGGAACACCCTATACCATCCCCGACGGACATTGGTTTTCCGGTTCCATGATCCCGGATTATACTAACCCGGAAACCGTTCGGACGTGGTTTGACAAACGTCAATATCTTCTCGATATGGGCGTAGACGGCTTCAAAACCGATGGCGGCGAGTTTATCTATCGCCCAGATGTGCGTTTTTGTGATGGCAGCGACGGGAAATCCGGAAAGAATCGCTACGCACGCGATTATACCTGCGCATACCGCGATTTTATCGGTTCGCAGCGGGTTTTGTTCAGCAGAGCCGGGTTCTCCGGGCAGCACACTGTCCCGATGCACTGGGGCGGCGATCAGCAATCACAGAACGCAGAACTGCGAAGCCAGCTTCACGCCGGGCTTTCGGCCGCGGCATCCGGTATTCTGTTCTGGGGCTTTGACATTGCCGGGTTTGCTGGCCCGCTTCCGACGCTGGACCTCTATCGCCGCGCAACACAGATGGCCTGTTTCTGCCCGATCATGCAGTGGCATTCCGAACCGGATGGCGGGCAGTTCAAAGAGCTGATGCCGGGCGGTGAGGGCAACAACGAACGCAGCCCGTGGAATCTGGCTGCTGCCTACAACACGCCTGAATTTGTCGATGAGATGCGCTTCTGGCACAAGCTGCGTGAGCGGCTGCGCCCGTATCTTTGGGAGACTGCGCAGGCGTGTGTGGCTGGCAATATGCCGATGATGCGGCCGCTGGCGTTCCTCTGGCCCGAAGATGAAGCTGCACTTGCCTGCGAGGACGAGTATATGCTTGGCGATGCACTGCTTGTTGCGCCGCTTCTGGAAGAAAACGCAAACACCAGACAAGTCTACTTGCCAGATGGTGAATGGATTGGATTCTTTGATCGAAAACCGTACCAAGGCAAGCAGATGATTTGTACGGACTGCGACGGAAAGATCCCGGTTTTTATCCGAAGCGGATATGAAAAACAATTCTGAAAGGACGTGTCGGAGCTGATTCAGCTCCAGCATTTGCTAAAATTATGAGAAGATTTACTGCATATATTTTTGATTTGGATGGTGTGCTTTGCCATACCGACAAATTCCATTTTGCGGCGTGGGCTGCGCTGGCAAAGAAACTTGATCTTCCGTTTGATGCGTCTGTCAATGACCGGCTGCGCGGTGTCAGCCGTATGGAGAGCCTTGACATTGTCTTGGGTGAGAAGAAAGACGCTTTCACTGCGGAGCAAAAGACGTTGTTTGCCAAGGAGAAGAATGCAATTTATCGTGGTTATCTGCAAACTATGACACCGGCCGATCTGGACGAAGATGTGCGCAGTACACTGCTGAAGCTGCGCGCGGACGGTCATAAACTGGCCGTGGGGTCGTCCAGCAAGAATGCTCCGCTGATTCTGGAGCGCATTGGGCTTGGCAGCTTTTTCGATGCAGTTGCCGACGGAACACAGATCACCCACTCCAAGCCAGACCCGGAGGTGTTCTTATTGGCGGCAAAGCTCCTTAGCGTAAAGCCGGATGATGCGCTCGTTGTGGAGGACGCTGAAGCTGGCATACAGGCTGCAAAGGCCGGCGGCTTCTACGCCGCTGGCATCGGACCCGCAGCAAATTTTTTGCTTGCGGATTTCCGTTTGCAAAAGCTTTCCGACCTGGTGAAAACGTTTGCGTAAAAGGGCTGAATTCTACTCCGCAATAGACAAAGAATACGCTGCCGACAGCTTACCGGCAGCGTATTTTCATATTTTGGAGTCGCGGAGCCACTGCTGGAATTCCTCCAGCGAGATGATCTCGCGGTCACACTTCTTCTTTTCTTCTCTGGCCTGCTCGCTCCAAGCGTAGAACTGCTCGTCGGTGATGCGCCCGGCTTTGATCCACGCGAAGCGCTTTTTGTACTCCTTGCGGTACGCCTTGAAAATCGGGTCGTCGGTCTGTTTTTTCGTCCACTGCCGGAACGCGCCGATCTCGCGGCAGCGCTGTTCGCCGTACTTCACGGGGCGCTCGCAGTACTCCGCGCTCACGCGCCCAGTCTGCGGAAACCAGCGGCCGCAATTTTTGCAGCGGCGCACGGTCACGCCGCGCTCGACGCAGCTTCGCAGCGAATAGTCGATCATGTCCCGCACGGCGGACGAGTACAAAACAGGCGCGCAGCGGCCCGGTTCGACCGGTTCAAAGCTCAGCGGGATCGGCTTAAATCGGAACAGTGCCGGATCTCTCGGCTGGTCGTATACCCATGTGACAGCAGGCATGAAAAAAGAAGCCGCACAGAAAATCAGCGGCTTCATGGCAAGCGTCGGATGAAAACAGCGAAAAATAACTGCGCCGCCTGCCGGAAGTGCTCCGGCAGACGACGATTTGAATGAACAATTATCCAACGCAAGCAGGAATTTCGACCGGCGTCCCAATTTTGTATGGCTCAATACTTAAAATGCAATCATTTGATGCTGCACCATATGCTCGCGTCCGTTCAATTTCAACAACTTCCTTAATTGAATCTACGGACACAACAACGGTAAGCCCGCTATTTTCTTCGCTTATCATTCTATCTCTGTGTGTTTGGGTGCTACATAACACTTCGCGATATGGCAAATAAGCGCTTACTAGTCCGATTAGGTTTGCAGAAGTATTATAGGGAGTATCTGTAATAGCTATATTTTCTGGGCGGCTAATAACTGGACCACCTGAGTTTCCGGGGAATGTAGTTGCATCAATTAAAAAGTTTCGAGAACTGGAGTCATGGTAGACATTCTCTACTCTTGAAATACAACCCATTCTGCATACAGGGGTTTTAACAGTACTATTAACAAAGTCGCTAGCAATACTCACGGGGAAGCCAAGCGTATATGCTAGTCCTCCTTCACAAACTCCGGTATCACGCATTTGCTGCAGTGTAAGGGTATGGTGCCTTAAATCGAAGAACGGAAGCTGAGCACCTTCCGATAGCGCGGGGTTGATATTAATATGGCATGCGATCACATCTGCAGCTGGATGAGCGCTGTAATTTGGAGTGCTATTTTCGGAAGCCAGGGA
>OICK01000482.1_pt1 | contig 18179 bp, 16 predicted proteins | sample 1581281 | NCBI WGS metagenome assembly OICK01 (sample SAMEA3882557, study PRJEB24775) | human gut metagenome | biome: human-associated habitat; feature: intestine environment; material: feces | place: Netherlands | collected 2009/2010 | reverse complement strand
CGGGAATCGAACCCGCCTCCTCGGCTTGGGAAGCCGATGTACTACCGATGTACTAACCCTGCGAACCGTTACCTGCTGATTATAACAGACTCCCGGCGGTTTTGCAACCGCTTTTTTTGTCGGAACCGGGAAAACTGCGCCGCCCGGCCGGGGATGGGCAGTCCCGGGCCGGGCGGCGCAGGTTCAGATGACGTAGTTGTCCCCCTGGGGCAGGGACATCAGGTCTGCCAGGGTCACGCCGGAGAAGTATTCCCGGGTCACCCGGTAATACCCCTCCCACACCGGCAGCGTCCGGCAGTCGGCCGCCCGGGCACAGGCGCCGGCCCCGTCCTTCAGGCAGCTCACCGGGGCCAGATCGCCCTCGGACCGCAGCAGAATGTCCCACAGGGTGTACGTCTCCGGCTCCCGGGCCAGGCGATACCCACCCCCGATGCCGTGAACGCTCTCAATGAAACCGGCGGCCTTCAGGGCAGGCATCAGCTTCTCAATATATTTCAGCGAGATGTCCTGCCTTGCAGCGACCTCCTTCATGGGGATGTAACCGCCGTTGCGATGCTCCGCCAGGTCCAAAAGGATCCGGATGGAATACCGCCCTTTTGTCGAGATCATGCTATCTGCCTCCTTCGTCTCCCTCCATTATACCCCCAAACCGGTGGGTAAGGCAAACCTTTTTTGGTAAATTTCCACATTTTCTGTCGGAACATTTGCATATTCATGATGAATATGCTATACTGCTGAAAAATCCACAGAAATGAGGTGCTCTTATGGACCAATACAAGATCATCCAGGTAAAGGAAAGCGTTTTCGCCGATAATGACCGGGAGGCGGACCGGGTCCGCCAACAGCTGAAGGGCCAGGGGACCTTTCTGCTGAATCTGATGTCCTCCCCCGGCAGCGGCAAGACCACCACCCTGCTGCGCACCGTGGAGGGGCTGAAGGATCAGCTGCGCATCGGCGTTATGGAGGCCGACATCGACTCCGACGTGGACGCCGCCGCTATGGCGGGCGCAGGGGTCCGCTCCATCCAGCTGCACACCGGCGGCATGTGCCACCTGGACGCCGGCATGACGGAGCAGGGCCTGCAGGAGCTGGGGACGGAGGACCTGGACCTGGTGGTGCTGGAGAACGTGGGAAATCTGGTGTGCCCGGCGGAGTTCGACACCGGCGCCGTGAAGAACGCCATGATCCTCTCTGTGCCGGAGGGCCACGACAAGCCCCTGAAATACCCCCTGATCTTCACGGTGTGCGACGCTCTGATCATCAACAAGATCGACGTGCTGCCCTATTTCGACTTCGACATGGACAAGGTGGTGGAGTACGCCCACCGCCGCAACCCCAATCTGAAGATTTTCCCCATCTCCGCCAAGTCCGGCCTGGGCGTGGATGCCTGGCGTCAGTGGCTGCTGGCCGAGACCCGGGCCTGGAAGGAGAGCTGACCCCATGGAGCAGATTTTCTCCCAGCTGTTTTACGAGGTGGAAAAGCACCGGGACACGGTGCTGGTGACCCTCATCGCCGACCGGGGCAGCGCCCCCCGGAAGGCCGGGGCACAGATGCTGGTGGGGGCGGAGGGCCGCCTGGTGGGCACCATCGGCGGCGGCGCGGTGGAGGGCCGCAGCATCCAGCTGAGCCAGCAGCTGCTGGCCCAGCGCCGCTCCTGCATCCGGGAGTTCCCCCTGCACCAGGCCCCGGAGCGGGACATCGGCATGGTCTGCGGCGGCGACGTTACCGCCCATTTCCAGTTTATCCCGGCGGAGGACCCCACTTGGAGCGAAACCGCCAGCCGGGCCCTGGCCCTGCTGAACCGCCACACCGCCGGCTGGCTGGTGCTGGCGGAGAACGGCTCCGCCCCGGCGCTGCTGGACCGGGAGAGCGTGGTTTCCGGCAGCCTGCCGGAGGATACCGCCCAGGCCCTGCGGACCCCGGGCTTCTCCATGGCGGCGGGGTATATCTCCCTGCCCCTGCCCATCGGCCAGCGGGCCCTGCTGTTCGGCGCGGGGCATATCTCCCAGGCCCTGTGCCCCCTGCTGACCACCATCGGCTTCCGCCCGGTGGTGTTCGATGACCGGCCGGAGCTGGCCAACACCCGGCTGTTCCCCACGGCGGAGCAGGTGATCTGCGGGGACTTTACCCGCATCAGCGACTATCTGACCATCACCGACGAGGACTTTGTGGTCATCATGACCAGCGGCCATGTCCGGGATTTCCAGGTGGAGGAGCAGACCCTTCGGGGGGACTTTGCCTATGTGGGGGTCATCGGCTCCCGTCGCAAAACTGCGTCGGTGAACCAGCGGCTCCGGGAGGCGGGCGTTCCGGAGGAGGCCATTGCCCTGGTGCACACCCCCATCGGCACCCCCATCCTGGCGGTGACGCCGGAGGAGATCGCCGTCAGCATCGCCGGAGAGATGATCCAGGTCCGGGCGCAGCGCCGGGGACCCACCTCCCACGGCTGCCCCATGCACGGGTGATTGCATAGTAAAAGCACCAGACAGGGCCTGCCCCTGCCTGGTGCTTTTGTTGTTCAAAGCCGTCACGGCCTTTCATAGCGGTATTCCAGCCCGAAATCCCGGTCATCCGCCTCCCGGTGCAGATAATCGCAGCCCTTTTCCGACACGATACGGAAGCCGCATTTTTCGTGGGCCTTCAGGGATGCGGCGTTCTTTTTCCCCACGCAGTCGCAGAGCCGGAACGGCCCCTCCGCCTTCATTGCGTCCAGGACCTCCGAAAGGAGCCGGAGGCCGTATCCCTGCCGTCTCCGGTCCGGGCGCGTCTCCAGGGCCTCCAGGTAATACGGCCCCTCCGGAATCCTACAGATCCTCAGGGCGCTGACCCACACGCCGTCCGCCTCAAGGACCCAGAAAACGGCCTCCGGCTCCTTGAAGAACTCGTTTTTCAGAAAGTCCAGAAATCCGGACTCCACCATGCGGACGGCCGCCTCCTTGTCCGGCTCCTCCGGGCAGAAAAAGTCCGTGTTTTCCAGGTTGCTTTCGGCGTAGACATCCATCAGCTTTCTCTCGTCCAGCGCCTGACCGTCTGTGATTTTCAGCAGCATCTTTTCTCTTCCTGTTTCCGGCTCTCCCGCCTGTGCGTCATATCTCCCGCTCCATGACAATGTACCGGGCCTCGCCTATGGTCTGGAAACGATTTTTCGTCCAGAAAGCATGGCTCTGGGGATTGCCCTTGTCCACCCCCAGGCGTATTTTTCGCAGCCGCAGGAGGAAAGATACGCCGCAAGCCCGCTGACGATCTGTGAACCCACGCCCCGGTGCTGATACCGCACGTCGGTCATGAACAGGCCGATGAAGGCAGTTTTTTTCTCGGGATAGCCCAGGATCAGGTCCATAATGGCCGCCAGGGACCCGCCGTCGAAAAAGCCGACGTAATATTTGTCCTCGCGGCTTTTTCCCGGCGGCAGGGCCTCCATGTCGTCCAGTATGCTCTCTTTTGTCACAAAGGGCTCATGATACCGGTAAAAAATCCGGTTTTCGCGGCACAGCTCATAGATGGCGTCCACGTCATCCCGGCCCAACCTCCGCACCTGATAGGTTTTTGAAAATTCGGATATCTCCACGTCAAGCACCTCCGTCAAATCCCATTTTCCGCCTTATTCAAACGCCCTGTTGAAGATAACCGGCAAACTTGAAGTTGTCAGTCCAAAATCAGGACGCCTGCGCAATCGGACATTTGTGTAAATGAAAGGTCTGGAAAATCTTTTCTCAGTTCCTCAACGACAAAGTAGATTTCATCATTATCCCATGTGTCTCCTGCCTTCAATTTACACTGTTCTAAGTCCTTTCGTGTTTCAAAGGCAACATCGCCGATAATAATTTTACCGGATTCTTTTAAGTAGTTACGCAAGTCTAACAGAAAGTCGTTCTTTTGCGCATCCGTCAAATGATGTAGAGAGTATGTCGCAACAATATAATCATAACGAAAGTTACGCAATGGTTCGACAAGCCCTTTTGAAAAGTCCCCCTGATATAAATGCGCATTTGGCATTTTCTCAGACGCCAACGCAATCATTCTTGATGAAAAGTCCTGCCCATAAATGGAACAGCCTCGCTCGTATAGTTTTGTCGTTAATGTGCCTGTTCCGAATCCAATATCCAGCACAACGGCATTTCCGGCTCGCATTATAGTCTGAAAAATGAACCAAAGTACCTTTTTATAACCGGCAAAAGGGTATGTGTTTTCCTCATCAGAAATGCCAACAGTTTTGTCATAGCCATCAGCCCAAAGGTCGAACTCTATGTTGTTTAGCATACTTACTTCCTCCATCAAATCCCATTTTCTGCTTTATTCAAACGCCCCGCTGACATAGCGGTACTTATCCAGGCTGGACGCAGCATTCCAGGTCATGTAGCCGCCGGTGTTGCCGGTTTCGGTCAGGGCCCGGATCTGGGCGGCGATCTCATCGGGGCCATAGGTGTTATAGGGCTCCCGGATGGCGTTGTAGCACTGGATCCAGGTGCGCACCGCGGCAGGGGAGGGGGTCTCCTGCTGGCGGGCGGCGGCCTTTTCGCCGAAGGTTTTCATGGTCTCATAGGGATGCTCCCAGGGCAGCCAGCTGCCGGAGGCGGAATAATGGTCCGGGTACGGCATGGCGCTGATGGCGTCCACCACGCCGCTGATGGCGGCCCAGTACTGGCCATAGGCGGTGACGTATTTCTCGGCGCACTCGCCGAACACGTCTGCCGAGACATACACCCCCGCCTCATGGAGCCGGTCGGCGGCATACTGCAAAAACCGCTGCACCGCCTGGGCCTTGCTCTCGTCATTGATGTTGCGGTAGTCAATGGTGCCCGCCTCGTCATAGTCCCAGGTGCCGTCCGGGAAGCGGACATAGTCGAACTGAATTTCGTTGAAGCCCATGGTCCGGGCGGCCTCCAGGGCCAGGTCCACCTTATACTGCCACACATCGCGGCTGTATACGCTGGGCCAGTACATGCCGCCGATCTTCAGTGAATTGCCGTCCAGGTCCGCCACCACGCACTCCGGGTGGTCCGTGGCCAGGTTGGGGTCGTTGAAGGCGGTGATCCGGCCGATGACATAGTACCCGGCGTCCTTCAGCTTCCGCACCGCCGCCTGATAGTCCTCTAAGGTGTTGTAGGCGTCCTCGTAGGCGCTGGGGGAATACTGCTGCATCACCGGGGAGGCGTAGCCAATGGCCCCACCGTCCATCACGTCCACCACAAAGGCGTTGATGCCGCAGCCGTCGGCCACGGCAATGTAGGCCTCCGGATTCCGGATGGCCTCATTGTTCAGATACAGGGCCTTCACGGTGCCGGGCATGACGTTATTCTCGAACTTGGGCTTTTCATAGGCGTCATAGTCCAGCCCCGCCGCGTCGCCGCCGCCATAGCTGTCGCCCCGGTCGGCGTGGAACTGGGCCATATCCGCGTCATAGGCCGCGGCGGCCTCCTCCTCCGTCAGCCGGACATACCGGGCGGGGATGCAGCCCCCCTCCGCCTGGTAATAGGCCACGCTGCCGTCCTCCGCCAGTCCCCGGTAGCCGGTAACGGTCAGGGCCTGGCCCCGGAGCACCAGGGGGCCGGTGGGGTTCCCGTCCCCGTCCGTCAGGTTCTGGGCCCGGCGGACATACACCGTCTCCAGCGTCACCACCGCGCTGACGTCACTGGTGAGGTTGGCCCGGTCCAGCCAGCCGAAGCTGCCGTCCTCCCGGGGCACCCGAACCTGGTCCGGGTGGTCATCACTGGCCTCCTCCACCACATAAGTCACCTGACTGCCCCGGATCAGCTGCTCCAGAACGGCGCCCTCCTCATCGTACAGGGGGGCCGTTTCCGACGCCGAGGCGATATAGCCCGCCGCCGTCTCCAGGGGCTTTGCCTGCTGCCGGGTGAAGTGCCACACCAGGGCGGCAATGGTGGCCAGGCACACCAGAGCCAGGGCGATCCCCGGCCACCGGGGGCGGCGCTGCTTCCGGCTGCGCCGGGGCCGGGGGGTATATTCCGGCTCTGCTTCCGGAGCCCAATCGGGGGCCCATTCGCCGGTCTGCTGCTGATTCACGGACATAGGGGAAATACCTCACTTTTTGGATTTTCCCCCATTATACCGTATTTTTCGCCGGATGGCTACCCTTTTGTTTCTGTCCCGGCCTGTCCCGCCGAAAAATCGGGACAAAACCCGGCAAAAGCGGGACAAACCGCCGGTGATGCGGACGGAAATGTGAATTTTTTCCCCTCCCCTTGCAATTTTGAAAAAATAGGCTATGATATAGGAGAAAGAATATGTCCCGCCCGGCGGGAGAAGAAAAGAAGGTACTGTTATGACAAAAATTGACATCGTGTCCGGTTTCCTGGGCGCAGGTAAGACCACCCTCATCAAGAAGATGGTGAAGGAGGCATATCAGGGCGAGAAGCTGGTGCTCATCGAAAACGAGTTCGGCGAGATCAGCATCGACGGCGGCTTTTTGAAGGACGCGGGGATCCAGATCTCCGAAATGTCCTCGGGCTGCATCTGCTGCTCCCTGGTGGGCGACTTCGGCAAGGCCCTGCGGGAGGTAAAGGAGCAGTTCCAGCCGGACCGCATCCTCATCGAGCCCTCCGGCGTGGGCAAGCTCAGCGACGTCATCGTGGCGGTGGAGAACACCGTGGCGGATATTCCGGATATGAAGCTGAACTCCTTTGTCACCGTGGCCGATGCCGGCAAGGTGAAGGTGTATATGAAGAACTTCGGCGAGTTCTATAACAACCAGATCGAGTCTGCCGGCACCATCATCCTGTCCCGGACCCAGAAGCTGACCCAGGAGAAGCTGGAGGCCGCCGCGGCCCTGCTGCGGGAGAAGAACCCCACCGCCGCCATCCTGACCACCCCCTGGGACCAGCTGGACGGCAAGACCATTCTGGCCGCCGTGGAGAAGGTGTCCCTGGCCGACGAGCTGCTGGAGAAGATGCGGGCCGAGCACGAGGCCGAGGAGGCCGAGCACCATCACCATCATCACGAGCATGACGACGATGACGGCCACGACGAGCATGAGCATCACCATCATCATGACCACGATGACGAGGACGGCCATGAGCACTGCTGCCACCATCACCATGAGGATGAAGAGCACGAGCATCACCACCATCATCACGGCGAGGGCGAGTGCGACGACCCCGCCTGCTCCTGCCACCACCATCACCACCACGCCGACGAGGTGTTCACCAGCTGGGGCGCGGAGACCCCCAAGCAGTTTACCCAGGCGGATATCGACCGCATTCTGACGGCCCTGGATTCCGGCGAATACGGCGCCATCCTGCGGGCCAAGGGCATTGTGCCCGCCGCCGACGGCCAGTGGCTGCACTTTGACTATGTGCCCCAGGAGCACGAGGTGCGCTATGGCGCCGCCGACTACACCGGCCGCCTGTGCGTCATCGGCTCCCAGCTGAAGGAGGACGGCCTGAAGACCCTGTTCGGCCTGTAAGGAGACGCCTATGGACATTCCTGTATATCTCATCACCGGTTTTCTGGACGCCGGAAAAACCGACTTCATCAACGGCATCCTGAAGGACGGCTTCGCCGCCGAGGACCGGACGCTGCTGCTGTGCTGCGAGGAGGGGGAGACGGAGTATGACCCCAAGGCGCTGTTCAACGTCTTCACCTACACCGTGGACGATCCCGCCCAGCTGACGCCGGAGTTCTTCAAAAAGCTGGAAAAGCAGTACCGGCCCAAGCAGGTGATCATCGAGTTCAACGGCATGTGGAGCTTCGAGCCCCTGTACCGGGAGGGTCTGCCTGCCAACTGGCTCCTGTATCAGATCATGTGCCTGGTGGACGCCACCACCTTTGAGCCGTATCTGCGGAACATGGGCCAGCTGATGATGGAAAAAATTCTCAACGCGGACATGATCATCTTCAACCGCTGCAATGAGGAGCTGCGCAAGGCCCTGCGGGGCCGGAACCTGCGGATGGTGAACCGCCGGGCGGACATCTATCTGGAGAACACCGACGGCACCAGCGAGGACTACGTCACCGACGATATGTCCCCCTTTGACCTGTCCGGCGGCCACCTGGACGTGCCGGACAACGACTACGGCATCTGGTATGTGGACATGATGGACAACCCCCAGCGCTACGACGGCGTCACCGTGCGGTATAAGGCGCTGATGTGCCACTCCAAGAAGTTCCCGGGGATCCACTGCCCCGGCCGCTTCGCCATGGTGTGCTGCAACAACGATATGCAGTTCCTGGCCCTGGTGTGCAAGGGGGAGGGACTGGAGAAGTTCAAGAACCGCCAGTGGGTGGAGATCCAGGCCACCGTGAAGAAGGAGCAGTGCCAGGCCTACGACGGCGAGGGCCCGGTGCTGTACGTCACCGGCGTGAAGCCCTGCCAGAAGCCGGACCCGGAGAACGTCAGCTTCTGATACGAAGCGTAATATTCGCATATAATAATACAAATAGCAAAAGAGGAACGGCTGCGCCGTTCCTCTTTTGCTTGTCAAAAAGTATCCCTGCCGTGACACCACAAGGGAGAAATCGCCCTGTTCCCAGGGTGACGCGGCCCGCTGAGGGCAGCGGGCCCTACGGACGGCCTGCCGGTCCCCCCGTTCCTGTAGGGCGGGGCCCGCGTCTGCCCACCATCGTGCCAGCCGACTGGCAGGCATTGTGTCATGCCCGCCAGTCGGGGCACTTCCTCGAAATCGCCTCGCTTCATCCGCCACCGGCGGCGCTTCGGCGATTTCCCCGGCGGAAAACCGGCTTTGTTTACAAATAATTCAAAGGCTTCCACTTGACAAGGGCGGCAGGGGGTGGTAAACTGCGCTTAGCACTCAGGAAGTTGGAGTGCTAACGGAGAAAACGATATGGAATTGACCGATCGAAAAAGACAGATACTGAAGATCGTGGTGGAGGAATATGTGGCGGCGGCGGAACCGGTGGGCTCCAAGGCCATCGCCCAGAGGATGCCTGGCAAGATCAGCTCCGCCACCATCCGCAACGAGCTGGCGGACCTGACGGAGATGGGCTATCTGGAACAGCCCCACACCTCCGCCGGACGGGTCCCCTCCGCCAAGGGCTACCGGCTGTATGTCAACGAGCTGATGGAGCGCCGGTCCCTGAGCCGGGAGGAGGAGGAAAAGCTCAACGCCTCTCTGGCCGAGAAGCTGGCGGGAACGGACCAGGTCATGGCCCGGGCGGGCCAGATGGTCTCGTCCTTTGTGGGCTATCCCGCCTACGCCGTGGCGGACCACAAAACCGCCGCCACCGTGCGGCGCTTTGAGCTGATCCCCGTGGACCAGAGCAGCTTCATTGCCGTGGTGATGCTGTCGGACAGCCAGGTGAAAAGCCAGCTGCTGCCCCTGCAATTGCCGGTGGCCGACGGGGGCCTGCCGGACATGAGCCACCTGCTGAACACCCATTTCACAGGCATCGGGCCGGAGGACATGAACGGCCGGCTGATGAGCCTGTCGGAGCAGGTGCCCGGCCAGTGGTTCCTGCCGCTGAACCAGGTGGTGGAATATGCCGGACGGCTATTGAAGGAAGCCAACAGCCAGGAGGTCTTTACCGGCGGGGCCAAGGAGTTCCTGCGGTTCCCGGAATACCGGGACGCGGACAAGGCCCACGACCTGATGACCTTTATGGTGGACAATAAAGAACAGCTGCCCGCGCCCACGGAGGGCGGCCCGGTGCAGATCCTCATCGGCCCCGAAAATCTCAACGAGGCCCTGCGGGACAGCAGCGTGGTGGTGGCCAGCTATGACATCGGAGACAATATGCGGGGCCTGGTGGGCGTGGTCGGACCCACCCGGATGGACTACGCCACCGTGGCGGCGCGCCTGAGCTACTTTGCCGAGAGCCTGGGCCGCATGTTCGGGAAGAACCAGCTGCCCCCCAAGGAGGACCAGGAAACATGAGCGAGAATGTGAATCAGGAAAACAAGCAGGAACAGGAAAACACGGACACCCCGGAGACCCAGCCCCAGCAGGAGCCGTCTCCGGAAACGGCGGAGGAGACCTTCACCGTCACCCGGGACCAGATGGAGAAAATGGAACAGCTGGCCAAGATGGTGTCCGACGCCAGCGACAAATATCTGCGGCTGGCAGCGGAATACGACAACTTCCGCAAGCGCACCGCCAAGGAGAAGGAAAGCCTCTACGGCGACGCCAAGGCCGACACCGTGAAGCCCTTTTTGGAGGTGCTGGACAACCTGGAGCGGGGCCTGGCCCAGTTCGAGGAGGGGGACCCCCACCGCCAGGGCATGGAGATGATCTGCAAGCAGTTCATGACCGTGCTGGAAAAGCTGGGTGTGCAGCAGATCGAGGCCCTGGGCCAGCCCTTTGACCCCGCCCGCCACAACGCCGTGATGCATGTGGAGGATGAGTCGGCCGGGGAGAACACTGTGGTGGAGGTATTCCAGCAGGGATACGCTTTGGGCGACAAGATCCTGCGGTTCGCCATGGTAAAGGTTGCTAATTGAGAGGAGCATGTGCTATGAACGGAAAAAAACTTTATAAAAGCCGGGATAACCGGATGATCTCCGGCGTGTGCGCCGGGATCGCCGAGTATTTCAATATGGACCCCACCATCATCCGTCTGGCCTGGGTGCTGTTCAGCCTGCTGGGCGGCAGCGGCGTGCTGGGCTATATCATCGCCGCCATCGTGATCCCCGAGTATCCGATGGACTGACCCTTGTAAACAAATTTTATTTCATATATTCAGGAGGCAATTATTATGTCTAAAGTTATCGGTATCGACCTTGGCACCACCAATTCCTGCGTAGCCGTCATGGAGGGCGGCGAGGCAGTTGTCATTCCCAACGCGGAAGGTAACCGCACCACCCCGTCCGTGGTGGCCTTCTCCAAGACCGGCGAGCGCATGGTGGGCCAGGTGGCCAAGCGCCAGGCCATCACCAACCCCGACCGCACCATCTCCTCCATCAAGCGCGAGATGGGCTCCGACCACCGGGTCAGCATCGACGGCAAGTCCTACACTCCCCAGGAGATCAGCGCCATGATCCTGCAGAAGCTCAAGAGCGACGCAGAGGCCTATCTGGGCAGCACCGTCACCGAGGCCGTTATCACCGTCCCCGCCTACTTCACCGATGCCCAGCGTCAGGCCACCAAGGACGCCGGCAAGATCGCGGGTCTGGACGTGAAGCGTATCATCAACGAGCCCACCGCCGCGGCCCTGGCCTATGGCGTGGACAAGGAGCAGGCCCAGAAGATCATGGTGTATGACCTGGGCGGCGGCACCTTCGATGTGTCCATTCTGGAGATCGACGACGGCGTCATCGAGGTTCTGGCCACCGCCGGCAACAACCGGCTGGGCGGCGACGACTTCGACCAGTGCATCATGAAGTACCTGGTCAGCGAGTTCAAGCGCACCGAGGGCATCGACCTGTCCGGCGACAAGGTTGCCATGCAGCGCCTGAAGGAGGCCGCCGAGAAGGCCAAGATCGAGCTGTCCGGCGTGACCACCAGCAACATCAACCTCCCCTATATCACCGCCGACGCCACCGGCCCCAAGCACCTGGACGTGACCCTGACCCGGGCCAAGTTCAACGAGCTCACCGGCCATCTGGTGGACGCCACCATGGGCCCCGTGCGCCAGGCCATGTCCGACGCCGGTCTGAAGCCCTCCGACCTGTCCAAGGTCCTGATGGTGGGCGGCTCCAGCCGTATCCCCGCCGTGCAGGAAATGGTCAAGAAGCTCACCGGCAAGGAAGGCTTCAAGGGCATCAACCCCGATGAGTGCGTCGCCATGGGCGCTGCTCTTCAGGCGGGCGTCCTGGGCGGCGACGTAAAGGGCCTGCTGCTGCTGGACGTGACCCCCCTGTCCCTGGGCATCGAGACCATGGGCGGCGTGTGCACCCGCCTGATCGAGCGCAACACCACCATCCCCGTGAAGAAGAGCCAGATCTTCTCCACCGCCGCCGACAACCAGACCTCCGTGGAGGTCAACGTGCTGCAGGGCGAGCGGGAGATGGCCGCCGCCAACAAGAGCCTGGGCCGCTTCCACCTGGACGGCATCGCTCCGGCCCGCCGCGGCGTGCCCCAGATCGAGGTGACCTTCGACATCGACGCCAACGGCATCGTCAACGTGTCCGCCAAGGACCTGGGCACCGGCACCGAGCAGCACATCACCATCACCTCCTCCTCCAACATGAGCAAGGACGACATCGAGAAGGCCGTGAAGGAGGCCGAGCAGTATGCCGCCGAGGACGCCAAGATCAAGGAGAAGGTAGAGGTCCGCAACCAGGCCGACCAGATGGTCTATCAGTCCGAAAAGACCCTCAGCGAGGTGGGCGACAAGCTGCCCGAAAGCGAGAAGGCCCCCATCCAGGCCGGTATCGACAAGCTGAAGGAGACCCTGAAGGGCGAGGACACCGACGCCATCAAGGCCGCCACCGAGGAGCTGACCCAGCTGTTCTACAAGATGAGCGAGAAGCTGTATCAGCAGCAGGCGCCCCAGGGCGACCCCGCCCAGGCCGGTCAGCAGGGCGGCGCCCAGGGTGACCAGGGCGGCCAGTATTACGACGCCGACTACAAGGTCGTGGATGACGACGACACCAAGAATAAATAAGTGAAATTTCACCACCGGAAAGGGGCAGGGCTTCCTGTCCCTTCCTGTGGTGTTCAGGGATAGAAGACCCAGAGAAGGGAGCGGGCCGTTATGGCAGAGAAACGCGATTATTACGAGGTCCTGGGCGTGGAAAAGGGCGCCAGCGAGGACGAGATCAAAAGAGCATACAAAAAGCTGGCCCGGAAGTATCACCCGGACATGAACCCCGGCGACAAGGAGGCCGAGGAGAAGTTCAAGGAGATCAACGAGGCCAACGAGGTGCTGTCCAATCCCGATAAGCGCCAGAAATATGACCAGTTCGGCTTCGCCGGGGTGGACCCCAACTATGGCGCGGGCCAGGGCGGCGGATACGGGGCAGGCGGCTTCGACTTCGGCGACCTGGGCGACATTTTCGGCAGCTTCTTCAGCGGCGGCCAGCAGCGGCGCAACGGACCCCGCCGGGGCGAGAGCATCCGGGCCAGCGTGTCCGTGGACTTCACGGAGGCGGCCTTCGGCTGCGAGAAATCCGTGACGGTGGACCGCAGCGAGTCCTGCCCCACCTGCAAAGGCAACGGCTGCGCCCATGGCACCACGCCGGAGGTGTGCCCCGAGTGCCATGGCACCGGCACCGTGACCCAGGCCCAGCGGACGCCCTTCGGCGTCATGCAGAGCCAGGGCCCCTGCCAGAAGTGCCGGGGCACCGGCAAGATCATTCACCAGCCCTGCCCCGACTGTCACGGCAGCGGCCGCATCCGCAAGCGCCGGACCATTCAGGTGAACATCCCCGCCGGTATCGACAACGGCCAGACCATCTCCCTGCGGGGCCAGGGCCACGCAGGCTCCAACGGCGGCCCCAGCGGCGACCTGCTGATTACCGTGATGGTGCGGCCCCACGAGATCTTCCGCCGGGAGGGCACCTCCGTGTTCTGTGAGGCCCCCATCACCTTCACCCAGGCGGTGCTGGGCGCGGAGCTGGAGATCCCCACCATCGACGGCCGGGTGAAATACACCATCCCCGAGGGCACCCAGACCGGCACCGTGTTCCGGCTGCGGGGCAAGGGCATTCCCGTTCTCAACGGCCGGGGCCGGGGCGACCAGTACGTCACCGTCACCATCGAGACGCCCCGGGACCTGAACCGGGAGCAGAAGGAGGCCCTGAAGAAATTCAGCGAGACCCTGGGCGAGAACAACTACGAAAAGCGCCGCAGCTTTTTCGGAAAGAAGAAGTAAGCCATGTATCTTGCAGACTATCACCTCCATTCCACCTGCTCCCCGGACGGGCGCCAGACCATGGCCCAGGCGGCGGAGGCTGCCGTCCGGCAGGGCCTGCGGGAGCTGTGCATCACCGACCATGTGGACACCATCCACTGGGGCACCCTGGCCCCCCGGGACGACTTCGACTGGGAGGAGTCCCGGCGGCAGTTCCATGAGGCCCAGGCGCTGTGGGGGGACCGGATCACCCTGCGGCGGGGGGCGGAGCTGGGAGAGGCCCAGCTGAGCTTCGACCGGGCGGACCGGCTTCTGGCCGGGGAGGAGCTGGACTTTGTCATCGGCTCCGTGCACCTGAGCGGAAAAAAGTTTGCCAACATGGACCTGTACTATATTGAAAAAGGCAGCGAAGCGTATTATGATAGTGTCATCGACAGCTATCTGGACGACGTGCTGACCCTGGCCCGGTGGGGCCGGTTCCAGGTGCTGGGCCACCTGACCCTGCCCCTGCGGTATATCAACGAGCACCACGGGGAGCACATGACCTTCCGCCGCCACATGGACCGGGTGGAGGAGATCTTCCGCACCATCATTCCCCAGGGGGTGGGCATCGAGTGCAACACCAACCGGGGAAACGAGCCCCTGCCGGGGGAGGATATTCTGCGGCTGTACCGCAGTCTGGGCGGCGAGATCATCACCCTGGGCAGCGACGCCCACCGGCCGGAGGACGTGGGCTGCTTCATCCGGCAGCGCCAGGAGCTTCTGCGGACCTGCGGCTTCCGCTATTTCACCACATTTGAACGGGGCCGGCCGCAGTTTCAGGCCCTGTGATACCCGAGAGGAGAACGAATCATGAAAATTGCCATCGGCTGCGATCACGGCGGCTATCTGCTGAAGCAGGACATTCTCATCTGGCTGGAGGAGCACGACATCGACTTTGAGGACGTGGGCTGCTTCTCCACCGAAAGCGTGGACTATCCCATTTATGGCGAGAAGGTGGCCCGACTGGTGGCCTCCGGCGAATGCGAAAAGGGCATCGTCATCTGCACTACCGGCATCGGCATTTCCATCGCCGCCAACAAGGTCAAGGGCATCCGCTGCGCCCACTGCACGGACTCCCTGTCCGCCGAAATGACCCGCCGCCACAACGACGCCAACGTGCTGGCCCTGGGCGCGGGCATCACCGGCCCCAACCTGGCCAAGCGCATTGTGGAGGTGTTCCTGAACACCGAATTTGAGGGCGGACGCCATGCCCGCCGGGTGGGCCAGCTGGACAGCATCCAGCCCTGAATTTTCCGTGAACGGAGGTGCGCTCCATGACCACAAAGGGATATCATCGCTACCGGGGAAGAAACACCCGGGGCAAGGTGGCGCTGGTCATCGTGCTGGTGCTGGTGCTGATCGCGGCGGTGGCCTATCTGCTGACCCAGGAGTATGTGGTGTATGACGATGAGGGCAAGGCCCATCTGGAGCTGCCCTGGTCCCGGAAGGAGCCGGAGAAGCCCCAGCCGGACCCCGCCCCTGTGCCGGATGACGTGGACATCACCCGGGAGGAGCCGCAACGGCAGAAGGTGGACGCCATCCACGCCTGGGAGCTGCCCTACGGCTGCCTGGGCGGCGACCCCGGCTATCTGCTGACGGGCCGGGAGGCCGTGGCCGTCAACGTGAAGATGTACGACGGCTCCGTGGCCTATCACACGGCGGTGTCCCTGCCGGAGGGCATCCTCACCGGCGGCAATGCCACCAGCCGGAACCTCCAGACCATTCTGGACAGCGACTGCTATACCGTGGCAAGGCTTGCCTGCTTCTGCGACAACGCCTATGCCGACGCCATGGGGGACCGGGCGGCCCTGTGCACCGCCGAGGGCGTCCCGTACCGGGACGGCTCCGGCCGCCGCTGGCTGGACCCCACCAAGCCGGAGACCCTGCGGTATATCACGGACCTGGCCGAGGAGTGCGCCCGGCTGGGCTTTGACGAGATCCTGCTGGATTGGTTCCTGTATCCCACCAGCGGCGACCAGACGGCCCTGGACCTGCCTGCCGACAAGACGGCGGTGCTGAAGGACTTTGCCCAGGCTCTGGAAAAACAGCTGCCGGAGGGCACGGTGCTGTCCGTGGTGCTGCGGGAGACGCCCACGGCGGACAGCGGCCTGACGCCGGAGCTGCTGACGGCCTGCTTTGACCGGGTGTATGTCATGCCGGAGGCGGACGCCTCGGCCCTGCCCACAAGCTATGACGCCGCCACCCGGGTGGTGGCCATGACCGCCTACGCCCCCGACAGCGGCAGCTATCTGGTGACCCAGTGAGAAATTGTTTCGACGGGCGAAATAAGTTTCCAAAATGAATAAAAAATCCCCTGAAACGCCGACGAAAATGTGGCTTTCAGGGGGTTTTCATTTGTCCAAGGCTATGGTACAATATCCTTTTGTGAATCGAAATCAAGGAGGGAATAGTCCCATGGAAAAGGAAAACAAGCTGGGCACCATGCCCATTTCCAAGCTGATTATCAACATGTCCCTGCCCATTATCATCTCCATGCTGGTGCAGGCCCTGTACAACATCGTGGACAGCGTGTTCGTGTCCCGGGTGTGTGAGCAGGCGTTGACCGCCGTGTCCCTGGCGTTTCCGGCCCAGAACCTGATGATCGGTCTGGCCACCGGCACCGCCGTGGGCGTCAACGCCCTGATGGGCCGGGCCCTGGGGGCCAAGGATCAGGAGCGGGCCAACGCTGTGGCCATCAACGGCGTGTTCCTGGCGGTGGTGGGCTTTGCCATCTGCGCCGTGCTGGCGCTGCTGTTTGCCGGGCCCTTCTTCCGGTCCCAGACCCAGATCGACTACATTGTGGAAAACGGCACGGACTATCTGCTGGTCTGCTGCTGCGGCTCCCTGGGCCTGTTCTGCGAGATCATGTTCGAGCGGCTGCTGCAGGGCACCGGCCGGTCCATCCTGTCCATGTATACCCAGGGTCTGGGCGCCATTGTGAACATCGTGCTGGACCCCATCTTTATCTTCGTGCTGGACATGGGCGTTACCGGCGCGGCGGTGGCCACGGTCATCGGCCAGTTCTGCGGCTGTATCCTGGCGCTGATCTTCAACCTGAAGAAGAACAAGGAAATTCACCTGCAATTCCGGGGCTTCCGGCCCAACTGGCGGCTGGTGGGCAACATCTACGCCATCGGCCTGCCCAGCGTCATCATGGTGGCCATCGGCTCGGTGATGACCTTCTGCATGAACAAGATCCTCATCGCGTACCACTCCGCCAAGGAGACGGCAGCCACGGCCTTCGGCATTTACTTCAAGCTCAACAGCTTCATCTTCATGCCGGTGTTCGGCCTGAACAACGGCGTGGTGCCCATCGTGGCCTATAACTACGGGGCCCAGAACCGGCTGCGGATGGTGGAGACCATCAAGCGCAGCACCATCTACGCCTCCTGCATCATGGTGCTGGGCGTGATCATCTTCTGGGCCATTCCCGGGCCTCTGCTGAAGATCTTCGACGCCACGGACACCATGCTCCAGGTGGGCGTCCCTGCCCTGCGGATCATCTCCCTGAGCTTCTGCATGGCCGGAGCCTGCATCGCCCTGGGCAGCTCCTTCCAGGCCCTGGGCAAAGCGGTGTACTCCATGACCACCTCCATCATCCGGCAGCTGGTGTTTCTGGTGCCCATTGCCTATGTCCTGGCCCGCTACGGCCATTCCATCGGCAACGATGATCTGGTCTGGTGGAGCTATCCCCTGGCGGAGATCGCCTCCCTGCTGGTGACCCTGGTGTTCTTCCGGCGGCTGTACCGGACCCTGATCGCGCCCCTGCCCGCCAGCGGCGGCGCGCCGGTCCACGACGACTCCGACGACGATCCCATCGGCGAATAACCCGAACAGTGCATCCCCCGCCTTGCCGATTGGCAGGGCGGGGGATGGCTTATTTGCCGGGCCGGGCAAAATCAAACCCCCGGAAAGCATCCGCTTTCCGGGGGTTTCTCTGGCGCAGTGGGAGGGATTTGAACCCTCGTGCCGCTTTTGACGACAACACGATTTCCAGTCGTGCTCGTTATGACCACTTCGATACCACTGCATATATTCCGCTGCGACAACAGCATGGATTATTATAACAAAATCTGTGAGAATGTCAAGGGCTAAATCACAAAATCCACAAATTTTCCGGACTGGTTGCCTCCTTGCAGGCAACAGCTCCGCCGCCCGGGAAGCCCCGGGCGGCGGAGAAAAAGGGTTCTTTTTTTACTGTCTTGCCTTGGAGTCCACGATCTCGTGGAGCTTGGCGGCGAAGTCCGCCAGGGACATGGCCCCCAGGTCCTCGCCGGTGCGGGTGCGGACGGACACGGTGCCCGCCTCCATATCCCGGTCGCCCACCACCAGCATGAAGGGGATCTTCTCCAGGGTGGCCTCCCGGATCTTCTTGCCGATCTTCTCGTTGCGGTAGTCGACCTCGACGCGGAAGCCCATGTCTTCGAGC
>OICK01000481.1_pt1 | contig 18268 bp, 13 predicted proteins | sample 1581281 | NCBI WGS metagenome assembly OICK01 (sample SAMEA3882557, study PRJEB24775) | human gut metagenome | biome: human-associated habitat; feature: intestine environment; material: feces | place: Netherlands | collected 2009/2010 | reverse complement strand
AGGTCTTTTTTGGTGGGGAGGAGAGTGAAGATATATTCCCGGTCTATCATGTGACATACCCTGCCTTGCGTAGTACAATAAAATACAAGAAACCTTTGATTGAATAGGAGGATTGCCATGTTTTGCATGAACTGCGGAAAACCGCTGCCTGATGGTTCGAAATTCTGCCCCCACTGCGGGACGCCGGTGATTTCTTCCGAAGAAAGGGGCTCATCGGAAGAGGGGCTTTCTTTGGATGATCTCTTGAAGAAGGTAGATGAGAAGAAGGAAGAAAAAATCTATCCTATTTTCTGCTCTCCCCATGACGACAGTGAAGCGCTCCGTCCTTTCCATGACGGAGAAAGAGGAGTCTATGCTTTTGACATGGACGGCTGCCATTTTGAATACGATGAGCGGCAGGTGGGATTTTTCCGTCTGTTTAAGGTTATGATGGCTGAAGCAAAAACTCCGGCAGAACTCAAGCGTATTTACCTGGGCGAAGGTGATGTGAAGGGGCTTCTTCAATTTGTTTCCGATGAAAAGGCGGTGAAGAAACTCTTTGGAAGCCTCTTGAAAAAGGAATCGTCCCTCCTCATGGGCCGCGGCATTTACGGTTTGGAATTTCAAAACTTTATGACCCGGGATACGAAGGAAGGAGCCCCTTCTGCGCTGGATGCCTGGCAGGACTTCATCGAATTCCTTCTGGAAAAGGTGGGCCGGATTACAGGCAGCGCCGAGGCGGCCAGAAAATATAGGGAATTCCGCAAGGAGTATAGAGGCCGCATTATAGGCGGCGGCTTCGGTATCGGCGGCGCCATTGAAGGCATGATTACCGCCGGCATTGCCAATCTGGTCATTGGCGCCGGCCACAGTCTCTTCAATGCTATAGGCAATGCCTTTACAAATAGCCAGGAAAGGCAGGAGCTGGAGAAACTTTTTCAATCAGAGGACCTCATGAAGTCTTTTATGAATGCCTATCAAAGGGCAGCGGGATGCCTGGTGATGGATGCAGCGGACCGGCTGAACCTGCTGCCGCTGGACAAGAAGGACGTGAGAGTGCCGGAGAGGATTCTTTCTGCCATCCAAAACGGAGAGCTGGAGAAGGGCCGCCGAAAGGATGGGGCTGCTTATGCCCTGGCCCATAATCCCTGCAGCATGCTTTCCTATAAGCTTTTTTATGCCTTTGGCAGGGATCAAAAGGGTACCGCTGACCGTATTGCCGAGGCCTTCGGCCTTGGGGGAGCATTGGAAAAGGTGAAGTATGAACTTTCCATGGCAGTGCTTTCATCCTATGAAAAACAGAGGGGCCTTCCGCTGCCTTCCCTCTTGCAGCGGATAAAGGAAGGGGGGACGGCGCTTGACGAGATCATGGACCGGGAACTTCTTCCAAAGGCAGGAGATATTGCTGCGGCCATGGAAGGCGTGGAAACAAGATTTCCCTATGACCTTATGGATGAATTAAAGAAGGAAACAGAAGAAATCGTCATTCAAAAGGGACAATCCCGGAATATGGGCGGAGATGGCACCATTCCCTCCTTCTATTTCTATCACCGGGATGATGAATCCATTACGCTCCCGGAAGGGGTGACGGCCCTTTCCGACTACGCCTTCTGCTACTGCAGGAACCTTAAGGAAATCAGACTGCCAAAGAGCCTTAGAACCATCGGCAGGCATGCTTTTTACAGTCTGCCTTCTTTGAAGGTACTGTCCATCCCTTCCTCTGTATCGGTGTATCCCCTTTCTGCGGCAGAGGGAAACATGGTGGTGGAGCTTTCGCCGAATACCATGGTGGAAGACGATGAGGACCGGGAATCTCCCGTGCGGCTGGACATCCCTCTTTCCGGCAAGGCCTATGAATATATGAAGGAAAGAGACCTTTTAGACAGCCATACCACCATTCTTACGAAGGAAGGTGCAGGGGATATCATTTCTGCAAAAGAACACCCGGGCCTTCCGGTGGAATACAGGCGGCTCCTTCCGGATATTTCAAAGCTCCTGGAGGAAGACAATGATCGCTTTCCTGAAGTCATCCACATTCCGGAAAAGGGAGAAGGAGCAGCTTCCTATAGGAAGCTGGACTGCGGCGCCTTCATCAAAGCGCCCATCTGCTATCTTTACCTGAAAGGAGATATCAAAGAAATCGGGGAGTCCTGTTTCCAAAAATCTACAGTGTACCAGATAAAGGCAGACGAGGGACTTGAATCCATAGGGGCCCATGCCTTTGAAGGACTGCTTTACTTTGCCAAGGCAGAGCTGCCCCGAAGCCTTTCCTATGTGGGAGACCATGCCTTTGCCCACTGCCGGGACCTTCATTTCATGGAGCTCCTTCAGCAGGACTGCCGTATCGGAGAGGGAGTCTTTGAAGGTGATGAAATCACGGTGTGCTGCCTGCCGGGAAGTTCCTGGGAAGTTTACTGCCGGGAAAACCATATTCCCTATTTCCTGAAGGGAGAGAAGTCGCCTCTCATGAGGGAAGTGAAAGACGAGCAGCTGAAGAGGAAGTACTGGGCTGAAAATCACTGGCACATTTACGACAATTCCAAATACTACAGCCACGACGGGTTTATGGATGATTTCAAGCGCACCGCTCCTTCTACCAGCAGCATCCGGGGCATTCCGGTGGACAGCAGGGGAAGGGAAAAAGAGGACAATGGCGAAAGAATTTATTTCATCAGAGTCCAAGCGGAAAAGAACGGAGACTATGACCGGGAGGCCATGGCCCGTGCCATCATGGCAGATCCCCGCCGTCCGGCATATACATCGGCCGACGGAAAACGGCATATCCTCATCTATCCCTGGACCATGACCTTCAACAATTACATCTGCACCGACACCTACAATCACGCCACCCTTCTCTACGTAAACGGCGGCAGAGATATTGAATACATCGGCGAATATGCCTTTGCCTCCTCCGAACTCATCGCCTTCTACGGCGAAAAGGTGAGGGAAGTGTGGGCCGGTGCCTTTAAGGACTGTCGGGCCCTGACCTATGTGGAACTGGGAAATAACCTTTTCCGGCTGGAAGACGAAGCCTTCGCCGGCTGCCCGAACCTTCGGACCATCATCCTTCCTTCAAACCTTCGGGAAATAGGGAAAGATGTATTCAAAAATACGCCGGTCACTGTGAAATGCGAAAGGGACAGCAACGCCTATACCTACTGTATGGAAAACGGGATTCCTGTAGAATGCTGGGAGGAGTGAGCCGGCCGCTATCTGCTATCCGCTGGCCGCCATGGCCTGCTGCCTGCGTTGCCGCCGTCGGAAATGAAAGCACTTTCGTAATCTTTAGACCCTTTCAATCATACCCCTTTTGTCTTTCAAAAGAGGGCCCGTCTTCATACATACCATGCCCCATACCGGAGGCAGAAGGAAAATAGTTAATATTTTAAACAGGCATATACAAAAAACCATGCAGTTCTTAACGGAAGCTGCATGGTTTTTGATTGTACGAAAAATGGGCGGTAAAACTGTATGTTCTGCAAATCCTGAAATCATGGTTCTTCTCGACCTGCCAAAAAAGTTTACTTTTTGGTTCATAGACTTTAAGCAGAAAATAGAGTACAATAGAAAGTATAAAAATTAAGATTTTCAGCAGTTTAACTGGTATGATTATGTAGACAGGATTTTAAATATCCATAAGACGGTTTGTCAAAAAGGTAAACTATTTTGCCGATACAGGGAGGGTTGGCAGTTTAGAAATATATGGTTAGCACAGGAAAAGGGGAATATCCTATGAATCGTATTTACAAACTGGTATGGAACAGGGCAAGAAATATGTATATGGCAGTATCTGAAAGAGCAAAGAGCCATGGGAAATCCGGATCTGCTTCTCATGCAGGGAGAAAAGCAGCTCTCCTGGCGGCAGCGGCCCTCATGGCTTCAGGCATGTTTGGTATGGCTGAAGCTGCAGACAATGATGCCTTCAATGTGGCACAGCTCAAAGCTATCAGCAATATCGTTGATGCTTCGAAGACGAAGTATTACAGTGTCAATGATTCTGCTCCAGGTGCTATATTCGACAATGAAGAGTTTGAAAAACATTATACAAATAAAAATAATGATGGCGCAAAATCGTATTATGCAATGGCTGCGGGATATGGTACATATGCGGCTGGAGACGCAAGTACTGTTATCGGCTCATATTCTGTAATTCAAAATGATAAAGTTAAAGATGGAGACGATGAAGATTTATCCCCTCAAGGGGCTACTGCTGTATCTGTAGGATCGTTTAATTTCAATTTAAACACTCCAATTAAATCATCTAACGATTTTTCAAAATGGTACAGTGGGACAGCTAATAGTATTGTTGGACAGGGGAATCTGACAAAGGATTCTAACGGTGTTTTGATTTACGGTGCTGGCAATAAGATTACTAACTCGTACAGAGGCGATGTACCGATTAATATGTTGGCTGCTTCCATGAATTCCGACGTTTATCAGAATCCGGAATCGTTCACAGATAAAGTCGGCGAAGCTGTTTTACAGAGCGGTGGACAGGTCATGGCTATTGGCGGTGGCAACGTAGCAGATAAAGCCTATATGACGCAGCTGATGGGTGTGGGCAATAAAGTACAAGGGGCTGATATCACTTTCACTCCTCCGGAATTACAGGATGATGAGGAAAACTATGAACGTTATATTACGGCCTTTAATAGTGCATTTAATAAGCAGGCAACAAGACTGAACTATGTAGATGGTTTCTATAATAATCTCACAAATGCAAAGAATGATTATGTCATTGGTATGGCAAATGACATTTCTGGTGATGATGTAAGCAGCAATAAATCGAATATCGTCATTGGTGACTCCCATCAGATGAAGAATGGTAGTAATAATATCATTTTAGGATCACAAGATGGGAAACTGACTCAGAAGAGATATAACACAGATGGAACTCTGGGTACAAAGGAAAGTGTAAATCGTTTTACACATCAGGAAAAACTTGCCGATGCCGTCATGATTGGCCATAATGCGGATGTACTGAAAAATGGCGGCGTAGCCCTCGGTGCCGGTTCTATAGCTTCCGTTGATAAGGGTGAAGTCGGTTATGATCCGTCTGGAACTGACCGCAATGGAGATACAAGTGGCATTTGGAAGTCAAAAGCTGCTGCTGTCTCCGTCGGTAACAAGAATTTTACCCGCCAGATTACTAACGTGGCAGCTGGTAAGGAAGATACCGATGCTGTCAACGTAGCTCAGCTGAAGAAAGCCCAGATTCATTATTATAGTATGAATCCCAAAAGTGATGTTGCTACAGGTACTGATAGTAATTATAACAATAATGGAGCTACAGGGAATGATGCTATTGCCATTGGACCCTTTGCTTCAGCCAAGGGACAGCATTCATTAGCGTTGGGATATAAAGCTCAAACAACTCATTTAGAGGGTAAAGATAGTCAGGATGATAACACTGCGGTTGGTTACAATAGCCAGTCTGGTTATCGTTCGACCGCCCTGGGCTATAATAGCAAGGCAACAGGGCGGTATGCTGTTGCACTAGGTACCGATGCCCTGGCCAATCAAGATAACAGTACGGCTATTGGGATGAATGCACAGGCTGAAGGAAAGCAGGCAACCGCACTGGGTTCGCTCGCTAAGGCTAGTGGGGAATCTGCTACTGCTGTAGGTGAAGGTGCAGAAGCTTTGGCCAATTACTCGTCAGCTGTTGGCTTAGGAGCGAAAGTAGATAAAGGGGCGACTAAGGGAACGGCATTGGGATATCAGGCAAAGGTTTTAGCCGATGCAGAAAATAGCATGGCCTTAGGCGCAAGCAGTCTGGTCAGTAGAAAAAACAGTATTGCTATAGGTATGAGTGCACAAGTTTCCGGTGCACAATCTGTTGCCATTGGGCAAGGTGCGACGGTTTCATTATCTCGTTCTGTTGCGTTGGGTGATGGCTCTATCGCTTCGACAGCACCGACAGATGTTTCAAGTATCACGATTCCTAATCTTAACAGAACATATACCGTAAGTGGCAACTGGCCCGTTGGAATCGTTAGTGTAGGTACGCCCACAGCGCAGCGGACTATTACGAACGTAGCTGCCGGACGTGTTATGTCCGATAGTACGGATGCCGTCAATGGGAGCGAACTTTATGCCGTAGCTATAGAGGCTGCCAAGCATGCGACTGTCAAAGCGGCTGAAAACGGTCATATTACAGTGAAGGAAGGCGTAAACCAGGGGAAAGGTATCGAATATACGATTGGCCTAAATACGGAAGGATTGGCTAAAAGTACGGACGGTTTAACATTTGCTGGTGATGACGGACAGTCAGATAATAGCAAAGTCATATCGAGAAAACTGAATGAACAGCTTAATATTATCGGAGGAGCGACTGATACCGTTGAAGCTAATAACATTGGCGTAGTAAAAACAGCTGATAATACGTTGAATATTCGTCTTGCAAAGGACATTACAGGTCTCACCAGTCTGCAAGCAACAACTGTTACTTCTGGTAACGTGACTGTAGATGGTCAGCATAATGTGATTACAGGTTTGTCTAATACGACCTGGGATAAAACGAAAGATTATTCTAAGTCTACAAAGGCGGCTACGGAAGCACAGCTCCACGAAGCGATGACACAGGCCGCAGCCGATGCCAATGATACACATATCACGGCTGGCGATTATGCCGTTGGTACTATTACGGACAAGGATGGCAAGACAGCGCAGGGAGTATCGATAGACGTTGTAGATAAGACGGGAAAAGTTGGTACCGTCCGGATTACGGATGTAGCAAAAGCCAGTGATGTAGGCGATGTAACGAAGTTGGATGCAGATATTCAAAACGCCGATGGCAAAACGACCGTAGTGGATGCTGTTAACAAGGTAAATGGTAAGGTAGGAGATCTTAACTACAGTAGCACGAAGTACGTTACAAAAGGTGAAGACGTCACGACTTCCATCGGAAAACTCGACGAAGCCATTAAATCTGCATCAGAAGCTGCGGGCAAGCATACTATTGTTTCGACGAAAGATTCTAACCTTTCTGTTGAAAATATTGCCAAAGAGGGAGAAACTGCGAATTATCAGATTTCCCTGAATAAAGATCTGAATGTCGATTCAGTTACCGCAGCTGATAAGATTAAAACAAAAGACCTCGAAGTGACAGATTCCGCTGCCATTGGCAAGGTCACCATCAACAAGGATGACAAAGGCACGATTGGTGGATTGACTAACAAGACCTGGGACGCCAAGAACATTACGTCCGGTCAGGCTGCTACGGAAGACCAGTTGCAAGCTGCGACCAAGAACGCCGTCAACTATGACGGTGACGACAGCAAGACCGTTACGCTGCGGAAAGACACGACCATCCAGAATGTAGCCAACACCACGATTGAGGAAGGCTCCAAGAACGCCGTCAATGCTGGGACCGTCTACAAGGAAACGAGAGTCGAAAAAGACGGAATCTTCATCAGACAGGCTAACACAGCTGGCCAAAACATAACGGCTTTGGATCATCAGGTGGCTGCCAACACGGAATCTATTTATAACATCAATAACCGTGTTTCCAACCTCGATAACCGCGTCAACAAGGTCGGTGCCGGTGCGGCGGCTTTGGCGGCGCTTCACCCGCTGGACTTCAATCCCGACGATAAGTGGGATTTTGCTGTGGGCTATGGCAATTACCGCAATGCCAACAGTGTCGCTTTAGGCGCCTTCTATCGGCCCAATGAAAACACCATGCTCAGTCTGGGAACGAACTTTGGCAATGGCGAGAATATGTTTAACGCCGGTGTCAGCTTTAAGATTGGCAAAGGAAATTCTTATGCCGGCTATTCCAAGGTAGAAATGGCTAAGGTCATTGATACCCAGAGCAGGGAAGTGGCAGCGCTGAAAGAAGAGAATGCGAAGAATGCAAAAGATAATGCAGTGATGAAGGCAGAAATCGAAGCTTTGAAAAAGCAGGTGGAAGCACTGGCTGCAAAGAAGTAAGGATAGATAAAGAAAAGGCTCTTTCTTCAGGGAAGGGCTTTTTCTTATGGGGAAGGATGGTTCCTTTTACTTTTTATTTTATGGTTTATGCATGCATTTCCACCGGAAAGTAGTGCGGGGCATGTGGCACAGGCGGGCGGCAGCGGTGCAGGTGATTTCTCCCTTTTTTACCTTTTCTTTTAATATGTCAAATTCCGGAGGTACCGGTTTCTCGGGTCGGCCGAATCGTACACCCCGGGCTTTGGCTGCCGCTATGCCCTGGGCCTGGCGGCAGCGGATATTTTCTCTTTCGTTCTGGGCAACGAAGGAAAGAATCTGTAGCACAATATCTGCAATAAAGGTGCCCATCAGGTCTCCGCCTCTTCTGGTATCCAGAAGGGGCATATCCAGTACCACTATATAGACCTCTTTCTTTTTGGTGAGAAGGTACCACTGATGAAGGATTTCTTTGTAATTACGGCCCAGTCGGTCTACGGAAAGGATGTAAAGAACATCGCCTTTTCGCAGCTTTTTCATCATTTTCTTGTACTGGGGACGGTCAAAATCCTTTCCTGATTTCTTGTCCACGAATAGATGATCCTCTGCAATGCCTGCCCGTTTCATGGCATCAATCTGCCTTTCTTCATTCTGGTCACAGCTGGATACACGCACATAGCCATAGGTACACATGGTTTTCCTCCCTCTGTTTTTGTCAATGAAAAACTGTGAAAGGAAAATCCCTTCACAGCTTTTATTTTTACCTATAAACGCACAACTTCAAATCTCAAATCTCAAATCTCAATTCTCAAACCTCAAGCCTCATACTCCTTCCTGTTCACCTTTCCTTTCACCGGTTTTCCATCCAGGAAAGCGCGGATGTTATGGAGGGCATTCATGAGGGCTTCCCGGTGGGCGGTGCTGCTCATTTCTGCATTGTGGGCGCTGCCGATGACGTTGGGATAGGCCAGCAGGGGATCGCCGTCCTTTGGATAGGCTTCGTTTTCTTCCCACCATACGTCCATGGCCACATGGAAGCGGGGATTATTTTTTACTTTGTCCAGCAGGGCTTCCCGGTCAATGAGCTGGGCCCGGGCTACGTCTACCAGCAGGCTGTCCTCTTTCATGAGGGAAAGTATGTGTCTGCTGATGAGGCCTTCCGTTTCTTTGGTGAAGGGCAGGGCCAGTACTAGTACGTCCGCTTCCTTCACCGCTTCTTCCAGCTGGTCCATGGTGTAGGCTTTGTCAAGAAGAGGGGACTTGGGCAGGTGGCGGGAAATGGCGGTGAGGCGGCAGTGGAAAGGGGAAAGCACTTCCGCCAGGGCTTGTCCAATGCCGCCGAAGCCTGCAATGAGCACGGTCTGTTCGGAAAGAAGTTTCTGGTGGTAGCCCAGAATATGGAATTTCCCCTGCTGCAGGTCCTGGAGCTGTTCCCGGAGGCAGCGGTTCAGGGCGATGATCATGCCGCAGGCGGACTCTGCAATACCCCGGGCCCAGCCGCCGGAGTTGCAGTAAAGGCGGATATCCTTCGGCAGTTTTTTGAAATCCAGGTGGTCCACGCCGGTTCTGGTGGTCTGCACCATGGCTGGTTTGGCAAGAAGGGGGATTTCCTCTTTCCTGATATCGCCTACAATATTTCTGGAAAGCACCACATCTGCCTTTTCCAGAGCCTTTTTCCGCTTCTCTTCATCCAGCTCTTCCAGCCAGAACAGGGCGGCATCGGGGAAGAGGGCTTGGACATCTTTTTCATAGGTTTCTTTGATAGGCGGGGCAATGACAATATTCATAGTTTTTCTCCTTTGTTGACAGGAATCCTTTGGATGGAGCAGGCTGATGCAGAAAGAAAGGAAAGAAGGCGGGGCTTGTTCTTCCACTGGAGGGGCCGGGCTTACTTCTCTTTACCTGCTCTGCTGCAGGCTGGGAAAGCTCCTGATTTTCTTTATTATAAGATGATTCTTCTCCGGCGGAAAGGGGCAGGGAAGGCGGGGGGAGAAGATTTCCATGATGGAAACTTTCCGGTCACCCATACTGATACAGGAAACTATGTTCTCCATATCTATCCATTAAAAATTGTGTTATAGTTGTTACATATTGGATTTAATCAGACAGATATTGAATGAAGAAAGGCGGAGTTCGATGAATATTATTGATGAACTGAAATGGCGTGGCGCTGTCAATCAGCAGACCGATGAGGAAGGACTGTACAAGCTGGTAGGGGAAAAATCCATTTCCCTTTACTGCGGCATTGATCCCACCGGCGACAGCATGCATATCGGTCATCTGATTCCATTCATGATTCTGAAGCGTTTCCAGCTGGCCGGTCATCATCCGGTCATTGTGATTGGCGGCGGCACCGGTTCCATCGGCGATCCTTCGGGCCGGAAGACAGAAAGGGTGCTCCAGTCCCAGGAGACCATCCAGCATAATGCGGAATGCCTCACAGCCCAGATGAAGAAACTTTTTGGCGAAGATGGCTTCACCATGGTGAACAACTATGACTGGCTTTCCAAAATTTCCCTTCTGGAATTCCTTCGTGACTATGGCAAGCTGTTCAATATCAATACCATGCTGGCCAAGGAAGTGGTGGCTTCCCGTCTGGAAACAGGGATTTCCTTCACCGAATTCTCCTACCAGATTCTCCAGTCCATTGATTTCAAAATGCTCTATGACAAGTACAATGTGCAGCTCCAGATCGGCGGCGCTGATCAGTGGGGCAACATTACCAACGGCGTAGAACTTCTCAGAAAGACGGAAGATGTGCATGATGCCTTCGGCCTCACCATCCCCCTCATGCTGAAGGCAGACGGCACCAAGTTTGGCAAAACCGCCGGCGGCGCGGTATGGCTGGATCCGAAGAAGACGTCCCCCTATGAATTCTATCAGTTCTGGTTCAACCAGGATGACCGGGATGTGGTGAAGTATCTGAAGTATTTCACCTTCCTTTCCCATGAGGAAATCGACGCACTGGAAAAAGAAGTGGCAGAACATCCGGAACACAGAAGCGCTCAACGGAAGCTGGCTGAAGAAGTGACCCGCTTCGTTCACGGCGAAGAAGGACTGGCCCAGGCAGAAAAGGTGACCCAGGCTCTCTTCTCCGGCAACATCCAGGAGCTCTCGGGCGATGAAATCGAAGGGGCTTTCCGCAACACCAAGGGCGGCGAAGTCCATGAAGCACCGATTAATATCGTGGAAGCTCTGGTGCAGGGCGGCGTGGAGAAATCCAAGCGTCAGGCAAGGGAAGATGTGAAGAACGGCGCCATCCGGGTGAACGGGGAACAGATTCGTGACATTGAAGCCTCTGTATCTGCCCATCCCAATACCAATGGCAAATTCATTATTATCAGAAAAGGCAAAAAGAATTACTTCTCCATTGAAGTGAAATAAAATGCCGGTCAAAAGCTCTCCTCCGGGAGGGCTTTTTATTTTTGGGAGCATCATAATTTTATTGTGCTGCTGCCAGCTCTAAACCCGCCGAACCTTTCATACCTGACGGGCACAGAACTCTTTGAACTAGTCCTGTCATGTGATATACTGTAATGTATTGAAGTTTCTATATTTGAAAAGGAGAGAAATATGAAATTTTCGTTTAACCACAACAATTTCAACGTGCTCGATTTGAAGAAGAGTATCGCTTTTTATGAAGAAGCTCTGGGACTCAAGGTAACAGGTGAGTACAAGGCTCCGGACGGCTCCTTTATTCTGGCTTACCTGGGGGATGGCGCAACGAAGCACCGGCTGGAACTGACCTGGCTTCGGGACCGGAAGGAACCCTACAATCTGGGGGATAACGAATTCCATCTGGCTTTTGATGTGGATGACATGAAGGCGGCTCACGAAAAGCATAAGGCCATGGGCTGCATCTGTTTTGAAAATCCGGCCATGGGCATTTATTTCATTAATGACCCCGACGGATACTGGATTGAAATTATTCCGGAGGATATGTGATGGACCCTATTTTTGTACGTACCGCCCGCATTATCGGTGAAAAGGGCGTTGATTTTCTTTCCACAAAGACTGTGGCCGTTTTCGGCATCGGCGGCGTCGGTTCCTATGCGGCAGAAGCACTGGTCCGCGCCGGTGTGGGCCATCTGATTTTTATTGATAAGGATGCGGTGGAAGATTCCAACCTGAACCGCCAGCTGGTGGCAGACCGCACCACATTGGGCCGCAACAAGGCGGATATCATGGTGGAAAGAGCGCACCGGGTGAATCCTGCCTGCGATGCCAAAGCCATGGCTGTGTTTTACCGTCCGGGAGATGAGGATTTCATCAAAAATCTCCATGCTGATTTCATTATCGATGCCATTGATGATGTGCCGGCTAAAGTGTCCATTGCAGAAATCTGCTACAAGCTGAAAATACCGGAAATTTCCTCCATGGGTACCGGCAACCGGCTCCGTCCGGAAATGCTGCAGATTGCAGATATTAATAAGACCTCTGTGTGCCATCTGGCAAGGAAAATGCGCAAAGAGCTGAAGGATCGCCGGGTACGTCATCTGACCGTGGTATACTCCAAGGAACTGCCTCATAAGCCTATCGGCGAAGGCCATGCACCGGGCTCCACTTCCTTTGTGCCGCCGGTGTCGGGCATGATGATGGCAGGCTTTGTGATTAGAAATCTTTTGAAAGAAGTAAACATTACCTGAGAAAGCACCGATACATGCATGGGCTGCTTTCCTATGGCTTGTAGGGACTGCAGGAATCCAAGAGTGCGCTGTTTCGTGGCGCTTCCCTGAGAAAGGAAAACAATATGGTTGAAATCCGTCATCCCGACTGGGTGACTATTCAGGAAAATGGAAAAGATGTGCTGGGGTACAACCAGGAATGGTATCCGGAAAAAAGGCAGAAACTGGCAGGCTGCGGCCCCACGGCCGGCAGTATGATGGCTGCCTATATCGAACGGAGGCAGCAGGGCAGAAAAGTGGAAACCAGAAAAGAGGCCCTGGCCATTATGCTGGATATCTGGAAATACGCGACGCCCCGTATGCACGGCCTCTATAAGACCCGCTGGCTGAAGGAGGGTCTGACCGCCTACATGCAGGAAAGGGGACTCAAGGGAAAGGTGGAAGCCCTGCCCATTCCCTCCATCCGTCTTCTGGCCCCCAAGCTTCCCAAAGTGGCAGCCTTCATCAGGGAAGGACTGGAAGCGGACTGCCCCATCGGTTTCCTGAATCTCCACAGCGGCGGCGAGCCTATTCCCTACCACTGGCACTGGATGCCCCTGGTGAAGATGGAAGAAAGGGACGACGGTATTTACTGCACCCTCTGGGATGAGGGGACAGCCCATGTGTTCAATCTGGGAAACTGGTTGAAACACACCAAATTTGGCGGCGGATTTGTAAGAATCACGAATTCCTGAAAGAAAAGGGACTGTGAGGAAATGATGGAGCTCCGGTCAGATGGGTAGACAATGGGACAGCAGATTTAGTTTACAAGGCACGAATTGACAAGTACTCTGCCCCGTCCCGTCATTTCGACGGTCGGAGCGGAGAAATCTCACGCCGAAGGGAGGAGGCTCCATGGTGGCAGGTCGTATATTATGATAGGGATGTAATAAGAAGGGACTGTGAAGAAATGATTCCCATTTTTTCACAGCCCTTTTTTGATGACAGCCGGTCTTTTTCGTAAAGGTGCATTTCCTTTGGCACAGGCGCTCCATCAGCAGAGGGAGTATAATCAAAGAGGAGAGATGATGTAGAGGTGAGACCGATGAAGAAAAAGTGGATGGCAGTGATTCTGGCGGCATTTCTGGCCCTTCCTCCGGGAGCGGAGGCAAAGGCCTTTGATGGCGCTTCTATTCTGGGGCGTATCCTTTCCAGCGGCATTTCCCATTCCACTACGGTGAAAACAAAGCCGGCCGTGGTGAAACGTTCTTCCGGAAAGAAGAACCGTTATAAAAATGCCATGGGAGCCCTGGAGAACCTGCAGTGGGTAGGCGTGGCGAAAAGCTCCGGCGGCAGTATCTATTTCGACCAGGACACCATGAAGGATACCACCCGTAAGGGCGAGCGGCGGGTGACGGCTACGGTGAAAAATGAATTTACCAAAGCCGGCGCCAGAGCCGTGGAAGAAAGCAGCCATGGCGAGGTGGACCGGGATGAGGCAGCCTATTCCCTTTTCCTGGTCGATTTCGGCGAAAAGGACTGCTTCATCGCCAGCCCTGTGATTTATTATGACCGGAATGGAAAAGAGCTGACAAGGAAAAAGGCTTCTTTAGCCTATGCCGATGTGACCGGTATGAACTACGGAAAACCCTATAGCCCGGGCAGCATGGAGCTTAAAATCAAAGAGAAGGTTTTCGCCTATGCAGACCGGGTGAAGGAAGAGGAAAAGGAAAGAACAGCGGAAAACCGGTAGGAAAGAAAAAAGACCTCGCAGAAGCGGGGTCTTTTTATTTCAACAATCAGCCTTCATATTCTTCAAATTCATCTTTTCCGGCGCCGCACATGGGGCAGATGTAATCAGCCGGAAGATCTTCGAACTTGGTGCCCGGCGCAATTCCGTTATCCGGATCACCCTGGGCTTCATCATAAATCCATCCGCAGATCTTGCAAATGTACTTCTTCATAGTATCCTCCGTTCTCCTGCACGCTGCAGGACACACATATGGCAGAGCCATCAATCTGTATGTATTATACCATAGCTTTTATAGGGAAGGGAGAGGCCGGATCATCTTGTAAATTTTTTCACGGGGAAGATTGATTTTCCTGTTGACTTTTAAATAAGTCTTATGATATATTTTCAACAATACTATCTATCTTTTGGATAGGGTTTTAAAGGAGGTTTTCATATGGCTAAGAAAAGAATAGTAGGTGTGGCAGGCCTTGGGCATGTAGGTGCCCATGCGGCATTCTGCCTGGGTATGATGGGGATTGCTGATGAAATCCTTCTTTGCGATGTGAAGGAGCAGAAGGCCATCAGTGAATGTCAGGACCTGAATGATGCGGTCATGTACATGCCCAATCATGTGGTGTATCGGGTGACTGACTATGCAGGATTGAAGGACTGTGATGTGATTGTAAATGCAGTGGGAGATGTGAGCCTCTGTGCTACAGGGAACCGGGATGATGAGCTGGAAAACAGTGTGCGCCAGGTGGCGGATTATGTGCCGAAGGTGATGGAGGCCGGATTCGACGGGATTTTCGTTACCATTACCAATCCCTGTGACGTGATCGCCCACCTGATTGCCAAGCTTTCCGGACTTCCCCGGGGACGGGTGGTAGGTACGGGAACTCTTCTTGATTCCTCCCGCCTGATTCATGCTATTTCGGACCGGACAGGTCTGGATGCCCGGGGTTTCTTTGCCTTTATGATGGGGGAACATGGCAGTGCCCAGATGGTTCCCTGGTCCCAGGTCAATTTCTACGGCCAGACGCTGGAGCAGATGGAGGAAGATCCCCGCTTCCTCTTTGATAAGGACAAGGTGCAGGAAAAGGCCATTAAAGGCGGCTGGGTGACTTACCAGGGCAAGCAGTGTACGGAGTACGGCATCGCATCGGCGGCAGCTACGCTGGTGAGGACGATTTTCCATGATGAAAAACGGATTCTTCCCTGTTCTGTAGAACTTCGGGGTGAATACGGGGAACAGGATGTGTTCTGCGGTGTGCCGGCAGTCATCGGTATCCATGGGGTGGAGGAAGTATTGGAGTATGATCTTCCGGACAATGAGATGAAGCGGCTCAAAGAATGCATCGATACGATTCATCGGAATATTGAGAGAGGAAACCGCTTCCTGCCCTGATAAGGGGACGACCCTTCCGTGGTGAAATGGGAATTTCCAGGTCTTTGATTTTGGCGGACTTGGCCGGGCATGAAGCTTTCTCAAAAGGGGCTGTGAAGAAATGATTACCATTTTTTCACAGCCCCTTTTGGCTTATCACATATGATGATAGGCTGCCTGATGCTATCGTCATCTCGAGCGGGGGACCTGCCGATATGGGGGGGAAGGCTTTGGAGTTTATTGAAACGCTGAGCCGAGAAATCTTCTGCCACCATGGGGCTCGCCCTGCTTCGGTGTGAGATTTCTCCACTCCGCTCCGACCGTCGAAATGACGGGGTGAGGGGCAGCATTTTGATCAGTTGATCCCCCTGAAAATGACTGGATGCTGCTCATCGACATCCTTATCCCGAGCGGGGGACCTGCCGATATGGGGGGGAAGGCTTTGGAGTTTATTGAAACGCTGAGCCGAGAGATCTCCTGCCATCATGGGGTACGCCCTGCTTCGGTGTGAGATTTCTCCACTCCGCTTCGCTTCGGTCGAAATGACGGGGTGAGGACAGTCCTTTTATTATGAAACTCGGGATTCATGAGGAAGAGGAGGGGAGACTTTTTCTCGTCTATTTCTTCTGCTATCCATTGACTAGAGATGCAGCGCCTGCAAACTAATAGATATGTAGATATAAAAGCAGATATTTTTGGGATTTTACGTCTTAAAATAATTACATATAGGTTATTAAGAGTGGAAATCATAGATAAAAATATGGATAAAACCATCAATTCATATTTATTTTAAATCTATAAACTTATTTGTTTCATGAATCGATAGGTAAATCGATACCAATTTATAGAGGGCTATTGATTTTAGAAAAGCCCCTTAGTACAATGTTACATATAACCCAAAGGGAAAGCCCTGTTTATGGTTGAAGGGCCTTCCTGCTGACAGCTTTACGGTTCCCTGAAGGAAACCGATTTTAAAGGAGAGGATTGTATGAGACATATTCGTAAGGTCCTGGTGGCCAACAGAGGCGAAATCGCCATCCGCGTATTCCGCGCCTGCAGCGAACTGGGAATCCGCACAGTAGCCATTTATTCCAAAGAAGATATTCTGTCCCTGCACCGCAACCGGGCTGATGAAGCATACCTGGTAGGGGAAGGGGATAAACCGATTGATGCCTATCTGGATATTGAAGATATTATCCGTATCTGCAAGGAACATGATGTGGATGCCATTCATCCGGGCTATGGCTTCCTGGCTGAAAATGCCAAGCTGGCCAAAAGGTGCGAAGAGGAAGGCATTATTTTCATCGGGCCGCGGGTAGAACATCTGATGATGTTCGGTGATAAGGTAAATTCCCGTATCCAGGCTGAAAAAGCAGATATTCCCATGATCCCCGGCTCTAAGGGAGCGGTGAAGAGCTTTGAGGAAGTGAAGGAGTTTGCAGAAAAGAACGGCTTCCCCATTATGATCAAGGCTGTTAACGGCGGCGGCGGCCGCGGTATCCGCAACGTGGACCGCATGGAGGATCTGGAAGAGGCTTACAACCGGGCCAAGTCCGAAGCCAAAATGGCTTTCGGTGATGATGATGTATATGTAGAAAAATGCATTATGAACCCGAAGCATATCGAGGTACAGATTCTGGGTGATGAACAGGGCAATGTGGTTCATCTTTTCGAAAGAGACTGCTCTATCCAGCGCCGTCATCAGAAGGTCATCGAAATGGCACCGGCCTGGTCCCTGCCTGTGGAACTTCGCCAGAAGATCTGCAATGCGGCAGTGAAGCTCATGAAACATGTACACTATCTCAATGCAGGTACTGTGGAATTCCTGGTAGACCAGGATGAAAAGCATTTCTATTTCATCGAAGTCAATCCCCGAGTCCAGGTAGAACATACGGTAACGGAAATGATTACCGATGTGGATATCGTGAAGACCCAGATTCTGATTGCCGAAGGGTACTCCATCGACAGTCCGGAAATCGCTATTGGCCAGCAGCAGGATATCTGGTACAAAGGCGTGGCTATCCAGTGCCGTATTACCACCGAGGATCCGCAGAATAATTTCATGCCTGATACAGGCAAAATCATTGCCTACCGCTCCGGCGGCGGCCCCGGTATCCGTCTGGATGCAGGCACTGCCTATGCAGGGGCTGTCATTACCCCTTACTATGATTCTCTTCTCGTTAAGGTTACAGCCCATGCCCTCCATCCGAAGGATACCATCCACAAAATGCTCCGCTGCCTGGATGAATTTCGGATTTCCGGCGTAAAGACCAACATTTACTTCCTGCAGAATATGCTCCGTACCCGGGATTTCCAGGAAGGGAAATGCGATGTCAACTATATTGACCGGAACCCCTGGCTCCTGCAGGAGCCGGACCTGATTTCCGACCGGGGCACCAAGCTTCTTTCCTACATCGGCGATATCACGGTGAACGGCTATGCCGGCGCCGGCCATAAGGAAAAACCGGACTTTGCTCCCCTTCCGGTGCTGGATGCTTCCAAGGAAGAAGCACCGAAGGGAACCAGACAGCTTCTGGATGAACTGGGACCGGAGAAGTTTGCCAAGTGGGTACTGGACCGCAAGGAAGTCATGTTCATGGATACCACGTACCGTGATGCCCATCAGTCCCTGCTGGGCATCACGGTACGTGGTATCCA
>OICK01000469.1_pt1 | contig 18469 bp, 10 predicted proteins | sample 1581281 | NCBI WGS metagenome assembly OICK01 (sample SAMEA3882557, study PRJEB24775) | human gut metagenome | biome: human-associated habitat; feature: intestine environment; material: feces | place: Netherlands | collected 2009/2010 | reverse complement strand
AAATGCCGATCAGCTTGTACCCGGAAAAGCAGAAAACAGCAAGTGCCGCTAAAAATACCAGAGTCCAAAGCGGATTGCCGCGTTTTTTCTGTTTCTTTTTCTGTTTTCCCATGCGTCTCCTTTATCACTTTTTTACTGTCTGCGCTGTTTTCTGGAAGCGCTCTGAATTTGTCTCAATTATAAGCGTGCCCCTTTCTTTTGTCAACTTATGCCCCCGGAAAAGGATTGCACCCGCCCCCATCTTATGATAGACTAAAAGTCGACTGACAAGTCACTTGTGAATACAGTAACACACCACATACATGAGGAGGAATTCCATATGCGAACAATCAAAAAAGTCGCCTCGCACATCTTCATTGATGGCTTCGGCGGCATGACGCAGGGTCTTTTTGCAACCCTGATTATCGGTACGATGATTCAGCAGATCGGTCTTCTGATCGGCGGTTCGACCGGAAATGTGATCTATCTGCTTGGAAAAGCTGCCGCAGCCCTGACAAGTGCCGGTATCGGTGTCGGCGTGGCAGTGAAATATGGGGAAAGCCCGCTTGTCACGGTTTCTGCAGCCGTCGCCGCCATGGTCGGCGGTTATGCCGGCAAGATCACCGGCGGCACATTCTTTGTGGACGGAAATGCCGTTCTGGCAGGACCTGGCGAACCGCTCGGCGCTTTCATCGCAGCTTTCGCAGGCATCACCTGCGGCCATCTGGTTTCCGGCAAGACCAAGGTTGATATCATCGTGACACCGGTCATCACCATCGGAGCCGGTTCCGTTGTCGGACTGCTCGTTGGACCGCCGATCTCCCAGATGATGACAGGCCTTGGAAGCATCATCAACTGGGCAACGGAACAGCGGCCGTTCATCATGGGCATCGTTGTTTCGGTCGTCATGGGTATGGTTCTGACACTGCCGATCAGCTCCGCTGCACTCGGCATCATTCTGAATCTTTCCGGTCTTGCCGCCGGTGCCGCAACGATCGGCTGCTGCTGCAACATGGTCGGATTCGCGGTTGCAAGTTATCGGGAAAACAAATTCGGCGGCCTTGTCGCACAGGGTCTTGGAACCTCGATGCTTCAGGTGCCGAACATCATGCGTCATCCGCTGATCTGGCTGCCCGTCATCTTCTCGAGTGCGATTTTAGGACCGGTTTCCACCATAATTGCCAATATGCAGAATAATGCAACGGGAAGCGGCATGGGCTCTGCAGGTCTTGTCGGACAGATCACAACCTACCAGACCATGATCGCTTATGATGATCCGAAGCTCGTCATCATCAAAATCATTCTGCTCCACTTCGTGCTTCCGGCTGTGATCACCTTGTTCTTCTCAGAGGTATTCCGCAAGGCAAACCTGATCAAATCCGGCGATATGGCTTTGAATCTGTAATCTGTATTTTTAAAAGGGAATGGAACTGCGCATCCGGCAGCTCCATTCCCTTTTTTATCCACATTTCTCTTCTGATTTTTTCTGTTTTTACACCGTTTCTTCTGCGTTTTCCGCATTTTCCACTGCCGCGGCCAATTCAGCTTCCGCTGCCGCTTCTTCTGTCTCCGTTTCTTTCCCCGGCCGCACGCGGTGTGCCTCTACCATTGGCTCAATGGTCTGTGCCATCAGCAGATGGATCATGTCAAGGCTCCGCTCGCGGAACCGCGACGGCAGAAGCGGCGCGATCGCCACATCCGTCACGAGGGATTCAAGGCCCTCGATAATCAGATCCTTGCCCGGCGTCTCATTCCACTCCAGTCTGATCCGCTCGAAATCACGCTGGAAAATGATTTTGACCTTCCGTCTTGCGGCCTCTTCCAGAAATGCAAACTCAAGCTTCAGCACCAGTTCGCCGTCTTCATTCTCCGCAAACTGTCCCGTCGTTCCGAGCAGATACGATTCCTCGTTTTCCACCCATTCTACAACTTTGGACCCCGTAAGACCGATCGCAATGCGCTGTGTTTTTTCTCCCTCGGTCAGCTCGACAAAGAAACGGCCTTTTTCATAGAAGAAACCGATGCGGCGGATGCCGTCGGAAAAGTTGTTGTGGAAGACCTGCAGCGTCAGCGGAAACATGCCGACATGCGTGTCCTCCATTTTATATTCTTTTCCGTGCAGAAGCTGCGCCATGTCGATCTGACGCGGTGTTCCGCTGTTCCGCGGCCCAGGTGTTCTCCGCTTCCAGCCGCCGCGCAGGATTCTTCCCGGTGTCTCTTTCGCGCCCTCCAGATCACGGCAGGTCTGCACCAGCTTCTGATATGCCATCGGGCTTTCCGCCTCGCCGGATTTCAGCTCTGCACCAAATTCCGCGCCGAAATACTTCCGCACAATGTCGAGCATCTCACACGTCTGGAACAGCTCGTTGCTGCCCGCATTCGTCACAATCACCACGCCGGTATCCGGGTAACCGAGTACGTTCTGCCCCAGCATGCCATTGAACGCAAAGCTGCCCGGCCGCTCCTCCATCCAGACCTGGTAACCATAGCCATATTTTCCCATCTTTTCCGGCGGTGTCGCATGAACGGAGGTGGACGCTGCGACCCATTCCGCCGGGACGATCTGTTTTCCTTCGAATTTTCCGCCGTTCACGTACATCACCCCGAGCTTGGCCGCGTCCTCCGGGCACAGGAAGAGGCCCCAGCCGCCTTTCGTAATCCCTGCCGGGCAGCTCTCCCAGAAGACTTTCCGGATGCCAAGAGGCTCAAACAGACGCGGCCGCAGGTAATCTACCATTTTCATGCCGGTGCGCTCCTGTATGATTGCAGACAGCAGATACGTGTTCATACTGTTGTACTCAAACGCTTCGCCCGGCGTTCCCTTGACCGGCGCATTTAAGAAGCTGTCCACCCAGTCGTTGCCGGAAACAACGCCCATCTCATTGAACTGTACGCCGCTCTTCATCGTCAGAAGATGCTCCACGGTCAGATTCGGGCGCAGGATCTTCTGCAGCAGACCATTTCGTTTTTCAAAAATATCATAGACGTTCTCGTCCAGGGAAAGTTTTCCTTCACTGATCAGAAAACCGACCGCCATGCCGGTGATGCTCTTGCACATCGAATACGTCGCGTGCCAGATGCCGCTGCGGTATGGGGCGAAATTGCATTCGCAGATGACCTGTCCGTTCCGCAGGACCAGCAGGTGATGCATGTCCGTATGGCGGGCGGCGGCGAGCTCACGAAGCATCTGCGTCAGCTTTTCCGAGGAGATTCCCTCACTCTCCGGCGTCACACGCGGAAAATATGTCTCCGGAGATGCAAAATCCCCGAACGCTTCCTTCTGCGGCGCAAAGTCCGTCTTTCCCATATGTCCTGTCGTCCCACTCATAAATCCCCAGATCATTTCCATTGCGGTTAACTGTTCTTTCGCTGCCATGTACGATGCCTCCTGTCTCATGCGGTTGGATTTCCCTGTTTTTCCAGTTTTCCTCATTATATCCAGATTCCTTGAAAATCGCAATGCTTCTTCTGATAAAAAAGAACCGACATAGAAATCTGTATTTCGATTTCTGCCGGTTCTTTTCCGTGTGTGATTTTTTTATTTTACTTTAGCTTACTCATTCCAGAGTTTCATACGCTCCTGATAATTCTGTGTGATAACTTTTTCTACATCTTCCAGTCCTGCGTCATTCATTTCGGAAATCATCTTGTCGTACTCTTCCATTGCCGCATCGTGGCTGTCTGCATTCACAATCTTCGGATATTCCTGATCGTAGATATCCTGGATTTTCTGCCATTTCAAGCCATCCGGAGTGCTTCCTGCCGGGGTAAGGCCTGTAAACTCTGCGGTATCCCATCTGTCGTTCTCACCAAAGTGATTCATAGCCACCTGCCGGGTCTCTTTTACTTTATACTGTGTTACATCGTATGGAGTTCCGTCTGTACCATTTCCGTTCTTTACAAACCAGGTCCATTTGCGGACGCCGGTATCCAGTTGTGTTTTGTCAAAATCCGTCTGGAATCCTTCAATCAGATCATCGTTCGGAACGTGTTTTCCATCTTCCATATTCCAGTTGGTTCCCTCAATACCCCACATCAGAAGATACTGTCCTTCTTCGCTTGCAAGGTAGTTGATCATCTTCATGGCTGCTTCCGGATTTTTACAATTCTTGGTGATCGCGATTGCATCCCAGCCAAGTGTACTTCTTCCGGAGTAAGTAGTTTCATCTGCGCTGATTCCGTTTCCAAGGATTTTATAGGAATAGAATTTTGCATCTTCTCCTACAGAAGAAGCAAGTGCTGTATTTGCTGCATCGGTATCCCAGTAGGAAGCAAAGGTACTGAATACGTTGCCTGCAGACAGTTTCTGCGTCCACTGATTTTTCTTGTTGACAACCCACTCTTTGTCCAGAAGGCCTTCGGTATACAGTTCATTGGCAAAGGACATCATCTCTTTGAAGTTTGGTGCTTTGGCAACATGTTCCAGATTGTCCCCATCCTGATAATATGTTTTCAGACCATACATTCCTTTTAATGTTCCATCGTAGTTTTTGGATTCTGCATCAAAGGTAATGGCAATACTCTCTTTTCCGTCAATGGTCGGATGAAGTTCTTTGAATTTCTTACAAATGTCAATATACTCTTCCTGTGTAAATGGCTCATCGCTGTCTGCGCGGTCTTTTCCAACGATTTCGCACAGATAATCATAGCGCATCAGAACACCGGCTACCGGATCCGGATCTTCTCCGTACCAGTTATTCAGATAGTAATTCTTTCCATCGGTATAACGACTCTTGTTTAAGGTTTCCCCGTACATCTCTTTTACATCCGGGCCGTACTCATCGATCAGATCATTCAACGGAAGCAGTGCGCCTGCCTCAATGTAACGGTTTACAATATCATTTCCACGATCCATCAGGACGATATCCGGGTAATTCTGACCGGTCAGCATCAGGTTCAATTTTTCCAGCGGATCTCCGGTTGGATTTTCTACCTGAATTTTGACACCTGTTTTTTCCTCAATTGCTTTTGCAACTGGATCATCAAAGGTATTGCTTCCGGAGTTTTTGTCAAAGATAGAAATCGTAACTCCGTCTGTTGATACCTCGCCCGATGCAGATGATGCACTGCCGGATGCAGTACTTGATGATGTACTGCCATTTGATCCGCATCCTGCAAGCATTCCCGCTGCCATCAGGACACTCATCGCCATTGCGATACTTTTTTTGAACTTCATTTTCTTTTCCTCCTTCTATCATCAGCTCTTTACAGATCCGAGCATGATTCCTTTAACAAAATATTTCTGAATAAACGGATAAACCATGATAATCGGAATGGTCGCAATCATCGTAGCAGCCATTCGAATGCTGTCCGGTGTAATGGTCTGTGACGCCTGATTTGCCGCCTGGTTCGCTGATGCAGTCTGATACTGATTCAGAATTTCAACCAAAATGGACTGCATTGTTTTTAAAGACTGTGCATTCGTAAACAAATATGCATCGAACCAAGAATTCCAATGGGTAATTGCAACAAACAGTGCAATGGTCATAATAATCGGCTTGGACAATGGAATTACCATTTTAAAGAAAACTGTCAGATCGTTTGCTCCGTCAATTTTTGCCGATTCAAAAATCTCTGCCGGCATTCCCTCTATATAATTCTTTACCAGAATCATATTATAAACACTTACCAGGTTCGGGAAAATAAATACAATGAAATTATTCAGCATTCCAAGGCTCTTTAATACCATATAATACGGAACCATTCCGCCGCCAAAATACATGGTGAAGATAAAGAACAGGTTCAGCTGTTTCCGGAACAGCAGCTCTTTTCTGGAAAGCACATAGGCAAGTGCTGTCGTGACAAGGACCGCCAGCGGTGTACCAATTGCAGTACGAAGTACAGTGATCAGAATGCCATGCAAAAATGTGGCACGTCCCAGAATATCTTTATAACTTGCCAGACTCAGTTTTCTCGGCAGAAAGTAGAGCCCGCCGCGCAGTGCATCGGTTGCATCGTTAATGGATACCACAAAAATGTTCCAGAACGGATACACACAGATCACAGTAACTAACACCAGAAAAACCACTTTGAAAATATCAAGAAACCAGTCACTGGCACAACGTTTTCTTTTGATTTTAATTGCTTTTTCTCTCATTTTCCTTCCTCCTAAAACAGTGCCGTATTATCATCACTGAATTTCTTCGAAAGTGCATTTGCACTGATGACCAGAATGAAGGAGACTGCGGATTTAAAGAATCCTACTGCAGTACCGTAAGAATACATTCCGTTTTTCAGACCATAGCGGTATGCATACGTATCAAGTACATCAGAATAATTTAAAATAGCATCATTAGACATCAACAGCTGCTGCTCATATCCTGTATTCAGAACACCTCCGATTGCCAGAATCAGAAGAATCATAATGGTCGGCTTTAATGCCGGAAGTGTGATATGCAGAATCTTCTGCATTCTCGTCGCACCATCCACATCCGCTGCTTCATACATATCCTGGCTGATGCCGGAGATTGCCGCCATATAGATAATCGCATTGTATCCAAGTACCTTCCACGCATTTGCGATCGCGATGATCCACCAGAAATATGGTCCTTTCTGGAAAAACAGAATCGACTCATCGGTTAATCCGAGGAATTTTAACAGATTGTTGATGACGCCGTCTGAAGAAAGGAATGTAAGGAAAATGTTTGCCGCAATAACCCAGGAAATAAAATAGGGAATATAAGATGCGGTCTGTACAAATTTCTTTGCCTTCTGGTTTCGAACTTCATTCAGGCAAAGCGCCAGAATGATTGGCAGTGGGAATGAGAATAACAGTGTCAGTAAGCTGGTTGCCAGTGTGTTTCTCATGATTTTTGTGAAATCTGTGGAAAAGAAATACTTGAACCAGTCAAGACCGACAAACTGCGAATTCGCCATATCCGCAAAATAGCCGCTACCCTGCGGCGTGTAGTTGATGAAGGACATATACAGTCCTGTCATTGGTGCATAGCAGATCAGAATGACCCATACCAACGATGGAAGCAGCAGTAAAAACAGATATTTCTGTTTCCAGAACCGTTCCGCGAGGCTTTTTTTGTGCTTTGCATGCACGTTTTCTTTTTTCATGCCTTCTCCTTCTTTCTTCTTTTTGTTCATCTTGTACACTCTTGCTGTCTATGTTTCCATTCTAATGGATAGTCTGTCCTGCAACAATCTCACTTTTTTATGATTTCTATCTCGATTTAATGGAGTTTTATAATTCTCTTTTTTATTCTGTTGTTTTCTTACGATTTCTGTCAATATCTAACGAAACAGAAACCGGCTGACGGGCAAAATCACCTTTATCAGCCGGTTTCTGTTTCCTCTTCTATGCAAACAATACGAAGTTATTTCTGCTTTGTTTGATTTTTTATTCGTTTACTGGAATTCTGACAGAAACTGTCGTTCCATATCCTTCCTGGCTTTCTATTCGGACACCATAATTCTCTCCATAAGCCAGACGAACCCTGTTTGCAACATTTCTCAGTCCGTATCCTTCCTCTGAGCGCCGCAGAGAACTTCGCAGTTTAATCAGTTTTTCCGCCTCGATTCCACATCCATCATCTGTCACCTGGAATACCACATCCCTTTCTTCTTTTTGAATTCTGACCGCAATGTGGAGAACTTCTTCCTCTTTTCTCGCATGGTGAATGGCATTTTCAACCAGCGGCTGCAGAAGAAGTTTAATGGTTCGATATGTCAGTACTTCTCTTGCAATCTCATACTCCACCTGTACGCTGTCCCGAAAACGCATCTGCTGGATTTTCAGATAGCTCTGCAGCAGTTCCACTTCTTCCTGGATGGAAAGCACCTGTTTTCCCTTATTCAGGGAAATCCGGTAGAAGCTGGACAAATTTTTGACCGCCTGCATCGTCTGTTTTCCACCTTCCCGCATCGCCAGTGCTGAAATAACCGCAAGTGCATTGTAAAGAAAGTGCGGATTGATCTGTTCCTGCAACAGATTCAGTTCGCTCGTCTGAATCCGGATTTTCTTTTCGTAATTTTCCCGAATTAGCTCCTGAATCTGATCACTGAGCTGATTAAACGCCAGCCCGATCTGTCCGATCTCATCTTCTCCCATATTTTCCAGACGGTAATCAAATTCTCCCTGTCCCATCCGTTTTGCTGCATACACCACTTTCTGCACCCGCGCGGAAATCCATCTTGTGTAACAGATAATGCAGAGAAATACCATAGCCGCGCTGCAGAGGATCAGGAACATCATCCTTCCTGAAACAGCTTTTGCGTCTTTTAAAACCGTCTCCTTATCCGAAATCACAAGAATTTTTGTTCCGAAAACTCCGCTCTGGATATTTCCGATTTTTGAAATGCCGTCACGCTCAAACTCAATCTGCGCTTTCTGCTCCAGATCCTCTTCCGGCATTCTGGTCCGGATCGGAAGGCCTGCCATTTCCGGTTCGGAAGCAGCCAGAATATATCCTTTTTGATCCACCAGATAAATTTCATCGGTGGAATTTATTGTTTCGAGGAGGGGCTGTATCTGCTGATTTTCAATCTGTAACGACAGTACGCTCTTCATCCCGCCCTGTGGATAAAAATTCATCAGACGATTCATATGAAATGCTTTTCCGTCTCCAGATGTCCCACAGAATACCGTTTCCCCTATCGCATCAAATGTCAGCACACATTCCCTCCGATCTAGATCCTGCATGGAATAAAAATAATAATTATCCTGCGGAAGCGTTTCATTGTTGCTGTAAAAACAGATTTTGTAAATTCCTGCATTCATCAGACAGATTTCGCTGAGCTTCTTATCAATATAGTAAAACATATCTTCATAAGAATCGTTGCTGTAATCCTGAAACAAATATCCGCTCAGCATCTGATCCACATACAGCACCTCCAGAATTGTTTCGTAAGGCTCGACCATCGTAGAAAAATTTTTTTCAATTCGTTCTGCTTCCTGTTCTGCACTCTGATATGCTTCAGTAAGAAGCACATTCCTTGTTTTTCCATAACTGTACCAGGTAACACACAGCATTGGAATCAGTGCCAGTACCAGATAGCCGATCACCAGTTTAAACTGAAAACTCCGATTTTTATACCATTTTACGATATTCATTTGGTGTCACTCCAAATCTTTTCTGAAAAACAACGCCAAAGTAAGAAACATTTTCATATCCAACCGCCAGACTCACTTCCCGTACTTTATTTTTCTTATTCTTTAACAGTTCCGCCGCTCTCTGCAGACGCATTTCCGTATTGTATTCCAAAATCGTTTTTCCTGTTGCCTCTTTAAACAGGCTCCTCAGATAATTCGGAGACAAACCGACCTCCGCGGCCAGCTTCTCGATATCTGCGCTTTCCGAGCAGTGCTCCTGAAGATATGTTTTTACCTGATAAACGGCATAGTAATTTGGATTTTGATTCTGTTCTTCAAAAAATGCCAACATCCGTTCCAGATACTGCTTCATCTTTTCCCGCATCTGATAACTGTTGTTTGCTTCAAAAATTTCATTTTCTCTCAAAATTTTTTCTGCTTCCATCCAGTTTTCCAGCAGTTCATCGCTCAAAACAAGACGGTTCCATAGATACATATAGAGATTGTAAACTTCTCCCGCAAATGTTTTCGGCGCAAGCCCCTTTAGCTGTTGAAAATAATCTTTCATGGTCTGCAGCGTTTCCTGCTTTTTCCCGTTGCTGACCAGACGACAGATTTCTTCTCTCCGCTCCTTCTGTTCCCGGAAATGATATGCTTTTTCCTCTTCCGTTTCTTTTTCATCTGCACAGAAAAGTTCCGGTGGATCCATATGAAATGCCAGAACACAACAGTTCCGAAGTTTTTCCGCCTTTTCGTACAGGCAGTCAGCTGTCCATGCTCCACTGCACCATCCAACGGCTCTCGGTGTGTCTTCTTTCAAATCATTCCAGATCTGAAATGCCGTATCTTTCACCGACAGATACCCCGCCAGCAGCAGCATACTGATCCGTTCCGTTTTGCTGATGTAACGGATGCCCTTGTATTTTTCCTGAATTTGGCTACAGATGTTTTCTTCCGTTTTTCCATAAACCGCTATGATTCCAAACCTGCACTCTTCCAGTTCTTCTCCAAATACACCACGGAAATTTTTCCGTAAAAGCTCTGTTTCCTGTTTTTCCCGCAAAGCCATTTCCAGCAACTGCTTCGCCGCCGTTTTCCGCGACCAGTCTGCTATCTCACTTTTCTCCAGTTCACTTCTCACTTTTTTCAGACATGCTTCTACTTCTTCAATCGTAAATGGCTTTAAAAGGTAATCCACGGCATTCACCTGAAAAGCGGAATGGATATAGGAAAAATCATCATATCCTGTCAGAAAAACAATTTTGCATGGATATCCCCGGCGTACGATCGTCTCTGCCAGTTCAATTCCACTCATTCCTGGCATCTGAATATCCGTAATCACAATATCTGCCATATTTTCTTCCAGGCACTCCAGTGCCCTTCTGCCATTGCGCGCGGTAAATACCCTGGAAATCCCGTTCTTTTTCCAGTCAATATAATCCCGCAATGTCTCCAGTTCAATTTCTTCATCTTCTACAAGAAGAACGCGATACATTTTTTCCCTCCTGTTTCCAGTTGCTCCTGCAGTTTTCTTCTCCTGCTGCTTTTCATTTCTGTCTTTTTACTGCAGAAGTTCAATCATATACGCCTCATACGGCTGTAACTTCCACACTTCTTTTGTGAGACTTTCTGTATCATTATGAATCAGAACCGTTCCTTTTGTCAAATCATATCGGGCTTTCATCTCTGCCGCGGTATCCCGGAAATTGCAGAGCACAATCAGCTTTTTCTCTCCCAGATTTCTCTCATAAGCAAAAATATCCGGATTTTCTTCCTCAATCAGACGGAAATCCCCATAAACAAGAGTGTCATTTTTCCTACGCAGCGCAATTAGTTTTTGATAGAAATAGAAGAGGGAATCCGGATTTTTTCTGCTGTTTTCCACATTGATCTCCTCGTAATTCTGATTTTCCGCCATCCACGGTGTTCCCGCTGTAAATCCGGCGTGTTTTTCCGCATTCCACTGCATTGGCGTCCGCGCATGGTCCCGGCTGTTCCGTGCAAGATAGGTACGAATTTTTTCTTCCTCCCAGCCTTCTTTTTTACGGTCTTCGGCAAAATTTACAGACTCGATATCCTGATAGTCCTCGATCCGAAGCCCTGACACATTTGTCATACCGATTTCTTCCCCCTGGTAAATATAAGGAGTTCCTTTCATCCCATGGAGAAGGACAGCCAACATTTTTGCTGATTTTTCCCGATACGGTTCCCTGTCATTTCCAAAGCGCGATACGACACGCGGAAAATCATGGTTTCCCCAGAACAGGCTGTTCCATCCTTTTTCTTCCAGTCCTGTCTGCCATTTTTCAAAGAGCTGCTTCAGTTGCGGCAGCGTATACGGTTTCGGATCCCAGTTTCCACTTCGAATGCCATCGATTCCCATCAGTTCAAACTGAAAAATCATACTGAGCTCCTGGCTTTCCGGATCAGAATACTGCTGTGCCATTTCTACCGTAGCACCTCCGGTTTCCCCCACTGTCAGGATCTGTTCTGATTTTCCATACGTATTCTGATTCATTTCCATTAAGTATGTATGAATCTGCTCTGAATGAGTATCATTTCCTCCATGTCCATCTTTTACAATATTGTCAATTGCATCCAGCCGGAAACCACGGATCCCTTTATCCATCCAGAACTGGATCATCCGGTACAGCTCTTTCCGAAGCGACGGATTTTTCCAGTTCAGATCCGGCTGCATTACACTGAAACTGTGATAATAATATTCCTGAACCTCCGGCACCCATTCCCAGGTGCTTCCTCCAAAGAATGCTCCGCCGCCTTCTGGCGGCTGCTCCTTCGTTCCTTCCTTCCAGATGTAAAAATCATGGTATTTACTGTTTCGATCCTTTCTGGCTTCCAGGAACCATGGGTGCAGATGGGAACTATGATTTAAAACAAGATCCATCATGACCACAATTTCCCGCTTTTCACAGGCTGCGATCAGTTCTTCCAGCTCTTCCATTGTGCCCGCTTCTTCCATTACTTTATAATAGTCACTGACATCATATCCATTGTCGTAATTAGGAGAATCGTTAAAAGGCGAAAGCCAGATGGCTCCAACACCAAGCTCCTGCAGATAGTCCAGCTTCTGCAGAATCCCTCCAAAATCGCCGATGCCGTCTCCGTTGCTGTCACAGAAGCTTCTGGTGTAAATCTGATATACGGTTAAGCTATGCCACCACTCTCTTTTCATTTTCTGTCCTCTCTTTCTTTTTTCCTATAAGAGCAGTATAATGATATTATCTTATATTTTCTAACCTGATTTTCGTATTTAATGAAAGGATTTTGACTTTTATGAAAAAAGAACGTTCAAAAGAGCTCTTTTCTCCTGAATCTTGTTCCCCTGTTCTTTCTGGCGGAATCCGGGATTTTACCGTGCATGGAACCGAACCTGTTCCGCTCCATATCTATCATCAGGATTATGCGCATGGCGGGCTCTCTGTTCCTTTTCACTGGCATAAAGAATTAGAATGGATCTGGGTTGAAAAAGGTACTCTCACTCTGACACTGAAAACTGAAACCCGGACAATTTCCGAAGGTACTTTTCTTTTCATCAACAGTCACGAACTGCATCAGCTCTGCAGCATTGGAACTACCCCTTCGGTTCACCATGCCCTTGTATTTCTTCCAGAAATTCTCTCATGTGCCTATCTGGATTCCTGTGAAGCAGACTGGATTCGTCCGCTGCTCTCTCATCAACTGCTTCTTCCGGCTTTTCCATTGGAAGAGCTTTCTGCTGCTGAAGCCTCCTCTCAGACACAGAAAACATTTGTACTGACATTATCTGAACTTTTCCAGGAAATCCTGTATGCATACGATACCAAACCCATCGGCTGGTTTCTTCTGATCAAAAGTGACATGTATCGGATTCTTGCACTTCTGGCGCAATACCAGCTTTTTCTTCATCCGGAACCCCTCTGCACTCGTAAAAAAGAAAGATCTGATCAGTGTAAAAAACTCTTACGTTATATTCAGGATAACTATGATTCTAAAATCCGTCTTTCAGATCTTGCTGCTATACTCAATATGAATCCACAATATTTTTGTCGTTTCTTCAAAACGCACTTTCACACAACGCCTATTTCCTATATCAACCAGTACCGCGTAACCCAAGCCGCAGATCTTCTTACCGGCAGCTCGCTTTCTATCTTGGAAATTGCTCTGGATACCGGATTTGAAAGCCCCAGCTATTTTGCCAGCATTTTCCGCCGGACTTTTGGTATGTCACCGGAAGAATATCGAAAAGCTATGCCCTGACCCGGCAAATTTTTCTGTTCCCTTTTTATATCTACGCAAAGATAAATCACTTTCTTATACAGCGAAACATCAAATTTTTTCCTTCTGAATGCACGACAACACAAATCTCAAAAATTTTTGATTTTTTTTCAAAAAACACTTGCCAAACTCGTTTTCTTATGATAATATACTACTTGTCGCTGAGCAAAAATCACGGCAGACAAAACAAAAACTTCGGCTCCGTGGTCAAGCGGTTAAGACATCGCCCTTTCACGGCGGTAACACGGGTTCGATTCCCGTCGGAGTCATATGGCGTCGTAGCCAAGTGGTAAGGCAATGGTCTGCAACACCAGTATCCACCGGTTCAAATCCGGTCGACGCCTCTATTTTCCCGGAAACAGATGGTTTCCGGGATTTTTCTTTTTCAAAATTATTTCAAAAAAGCTACCGGTTCTGTTTGCTTCGGCAGCTTTTTTGAAAATATCATTTTTTTAATTTTCTTTTTCTTTCACATAGTCTTCATACACATACGCCGTTTTTCCCTCATACGAAATCTTGTACCATCCATTCTCTTTTCCGAGCATTTCCACTTCTTCCCCTGTCGTCAGAGCTCCGAGGACCTGGCTTGTGCTGATGTTGGGTTCCGTGCGTACATTGACCGGGGAGATACAGGTGACTGTTTTCTTTCCTTTCTGCTTTTTCACGCCATCCGAATTATTTTCTGCTTCCAGCGCTCTTTTCTGCTCCTGGCAGGCCGTCTGAAATGTTTCTGTCAGCAGCTCATTGTCCGGGAACTGCAGAGACTCCAGTATTTCCGGCACGATTTGCTGTGTATCGTTGCTGCCGCTTCCTTTTTTCCATATGATCTGATACCCTTCATTCTCCGTTTTCACCCCGCAGAAAAATGCAATCGGAATCTGCAGGGAATTTTTTACCTGGAAACGATAAAAGGAACTCTCGTTATCTTTTCCTTCGTTAGCTGTTTTCACCATAAAATCGCTGATGCTGTTTTCCCCTGTTATTTCATTCGGGTAGAGCAAATTTTCAGCGCTCTCTTCGTCCTCCGGAAAATCCATAAGCACTACTTTTGCCATTCCTTCCCGATACGATATCTCAAGACTTTCCCCATCTTCCGATATGAAACTACATTGGATTTTCTCATCTCTCATTACATTCCAGCCTTCTGGAAGTGTGATTATAATATTCTGGTATGTAGAAAGAAACTCTTTTTCACCATCTTCTGACTCATCCTGGACACTGGATGCTCTTTCGTAGACAGCCGATGGATTCTCCTTTTCCACCTGCTGATTTCCACATCCCATTACCACAATAGTTGTCATCAGAAGAACAGCTAAACAGTTTTTTCTGTTTCTCATGTACGATTTCCTTTCCTGTCAAAAAATTTCTTGCGTTTATTATATCATAACCATTTTTCCACTGTAAAGAGTGCGTTCCTTCCCTTCTACTTTGATTTTTTAGTATAAAAAATCTCCAACCAGATTGAGGTTCCCCCGCAAACCCGGTTGAAGATTTTTCTTATCTTTTTTATTTTACTTCTGTAAATTCGACCCGGATACTCTCATACTCTCCCAGCACCTGATGCAGGGTCAGACCCGCACGGTTCCAGGTACGGCCCGAGCGGATTTCACCGTCCAGACTGCAACGATACAGCTTGTTCTCTGCCAGTCCGCACACTTTCGTGTGAACCGGAAGCATATTTCCTTCTGCGTCGGTTTTTACGATCGTGAGCAGTGCACGGCTCTGATCCTTTGCCACAAACTCCCATGCCATGAAATCCTGTTTTTTCAGTCCGGTCAAGCGGTAATACAGTCCCTCATGTGTGAGGTCATAATATGTATGCATCGCAGCAACCTGCTCTTTTACCATCTCTTTCTCTTCATCCGAAATCTTATTCAGATCCATCTCATATCCAAAGCTTCCTGCCAGTGCCACATCGCCTCTTGTCCGAAACGGTGTCACACGGCCGGTCTGATGGTTCGGGCATACAGAAACGTGGGAACCAACGGTGCTGATCGGATAGAAGAACGAGCTTCCGTACTGGATGGAAAGACGGTTGATCGCATCGGTATTATCGCTGCACCAGATCTGTGGGGAATAATACATCATACCGGCATCATATCGTCCGCCTCCTCCGCTGCAGCCCTCGAGCAGCAGATTCGGGCATGCGGCAAGGAATCTTTCCATCAAATCGTAAACACCGAGCACATAGCGGTGATACAGCTCTCCGTTCCGGCTCTGTGCTGCCACATGGCTGTAAACATCGCAGACGCTGCGGTTCATATCCCATTTGACATAATCGATCTTTGCATCATGAACAATGGTTGTCAGACGCTCCAGCAGATACTCACGCACATCCTCACGCGTCATATCAAGTACAAGCTGATTTCTGCTGTGGTTCGGCACACGGCCCGGAATTGCGAATGCCCAGTCCGGATGTGCGCGGTAGAGATCACTGTCCTCGGAAATCATCTCCGGCTCAAACCAGAGACCGAATTTCATGCCCATCTTGTGAATTTTTTCTGCAAGCTGCGCCATGGAGCCGTTCATCTTTTTCTCGTTGACGAACCAGTCGCCGAGGCCACTGTTATCATCCTCTCGTTTTCCAAACCAGCCATCGTCAAGCACCAGCATCTCAATGCCAAGCTTTTGCGCCTGTTCTGCAATTTTCAGGATTTTTTCTTCGTTGAAATTAAAATAGGTTGCTTCCCAGTTGTTGATCAGAATCGGTCGTTTGGCATGCTTGTATGCGCCACGGCAGATATGCTCGCGGATGATCTCATGATACTGCTGTGACAGTTTGGTAAGGCCGGTTCCGGAATAGCTTAAGATTGCCTGCGGGGTATCGAACGCCTCTCCTTTTTCCAGATGGAAGCAGAAATTGGTCGGATGAATACCCATCTGAAAACGGGTCTGATTTTTCTGATCCTTCTGTGCTGCCGCAACAAAGTTTCCGCTGTAAACGAGGCATGCGCCGATGCAGGAACCGTGTGTCTCACCCGCACCCTCCTCGCAGAGGATCACAGCCGGATTGTAATGATGGCTCGATGTACCGCGGGTGCTGCCGATCTCGACTTTTGCATGCTGCACCGGAATCCGCTCTGCCGTGCGCTCCATCGCATGACGACCCGAGAAATAGATCATCTCATAATTTTCATACATCAGATCCATGCTGAATGACAGCATTTTTTCCAGCTCAATTGCCGTTTCTCCGTGATTTTCGAGTCTTGCCGCTCTCGTAATTACATTTTCATTTTCAAATACACCGTAAAACAGCTTCAGCACAATATCGGAAGCCTTCTCCGTCATTGTAATAACAAGAGTCTCACCTTTTTCTTCCTCTGTATCGTACAGCGCCGGCATTCCCGGAATGGCATAGGAATGATCCAGAATTTCGAACGAATCGAAACGAAAATCTGCTGCAAAGCTGCCGTCCGCGTGGCGGATATCAATCATATCATCACGGAAATCACCGACACCACTTCCCGGAATTTCCTGCGGAAGTGTATCAAGAGAATATTTCCGGTTAGGGCCTGCCTCCTCCGGATTTCCTGCAAATCCCATATCTGTACAGAAAATCAGACCGGAAAGATTTTCCTCACCGATTTTTTCTCCATAGTAGAGATGCAGAAGCACATTTTTGTCATCTGCGAACATCTGGTAACTGCTGTCTTTTGTCTGGAGGGTAAATAACCGTCCATTTTCACTTACTTTGATTGCCATGATTTTTTCTCCTTTATCTTATCGCATTTTTTCGGGCTGCTCACACCAAAATCACTTTCTTACATACCCGAACAGCAAGTGTTCCGGTGCTGTGTGAACCGCAAAGGCTGCTACTCCGGGCCTTTGATTTCCTACAGCGGCTTGCAGTATCCTGCAAAACACGATATAATTTTACTGACATTTCGGAATCTCATCCTTTTGTGACATTCCGGCTTTTCTGATGATTCATTTTGTGAGGTATACTTATGGAAACTTCCTGGACACTTCCCGTCCCAAAGCATAAATTTTCGGATCTTTATCTCTGCTTCTGCGGCTACGAAGCCTGCCAGCCGTTCCACAGCTACGGCCCGGCTGTCCGCCCCAATTACGTGATCCACTATATTATTTCCGGGAAAGGCATTTTTACCATCGGAAACCGCACTTACCGCTTAACCGCCGGACAGGGCTTTTTCCTGATGCCAAATGTCCGCACCTACTATGAAGCCGATGCGGATGATCCCTGGACATATCTCTGGATCGGTTTTGACGGCGAAAAAGCTGCCTCTTATGTACAGGAACTCGGTCTTTCCGAGGAGCACCCTGTCTACCAGTGCAACTTTTCCGGTGAACTGCAGTCCCTCCTGTTTCAGATGCAGAAGCACAATACCTATGACACCTCGGACCAGTATCTTCTGGAAGGCTGTCTGTACCAGTTTTTCTCAATTCTTTCCCGCGAAATCACGCTTGCCGATCCTTCTGCACGGGAGAGCGGCAATCTTTACGTGGAAAAAGCTGTTGAGTTTATCCGAAATAATTATTCCAATGAAATTCTTGTCTCGGATATTGCCAGATATGTATGCATCAACCGGAGTTACCTTTATACCCTGTTTCAGAAATATCTCCATACCTCACCGCAGGACTATCTTTCTTCCTGCCGGATCACGCGTGCGCTCGAGCTTTTATCGTATACGGATCTCTCCATCGAAACGGTCGCTTTTTCCTGTGGTTACCGGAATGCCGAAGTTTTTACCAAAGCCTTCCGCCAGAAGCAGGGCATGACGCCAAGTGCCTATCGGAAAAAGTTCCGCCTTGACACGACTCCTGACTCTGCACATATTCCGTGATCTGTCTGATTTTATTATAACGAAATCTTTCTTCCATGAACAGGAAGAAATGTTATGGAAAACCGTTAAAATGTTAGATGGCGTTTCTTAATGGCTACAGACAGCAAAAAAGCGATACAGCTATGATTTCTCATTTCTGTATCGCTTCTTCATCTTAGCTCCCCGAGTTGGGCTCGAACCAACAACCCTTCGGTTAACAGCCGAATGCTCTACCATTGAGCTATCGAGGATTATTTAATTGAAGATATTTGATATACCTTCAAAACCGCATACACTACACATCTATCATTCCATTTTTTGTGAACACAACCATTCAGGTCAAGCCCTCGACCGATTAGTAACAGTCAGCTCCATGCCTTACGGCACTTCC
>OICK01000459.1_pt1 | contig 18723 bp, 17 predicted proteins | sample 1581281 | NCBI WGS metagenome assembly OICK01 (sample SAMEA3882557, study PRJEB24775) | human gut metagenome | biome: human-associated habitat; feature: intestine environment; material: feces | place: Netherlands | collected 2009/2010 | reverse complement strand
TGAAGGGCGTGTGGGAGAACGGCGTGCTCACCGGCAAGGGCCTGAGCTACGGCGGCTCCCTGATCCGTCCGGAAGCAACCGGCTACGGCGCTGTCTACTATCTGCAGGAAGTCCTGAAGCACGAGAACGACACCATCGAGGGCAAGCGCCTTGCGATCTCCGGCTACGGCAACGTTGCATGGGGTATCATGAAGAAGTCCGCTGAACTCGGCGCGAAGGTTACTTATTTCTCCGGCCCGGACGGCTATGTTCATGACCCGGACGGCGTCAACACCGACGAGAAGCTGAACTTCATCCTTGAGATGCGTGCAAAGGACCCGATGCACTGCAAGCCGTACGCCGACAAGTTCGGCTGCGAGTTCGTCGCCGGCCAGAAGGCCTGGGGCGCGAAGGATGTCGATGTCAACATGCCGTCCGCCATGCAGAACGACGTTCGCATGGGCGAGGCTGAGAAGATCGCCGCCTCCGGCGTCAAGTACTACATCGAGGTCGCCAACATGCCGACCACGAACGACGCTCTGAACTATCTGCGCGCGCAGAAGCACATGATCGTCGCTCCGTCCAAGGCTGTCAATGCGGGCGGCGTCGGCGTTTCCGGTCTCGAAATGAGCCAGAACTCCGAGCGTCTGGTCTGGACGGCTGAAGAAGTCGATGCGCAGCTGCACAAGATGATGAAGAACATCCACAAGGTCTCCGCAGAGGCTGCCGAAGAGTACGGCCTTGGCTACGATCTGGTTGCAGGCGCCAATATTGCCGGCTTCAAGAAGGTTGCTCAGGCCATGTACGAGCAGGGCGTGTTCTAATCTATTTTCATTCCATACACAGCAGCCCCAGCGGTTTTCGCCGCTGGGGCTGTTCTTGCACTGCTGCATATTTTGTGATATGCTGGCAATAAATCTGAACTTGCGGAGGTTTCACGATGAAAAAAGTGATCATTGGCGCAGTCATGTTTATGACAGGCGTTGTATCAGCCTTTATATTATGGGCGGAGCGATGGCCTTTCAATTTGAACACATCAACCTGAGTCCGTTTTCTATGACGATGCAGATTCTCGCACAGTATGGTCTGACAGCATTTCTGTATGCAGCGGCAGCCCTTGCGGCTGCAGGGATCGTTGTTGCGGTCTTGGGATTGAAAGAAACGTGAGAGGAACCACTAGCCTGTAAATGCAATACGAATGGCGCAATGCGCACATACGGAGGTTGCCCCGTATGTGCGCATTGCGCCAATTTGGTCCGTATAGCGGGAAGCTGGAGCCTCTTTTTCCAGTGCTGCACCGGCGCTGGGTACATCAGCCGGCCTGATGGCTGTTGGGAGCAAGCAGACTTTTGCCGCAGTGCGGGCAAATCTCACCGTCGCTGCGGCCAAGACGTTCGCCGCAGAAGGGGCAGCGCCAACACAGCAGATAGATGGCTGCGTATCCAATGGCAAACAGTGCCGTGAACAGGAAATATACCGGCTTTGATACGCCGCAGCCGATGATCAGGCTGGCAAGCGCCAGCGAAAACAACGTGAACAGCAGAACTTTGACTGTTTTCAGATTCATAGAGAAGCCTCCTCTGTCTTCATCCGAACCACAAAGTTTTCCGTTTCCTTCTATCCATAGTATAGCACGCCGCCTGAGTTCCGTATACGACCCGGGCGAAAATTTGTGCAATATTTCTATTGCTGCGCGTCGATGCGTTCCTTGAGGTCGTTCAAGTAGACCCAGCGCTCTGTCTTCGCATCCAGTTCCGCTGTCAGCCGTTCCTGCTCATCCGTCAGAGCCTGTAGCCGGACATAGTCGCTGCCGCAGGCCTCCTGCTCCTGTTTGCAGGCGGCTAGCTGCTGTTCCAGATCGGCAATCACGCTGTCAATCATGTCAAATTCACGCTGCTCGTTGTAGGAGAATTTCAGTTTTTTCTCGCGCGGGCGCTCAGAAATCGGCTTTTCCTGCTTTTCGGACTTCTTTTCCTCTGTGGGTGTCCGCTTGCGTGCCCAGTCGGACCAGTTGCCGGTAAACACGTCGATGCGGCCCTCCGGGTGCACCTCGAAGATGGTATCGGCCAGCTTGTCGAGGAAAAAGCGGTCATGCGAGACGGCGATGATGGGGCCGGGGAAGCTTTGCAGATAGTCCTCCAGAATGGAAAGCGTCGTAATGTCCAGATCATTCGTCGGTTCGTCGAGCAGCAGCACGTTGGGCGCTGCCATAAGGATGGACAGCAGATATAATCTTCGCCGTTCTCCGCCGGACAGCCTCCCAATGCTGGTCTGCTGCAAATCGGGCGGGAACAGGAAGCGTTCAAGCATGGTCTTGGCGGAGAATGTGCCCTCGTCCGTTTTTACCTGTGCGGCGACATTGTAGATAAAATCATACACACGGTGGTTCAGATCCAGTTCGCGGCCCTCCTGTGAAAAATGACCGATTCGGACTGTCTCGCCCAGTTCGACTACGCCGCTGTCCGGCAGGAGTTCGCCCGCCAGAATGCGCAGAAGCGTCGATTTGCCCGCGCCGTTGCGGCCGACGATGCCGATGCGGTCGCTGCGGAGAACGCCGTAGGAAAAATCACGGAAGATCGTGCGGCCGTCGTAACCCTTAGAGACATGTTCCAGCGTGATGATTTTTTTGCCGAGACGGCTCGAGGCCGCCGAAAGCTGTACCGCGCTGTCGCGTTCGGGCGCTTTGCGGTCCTTTAATTCCTCATAGCGCTGGATGCGTTCCTTGCTCTTGGTGCTGCGGGCCTGACAACCGCGCAGAATCCACTCGCGTTCGACGCGCAGGATAGACTGCCGCTTGCGCTCGGACGCCTCCGCCATCTGCGCGCGCTGCTCCCGCAGTTCGAGATAGCGGGAGTAATTGGCTTCATAGTGGTAAAGCTTTCCGCGCGAAAGTTCCGTGATATGGTTCACGACGCGTTCGAGAAAATACCGGTCGTGCGTGACCATGACCAGCCCGCCTCGATATTTTTTCAGCCAGTCTTCCAGCCACTGCACCATCTCGGTGTCCAGGTGGTTCGTCGGCTCGTCAAGCACAAGGACGTCTGCCGGATGGATGAGCGCGGCGCACAGCGCGGCGCGGCGGCGTTCACCGCCCGAAAGTGTTCCAATCAGCCGATTCGTGTCCGCAAGACCGAGCCGCGTCAGCATGCGCTTTGCCTCATATTCGTTCAGCTGCCGGAATTCCGGCGGCATACTGGCAAAGATCTGCTCCAGCACGGTCAGATCGTCGTGCATATCGGGGTTCTGTGCAAGCACGCTCACCTGTAAATTCGGCTTGCGGGCGATTGTCCCGCTGTCCGGCTGGAGCCACCCTGCCAGAACCTTCAAAAATGTTGATTTTCCGGTGCCGTTGATGCCAATCACGCCGGTTTTGTCGCCCTCATTTAAATAAAAATCCACATCGTCCAGCAGCTGACGGCTGCCGAAATTGATGGAAAGATGCTCTGCGGATATCAGCATAAAAGTCCTCCTGCAAGGGGTTTCTGTTCCCATTCTATCACAGTCTTCGCCGGAAATCACGCGCTTCTTGCATTTTTGAAGGGCATCTGGTATCATGAGGGCGAAAACTATGGAATTGAGGTGAGTTTCCTATGAATGCCGTGAAATTACTGGCGCTCGATCTGGACGGGACACTGCTGAATTCCCAAAAAGAACTGACGCCGCGCACCTGCGATGCGCTTTATACTGCGGCGGAGGCAGGTGTCGAGATCGTGCCGACGACGGGCCGATTTTTTACCGGCATGCCGGAGGTCGTGCAGAAGCTGCCGTTTCTGCACTATGCCATCACCATCAACGGTGCGCAGGTCTATGATATCCGCAAGGAAAAAGCCGTCAGCGCAGCGGAGATCCCGCTGGAAACGGCCTTGCAGGTTCTGGAATATCTCGACGGCTTTCCCGTGATCTACGACTGCTATCAGGACAACTGGGGCTGGATGACGCGCAGCATGCAGGAAAACGCCGCTGCATTTGTCCCGTTCGACTACGCACTGCGCATGGTGCGCAGTCTGCGCACGCCGGTCGAGGAACTCAAGGCATATCTGCGGGGGCAGAACCGAGGCGTTCAAAAGCTGCAGCTGTTCACGCCGGACGATGCGCTGCGCGGCAGGCTGCTTAAAGACCTTACAGAGCAGTTCGACAGTTTAAGCGTCAGCACGTCCATGCCCTGCAACATTGAGATCAACGACGCACATGCCAACAAGGGCGAGGCCATTGCAAGTCTGGCGGCCTATCTTGGCCTGCCGATGGCGGCGACCATGGCCATCGGCGATGGGCTGAACGATACGAGTATGATCAAAATGGCAGGGCGAGGCGTGGCGATGGCGAATGCGTGTCCAGAAATTCTGGCGATTGCCGATGAAGTGACGGCCTCGTGCGACGAGGACGGCGCGGCGCTTGCCATCGAGCGGCACTGCATCCCGGGAAAGGCGTAGGATGGTTGACTGTCACATTCATATGGTGCTGGACGGCGTGAATTGGAAAGAAGCCATTGCGCGGCACAGGGCCGCGCCGCAGGAGGCGTTCATCAGAGAAACGCTCGAGCAGTATCAGACGCTGGGTTTTTCCGATCTGCGCGACGGCGGTGACCGTTGGGGTGTGTGCGATTTGGCCGCGAAGCTGGCCCCGGAATACGGCATCCGATACCGGTCGCCGGGCTTCCCAATCTACAAAATCGGACATTACGGCGGATTCATCGGGCGCGGCTTTGATGAATTTGTCGAATACCGTGCACTTGTCCGCGAAGCCAGAACGCACGGTGCGCACTTTATCAAGATCATGATTTCTGGTCTGATGGATTTTGAACGCTACGGCGTTCTGACCAGCGAGCCGCTGCCGCCGAAACTGATTCGGGATATGATCGCCTGCGCGCATGACGAGGGCTTTTCCGTCATGGCCCACGCCAACGGCGACGAGGCCGTGCGCGCGGCGCTTGCGGGCGGTGTGGATTCTATCGAACACGGCGCATATCTCACAGATGAAACGCTCTGCCAGCTTGCAGAATCGCGCGCTGTCTGGGTGCCGACGCTCGTGACGATCGGCAATCTCATCGGCTGCGGGCGCTTTCCGGACGAGGTTTTAAAGCCGCTGCTGGCCTATCAGAGGAACGCAGTGAAAAAAGCTGCCGCGCTGGGCGCAAAAATTGCCTGTGGAAGCGACGCGGGCGCGTACCGTGTTTTGCACGGACAGGGGGGCATGGACGAGCGTGCGCTCCTGCGCCGTATCCTTGGGGAAGGCGCGGACGCGGTGCTCGATACGGGTAACACTGCAATTATGGCGCGATTCTGAATCTGACCCTAAAAAAATATCTGTTTTTGCATCTTTTTATAGTATCAGTATCGGATATAATCAGGGTATCCCAATAAGAGAGGTACTCCGATTATGAAAAAGAGAAACGAAACCATCCGTATGCTGGTTCTAAGTGCGATGTTTGCCGCGCTGTGCTGTGTGACGACGATGCTTGTGCGGTTTCCGACTGTTGCCGGGTATACGAACATCGGCGAGGGCATGTGCCTGCTTGCCGGTCTGGTGCTCGGTCCGTGGTACGGCTTCTTTGCCGCCGGTATCGGCAGCGGGCTTGCCGATCTGCTGGCAGGCTATGCGCATTATGTCCCCGGTACGTTTATCATCAAGGGCCTTGTGGCGTTGGTGGCTGCGCTGCTGCTGCGGCCGCTGCTGAAAAAAGGCGAGAAGATCCCGTTCTGGCGTCTGGCGCTGATTGAACTGCCGTCCGAGGTCATCATGGTCGCCGGGTATTTCGGCTATAAGGCGCTGATTCTCGGCAAGGGTCTTGCCGCCGCTGCATCCATCCCCAATAATCTGGTACAGGCTGCCGTCGGCATCGTCCTGTCGGTTGTTCTCTACACTGCGCTGTCCAAGGTTCCCGAAATTCATAAGGCGTTCTGGAAGGGTGAAATGAATCATGTATGAAGAACTTACCGCACAAGCAAAGCAGGCCGTGACGGAGCTGCTGGACATTGCAAAGCTGAAGCCCGGCAAGATTTTTGTCGTCGGCTGCTCGTCAAGTGAGATGGTCGGCGCGCGCATCGGCAAGGGCTCGAGCCTCGAGGCTGCGCAGGCCGCATTCGCGGGCATCTATCCCGTTTTGCAGGAGCGCGGCATTGAACTTGCCGTGCAGTGCTGCGAGCACCTCAACCGCGCGCTTGTTGTTGAGCGCGATGTTGCTGAGGCGCACGGCTTTGAGATTGTCAACGCCATCCCGCAGTTGCACGCGGGCGGCTCGTTCGCCATGACGGCGTGGGCCAATTTCAAGGATCCCGTGCTCGTCGAGACGATCGTTGCAGATGCAGGCATTGACATCGGCGGCACGCTGATTGGCATGCACCTGCGCCGTGTTGCGATTCCTGTCCGGCTGTCGATCAAAAAGATCGGCGAGGCGAACATCCTCTGTGCCCGTACCCGCCCCAAGTATATCGGCGGCGCCAGAGCCGTCTATCAGGAACTGTAAATGAAAAGCGCCAGCCCGAGCGGCTGGCGCTTTTTGTGAGTTCTATGGATTCGGTCAGATGATCCGGCCGAGGCCCGCGGTCTTCGCAGCCTGTGCTGCGCGGCGCAGCGCGGAGACGGGCTCACCCTCAAGGAAGTAGGCGTACATATCGAGAATCATCCCCGCCAGTTCCGAGTCGGCCTCCAGACCGGAGACGTCCTTCAGAACCTTTGCCGCTTCTTCCTTCGACTGCTCGATGCCCGCCTCGTTCAGATAACGGTAGACCGCACCGGCTGCGCCGACGGCGATATACGCGGGCTTCACACCCTGCTCCAGGCACAGCAGGCTTGAGCCGATCAGACGGTCAGCCGCGCTGAGTTTTCTTGTCGGGTCGCCGCCGACACGTTTGCAGGTGTCCTTCAGCGCCGCGTTGCGGAAGCGGCCAAGAAGATCGGTGATGTGCAGCATCAGGCTTTCCAACTCGACGCCGTACTTCTTAGAAAGTCCCAGCGCGCTCTCGAGCATGGCATTCTGCACGATGTTCAGAATTTCAGGATCATCGATGGACTGGTAGATGTATTTGCGGCCCTCGTAACCGCCCAGATACGCGCAGGTCGCGTGGCCCATGTTGTGGACGTACAGCTTACGCTTGATGTAGAAATCAAACGGCTCGAACGGAACCATGTTCGTAATTTCCGGGATTTCACCCTTGAACGCGGCCTTATCGACCGGCAGGAAGCCGTAGCGCTCGACGCAGACGCGCATCGGGTCGCCGTCCTTCATCTCCTCGGTCTGCACCGGTACCATGCGGCCAATCGACGCTTCGACCAGGCCGACCTTTTCATCGAAATGCTTCTTTTCCTCGTCGGTCAGGAGATCCTTGAGCATGCCCTCCATGACCTTGTTGGCGTCCATCAGGTTTTCACAGATGATGATGTTGAGCGGACGGTCGTCCCGCGCCCAGCGCTTTCTGAGGCCCGCGACAATGTTGCCGACGATGAATTTGAGGATTCTCGCGCCGACAGCCGTTGCCATGATGTCGCAGTTGGCGATGGCCTCGGAGGCTGCCTCCTGATCGTTGCCGTTGACCGCGGTCACATGCTCGATCATCACGTCCTCATGTCCCTCGCTGGACACATAGCGGACGGGGTACTGCTTTTTTTCCTGCAAAGCCTTGACCACGGGTTCCGCCACATCGATGAACGTGACCTCATACCCGGACTGGCTGAGCGTTGCGCCGATAAAGCCGCGGCCAATGTTGCCGCCGCCGTACATAACTGCCTGTTTCATAGTGATTATGACCCTCTTTATTTATTTCTTGCCGTACAACTCGTACAGCTTCAGGACTTCGTCTTTCGCCTTTACGCCGTCAGACGCGCTGACCTCGCTGAGCGAGGCTGCCGCGCTGCACGCGCCAAGCTTGAGTGCCTCCGGCAGCGGCATATCCGTTTCCGCTGCGTACAGAACGCCCGCGCAGAACGCATCGCCCGCGCCGACCGTGCCCTTGATATAGCCCTTCGGAAGCTTCAGGCTTTCAAATTCATAATAATTGCCGTTTTCGTCCATGCCGCAGCCAATCTCCGGGCAGTGAATAACGGCCCACTTTGCTACGCCCAGTTCGTGCAGCTTTTGCAGCGCGGCTTTCATATTCTCCACATGCAGCGCGCCGTCTTCTCCGCGCAGCAGGACACCCGTGGTCTGCTGCGTCTCCAGTTCGTTGATGATGCAGTAGTCGGTGTATTTAAGCGCTGGGGTCACGAGCCGTGCGAAGCGCTCGCCCGCTTCGGAAACAACATCGATGGAGGTTTTCATGCCTGCCTGCTGCGCCCGGTGCAGGAGTCGTGCCATCTTTGTGCCGTATTCCGCGTCCGGTTCATCCAGATGCGGCAGCAGAAGAATATAGCCAATGTGGAAAATATCGACATTCAGCTTGCCCCAGTCGATATCGTCTTCTCCGTAATAGGCGTTGCCGCCCGCATACTGGAAAAACGTGCGTTCCTTTGTCTGGTTGTTCGACATGACAGCCGTAAACGACGTATCGCCGCTGCGCTTGATCATGGAGCAATCGATGTTTTTGTATTTGCCCATTTCCTGCAGGACAAAATCGCCCTCCGCGTCATGTCCGGCGAAGCCGGAGGCCACGAGCGGCAGATTGGGATCCAGCCGCGCAAGGTCGGAAATGGTGTTGCAGACCGAGCCGCCGGTGGAGCGTGTAATGCCTTCTGTAATGTGTGTCAATTCGTTCTGCTTCGGCCAGGTTTCAATCGGGTAAGTGATATCCACGATCATATTGCCTGCACAGCATATGCCTTTTTTCATACGTCCTCCCTGTTTTCAGAGCCGAGCGGCTCTTGTTTTTTTCTCTGCTTACTGTTATTATGAAGGAACGGGGCAGGCTTATCACCGATGAAGATGCGTCTGCAGCCCGACAATGATGCTTTTTCGAGGAAAAAATGGAATCCTACAATGAATATGAACTGATCTCTCATTCCAAACTGGCAGACTGTACCATGTTTATTGTTGACATGGTATATCGCCCCATGCACCTGCATAAGGAACTGGAACTGTGCGTGGTACTGAGCGGCAGCTGCCGCGTCAGCACTGACCGGCAAGGCGTTGAAGCAGGGCCGGGCGAGGTATTGCTGTTTGATGCGGGCAGCAGCCATGAACTCTGCGCATCCGGCGTGCCGGCAAGGCTTCTGACGCTGCAGATCTCCAACAGCTTCTGCGCCCGGTTTTATCCGCAGATCCGCAGTATCCGCTTCGGCTGCCGGGGATTGTCCGCTTGCCTGCTGCCGGAGCGGCTGACGGCGCTTCGCCGCGCAATGCTGCTGGCGCTTCGCGCCTATCTGCGCGATACACCGGAAGCGCCGTTTGCATGCATGGCGCAGGTCAACGAGATTTTCGCCATCCTGCTCAGCGATACGCCGTACCGCGTGCTGAGCGATACGGAAAACATGACGCAGACGCGCAACGCCGAGCGGATGCACCGCATTCTGCATTATCTGGAAACACACTATTCTGAGCCTGTCCGCCTCAGTGAAATCGCGGAACGGGAGGGGCTGACACAGACCTATCTGTCGCACTTGTTCCGTGAGCAGCTGCATATCCCGTTTCAGGATTATCTGGCCCGGCTGCGGCTGGAGGCGGCGATGCTCCTGCTGCGCCAGTCCGATACGACGCTGACCGATGCGGCTTATGCCTGCGGCTTTTCCGATCCAAAGTATCTGAACCGAAGCTTTCAGAAAAATCTCGGGATGTCGCCCCGGCAGTGGCTGCAGGAAAACCGCCCGGATCCGAGTCGGGCGCCGTCCGCGGAGGACCCGCGTACAGCGCAGCGCATCCTGACGCCTGACGAGTGCCGGGCGCTGCTGGATGCGTTGGAGGTTCCGTAAGAAATCTTAAATCTTCATGATCTTCAATTCTTCACCGCTGGCATAGGCTTTTTCCATGATGCGCTGGACGTGCACGGCGTCGGATGCGGGGACAACGAGGGGCTTATTGTTGAGAATGGAATCCGAGAAACTCTCGATTTCACGGGTGTACATATTGCCGAAGTCGCCGGGAATTTCGACGCCCACATCGTCGGCGTGGGTCTGCTCGGCGGAATAGGCGACATTTTTGTCAATGAACACGGCATTCAGCTTGCCGCCGTCGATCTGGCCGATCATCGTGTCGCCAAGCAGACGGCCCTTCGTGCCGAAGAACTCAACGCGCCACTTGGACGCCTCGTCCGGAATATTGAAGTTGGACTGCACGACGCACTGCGCGCCGTTTTCCATGCGCATGAGGATGGTGGACGTGTCTTCCACGTCATACTGCGGCTCAGGGAAGGCGATTTTTTCGTTCATGGATGCGACCTCGGTTACGCGCATACCGGTGATATACTCCATGAGGTCGATGGTGTGGACGGACAGATCCATCATCGCGCCGCCGCCTGCTTTGGCTTTGCACTGCCGCCAGTTGCCGGGCTCATACGGAAGCCAGAGCGTAAACTGCGAATAGCCGGATACGACCGTGCCGATCTTGCCCTCGGCAATGGCTTTTTTCATACTCATGACGTGCGAACCGAAGCGCATCATGAAGCCCGCTGCGATCTTCACGCCCTTACGTTCGCAGTAGTCGATGACTTCCTGACCTTCGTCAGACGTCATGGCCAGCGGCTTTTCAATCAGAATATCCTTGCCGTAATCTGCGGCCAGCTTGGCCTGCTTTGCGTGCAGGACGATGGGCGTTGCAATATAAACGGCATCGACCTCCGGGTCTGCCAGCAGATCCTCTTCTTTGGTGTAGCCGCGCTTTGCGCCGTATTTCTGACGGATTTTTTCAACCTGCTCGGCATTGATGTCCATGACGGCGATCAGTTCTGCGTTCTTGGCCAGCATCATGCCGGGAATTGTTCTGCGATCCGCAATGCCGCCGGCGCCAATCACGCCCCAACGTAATTTTTTCATATGCTTCGCTCCTTTGTAAATCCATAGACCGCTCACAGTGGTCTTTTTCAGTATAGCACACTCCTTGCGTGTTGAAAAGGGAATTCCGTATAAAAAACGGGAAATCCAACGACAATCCACAAAATCTCACAAGGCTTTTGTGCACTGAAATAAGCGGAACAGCATAAAAACAGGGGTAATGTGGAACACTTCCGCAGAAACGTGAAACGATGGAACTGACAGTTAACGATGCTTGCGGACGCACCTGCCGAATTGTGCGGTGCTGCTTTACCTGCATATTTCTCCTGCGTATGCAAACAATAGCTTTGGAACCAGTACAAAACGAAAGGCATTGGAGGAGCATATATGAAAGCAACAGGCATTGTCCGGCGCATCGACGATTAGGTTATAATAGGAGCAAGGTCAGAAAGCCTTGAAAACACTGGTGTTTCGCTGATTTTGTCCAACTTCGCAAGCACTCAGAGCGCAAGCTGTTTGACCGCGGCGAGCTGCAACCGCACTTATTGAAAGGAGGACGCAGCAATAAACTTAATACAACGAAAGCCCCTGTCATGTACTGCTACATGGAGCATCAAGCTCGAAGCAGAACCATGACAGGGGCTTTTTCTATTTCAAGAACATGGAGGGAAAAATGAATCCATCAAAATACTATCAGGCGTTTGGACTTCTCATGAGGGAGGCTCCAAACCAAGATCACTATGACAGCGGTTGCGATGGCATTTGTCCGGAGTGCCGCACTTGCCGTTATCATCGCCCTTTCTGGCGGCACCAGACGTGCGTGTTTGAATACTGCCCATACTCCCCAATCTCGCTTCCCACCCGTCGGGATCGTCAGCCTTCAGAAAAGGAGCGATGATATGGGTGTCTTTCGCGTCAACAAAAACAAGAACTACACCGTCATGTCAAATGTCCATCTCCGTGATAAGGCTCTTCCGTTAAAAGCAAAAGGGTTGCTCTCTTTGATGCTGAGTCTCCCGGAGGATTGGGACTACTCCATGCGCGGCTTGGCGAAACTCAGTGCCGACGGACTGGACTCCACGAGAGCAGCCGTCAAAGCTCTTGAGCGAAGCGGGTATGTTGTCCGCCGTCAGCTCTATGACTCCCGTGGGCGTTTTTCTAACAACGAGTACACAGTATTTGAGATTCCGCAGCCCAGTTCTCCGTCATCGGACTTACCGCAGCGCGAATACTTTGACAAGGATATTGCCAACAGTGACAACACCAGCGGATATTACATCATTGAGGAAAATGACTTCGTATATAATCCGCGAAAATCAGCAGACGCTCCATACGGTCCTATAAGCAGATATAAATACGCGGAAGCCGGTATTGTATCGCCGCTGTACCTTTGCTTTAGAGCTAAGAAGGAGATCAATCCTTCGTTCTTTGAATGGTATTTTCGATCTTCTGCGTGGCATAGGTATGTTTATATGTCCGGTGACAGCGGAGCGAGACATGACAGAGTGAGTATAAAGGACGACACTTTCTTTGCAATGCCAATCAATCTACCGTCAGCTCACGAGCAAGAGCATATCGCCTCATTCCTTGAGAGAATTGACCAGAGAATTGAAAAACAAAGAGCGTTAGTCGAATCCCTCAAGAAGTATAAAAGAGGATTATTAAGAACTGTATTTTCCGAAAAAGGCAGCCACTCACTTTTGCATGATGCAGTAAGTCATAGAATAGATGAAGTATGTGATGTACTGAGTGGAAAACGCATTCCCAAAGGCGAAACATTCTCTCCCCGTCCTACTGAGTACCGGTATATAACAGTATCGGATATGGGTGAAAAATATGTAAGTTCAGACACTTTGCAGTTCATCACAAGCCACACCGAAAAGCAAATTACTCGATATAAAGTCAGAAATGGTGACATCATTATTTCTGTTGCTGGCACTCTTGGAAAGTTGAATATCATCACTCCTGACTTGGATGGAGTAAACTTGACTGAAAACTGTGATCGTTTTACAAACTTTAGAGGGATCAATCCCGAATACCTTTACCATGTACTTTCGTCTGATCTAATTCAGTCACAGATTGAAGCCTCAAAGACTAAAAACGGACAGCCTAAGCTGGCTCTCGAACGCATTAGAAACTTCGTTGTCCCCGTACCTCATCAAATAAGGCAAGAGCAGTTTGTTGGGGTAATGAACAGCATAGATAAGTACATTGCATCACAACAAGCTGTTCTCGATAGGTGTTGCAAGGCGAGAGCAGGTTTACTGCAACAGCTTTTTATATAAAGAGCTGTTGCAGCATGGATGACCGGATTTTTTCCAGATAAAATGTTAGGCGTTCTTCGTTCTCTATCTTTGCATCTATTTTCAGCAGCAATGAAGAAATCCTCTTCTGCTCCAAAATGGGTGGTCGAAATACTTTCACTGCACCGAGTTGAGGACTTGTTAACTGAGGAACACCCGTCGATTCAATATAAATGGAAGTGGCATTGATCATGTAAGCAAAGAAATCCACATCATCTTCGTATTTAGGAACTAACGAAAGAAGACGGACAATCGGAACATACTTGCAGTGACGAGCTATCGCATGACCAACTTCGCCTCTTCCAGATACAGTAATAGAATCACCTTCTACTTTGAAGTAGTTTGCATAGCCATATAAACCATTATTAGTCAAGGCGTTTGCATACACTGGATATGGATAACTTGTTGAATATGTGGGTGAACTATTTTGTCGGTCAATATCGCCCCCGGCAGAAATCGTAAAAATCTCTGCCAATCTTACGGTTTCCCAGCGTTTATTTTCACTGCCTGCAAAAGCCACTGTACCAGAAATTAACGCCTTAACGAGTCCTCTTTTATACTTCTTGAGGTTATCTACGAGGGACTGTTGCGTCTCGATGCGACGCTCCAAAGTAATGAGGAAGTCAGCAATTTTTCTTTGCTCTTCGGTGTTTTCCGGCAGATAATGTTTTGTGTCAAAGAACTCATCGGTAGGCACATTCAGCAGACCATGATTTCTTGCTCCTTCGGCAGAGATCATGTATATTTCCCGATACCATTTCAGAGAATCGAAATAAGCCTTGATGAAGTCACTATCATGCTTTTTGAGCGCAAAACAGATGTAAAGTGTCGATAAAGCACCCATTGGGTAACGATCTAAACGCTTGATAGAGCCGAAGTCATACCCTACGGAATAGCTCTTGTTGTACGCGAACTCGCCATTCTTGAGCAGGTAGTACCCACTCATGTCTTTACTTGCAACCGTCTTGTTGAAATAGCTAACCTGATCGACAAGACCATCTTTAGAGGAAATGGTTAGAGGAAGATCAGTTTCGTTTTTGCTGTTCTTTCGTGTTACTCGGTCTGCGAAGTCGGATAACCTCTCGACTCTCCACGGCTCATCAAAGCCCGGAAAGCGGAGCTTCGGACGCTTCTCAAGACCGTTACTTGAGGTCTATTTTATAGGCTGATCTGCACTTCAACTCAAAGTAAAATCCCTTGCAGTAGCAGAGATTTTCCGCTATTGCAAGGGATTTCGTCTGTCATATAGCTATTTCTGCGTACTTGATCAGAAGTATAAAAGAGGTGTCGTGAAGGCAATATTATCCAAGCGAATACGCTTTGCTGACGATAGGGGAAATTATTATCCTGAATGGTCAGAATGTACACTTCAAGAGGTAGTTGACTTTCTTGATGGACAGCGCAAGCCTCTTGAAAGTGCTGATCGAGCCAAACGGCAAGGAAAGTACCCTTACTATGGTGCATCGGGGATCATCGACTATATTGATGACTACATTTTTGACGAGCCGCTGCTCCTTCTCGGAGAAGATGGGGCAAATATCATTAACCGTAGTTCTCCATTGTGTTTTATTGCAACGGGCAAGTATTGGGTGAATAATCATGCTCATGTAATGCGTCCTCGCAAGGGACAGAACATCAAGTTTATATGCGAATTACTCGAAAGTCTTGACTATACACGCTACAATACCGGAACAGCACAGCCAAAGTTAAATCAAGAGAAGTGCCGACAAATTGCTCTTCACCTTCCGACATACGAAGAGCAGTGCCATATTGCCGAATTTCTTTCTCTTGTTGAGCAAAAGAGTATTCATGCGCAAACAGAACTTGATAGTTTGCTCCGAACGAAAAATGCCTTAATGCAGCAACTCTTTATATGAATAGCTGTTGCATCAGTGATGTGCGAAGAGAAAACAAGGCTTTCAAGGAGATTTCCTCATTACATAATTTTTGATCGAAGGCTTTCAACATTCCACAGATTTTTCGCTGTTCCTCCATTTCTGGTATAACAATATTGAAGTCTGCTATTTGTTGGAAATTCAGACCTTCACGACTACCTCCGTTCTGGCAATCCATAACTTGTTGCTGGATGCGATCCGACAAGATCTGTTGCAAAAGGAACTCCGGCAGCAATCTTTCTTTGCTTTCTTGAGAAAGGCGTATTATGCACACATGCTGGTTCACATTCGCACGATCATTAGATGTATAAATGTAGCTACGACCTATTGACGCACCGGTAATATTCAAAAGTACATCACCAAAACGCACTTCCGATGATTGCATGGTACTATTTGTTGCTTCGTCGATGAACGAAACCTCGCTTATGTCCAGCGTTCCCCATAGCACATTTTGACTTCGCAAGAACATTATGCCTTGATTGGCATATACAGAAGACCCACCTTTCGGAGTCTTACCACTACCAATTTTAGAGCAGCACGCCCCTAATTTGCACTTGCTCCATGTTCCTTGGCTTTTCCAATTATCCGTCACGAAATAGGCTCGAAGCAATCCTCTTTTATACTTCTTAAGGGACTCAACCAAATCACGCTGCTTTGCGATTCTTTCATTGAGCGCAGCAAATAGGTCGGAAATCTTCTCTTGCTCAGTTGGCTCACAATATGGTATTCCGAGCCACTTAAATGCTTCGTAGCTTATCTGCCGTCCGTCTCTGATGCCTTCAACAGACTTTGAAAGATTGTGGTTGATAAACTCATCTGTATGAAAGTATGCGTCATAGAATAGGCTTGAATGGGGACGCTTGCAGCGTAAGATGGTGTATGCTGGACTGACTATTCCAGCTTCATTTGCCATTTCCAGACCACCTTCAAAAGAGCGCAGATGAATAATAAAGTCTCCTTGTTCAACCTTCTTATAGTTAGATAAAGACGCATCATCATAGTGGATATTACGACCAGCTTGCTCTCTTGGAAGTGTACCTTTTCCTTGAATGATCGTCAGCACAGTTTCGTCCGGGTGATTCTTGTCAGTAACATTCCGAAAAAGTTCTTCTGCCTTGAACACCTTCCACGGCTCATCGAAGCCCGGAAACCGAAGTTTCGGACGCTTCTCAAGACCGTTACTTGAGGAATATACTGCCCTGATTATCCCTCCAACGGATAATGTTCGTGGAGGTGGTCAATATGACTAACAATACACAATTCAAGACGCTTGTGAACACTTGGCTAAATCAAAAGCAGCCAATGATCACGCCGTCAACCCATGCCAGCTTTACGCTGATTGCCGAAAATCATCTTATTCCGTACTTTGGCAAGCGTAAGATCGGCAGCATCACTGAAACGGACATCCAGAGCTACATTTCGTATCTTCATGATGCCGGTAGGTTGGACAAGACCGGAGGGCTAACGGTAAAGACCATCCGGGATGTGATCCTCGTTCTCAGACTTTCAATGGAGTTCGCGTACAAAGAAAGGGCGATTCCGCTGCTGAACTGGGATCTCATCGAGTACCCGAAAGAACTTGGCATTAAGAAGGTAGTTTCTCTCTCAAAAGATCAGGAGCAAGCGCTGATTCAGTGCATCTACATGAACTTGAACAGGAAGACCGCTGGCATTCTAATTGCACTTTTTACCGGAGTACGCATTGGAGAACTCTGCGGATTGCAGATGAAGGACATCTCGTTGACGGATAAGACCATCAGCATCAATAAGACTGTCCAGCGCATCTATGACAAAAAGAAGGGCGAGTCATATCTTCACATCGGACCGCCCAAAACGAAAACTTCTGCAAGGACGATTCCTGTTCCGTCTCTGCTGATGAACATTATCAAGAAGTTTTACACGGATAACCCTAACCACTACTTCTTGACCGGCAAAACAAAGCCGACAGAGCCTCGTACTTATCGGCAGTTCTTCACCCGTTTTCTGAAACGAAACGGATTAGAGAAGGTGAAGTTCCATGAGATCCGACACACATTCGCAGTCAGGGCGATTGAGATACCGGAGTTTGATATTAAGTCGCTCTCTGAAATCCTCGGTCATAAGAACGTATCTTTTACCCTAAATGTCTACGGGAGCGCAAATCTCCAACAGAAGGTTAAGTGCATGAATCTTCTGAATGACCTATTGTAATACGAAAGCTCCCCAGCACTACGCAGTGAGCGCAGTGCTGGGGAGTTCCTGTTTCCAGCGATTTTAATTCCTTGAGTCGATGCCCTGTTCATAGTAGACGCTATTCGTCTTTTCAGAACCGATGGACTTCTCACTATACTGTGCAAAGCCACGCGGAACAATAAAGGCAGTTCATCATTCAGATAATCGCCGGACAGAAAACGGATTTCTCGGAAGCAAAAAAATATTTACGATTCCCACTGCCTTTGATCGAAACGCTTGATTTTAGGGTGTTTTACAGTTGCTCAACCGCAAGCGTCACCGGGTCAATTACAATGATAGACTTCCCGTTTCTGCCACGCGCATAGGTCACGGTCTTTCCCGTCCCGCTGGGCCTGCCATCCCATACCGCAATAATGAAGTCGGCGTGATCGACCATATAGCGGTTGCGCTTGTCCATGCAGTCAGGCGAATAGTGACTTTGGAGCATGGTTTCCTTATCGCACTGCGCAGCAATGTCATAATAGCGTTCTCGCTGTGCCATCGACCACTTAACCGCCTGAGTTTCGCAGGGAATAGCACTCTCAAGTGTAATGCTGGGATAACGAGCCTTCAAATCAAGCACGATCTCAGCCGCGTAAAGATCAACACCGAGAGCCATGCCGGTTATAAAGTGCGTGACATTTTCTGCCTCGATAAGATTGATAATTTGTTCTTTCAGTTCCTCCTTGAGCTTGACACAGCGTTCGTCATTCTCGTTCATTCCGAACGGGAGGTGCTGCGGGCGATGTCCGGTAAAGGCGCAAGTTTTCATGGTTGTTCTCCATCTCCTTCTGTGTATTAAAGATTGTCTCTATGTCTCTAATACATAGTATAGCATGGAGATATGCAGAAATCGGTCGAAAAATGGCAAAAAATAAGACTGCGTGAAAAAACACGCAGTCCTTTGCGAACTTAGCCATTACCCGAGGTCTCCTGCTGAATCATCAGCTCAACCATCTGCAAGATACGTTTCTGTGCTTGTGGAGGCAACGAGTCAAGTTTCTCGGAAAGTTCAGACGCCTTGTAGCTCGTCGAGTGATCCAGAACGTCACAAAAGATCGCGTCAGCCGAAACCTCAAGTCCGTTGAGAAGGATAATCAACTTCTCGCAGCGAGGGAATGACATACCGCGTTCAACCGTGGAAATATAATTTGCTGTCAGCCCTGTCTTTTCCGCAAACTCTTCCTGCGAAAGACCGAGCCGTTCTCTGCATTGCTTTACTCGTTTTCCTATTCGCTTGTCAATCATAGCGCGTACCTACACCTTTTCTATAACGCTCATGATAATTATATGGATTAGAGGCATAGTAATACAGAAACGCTAACAGTGACACTGTGGATTAGCGGACGAATATCGCGCAGATTTGCATACAAGATACAAAAAAAGAGCCTCTGCCGACACCCAAAACGGGCATCGACAGAGGCTTTTGGTTCGTTTTCCGGGCATTCAAACAAGTGCCGAAATCGACACTTATTTCCGCG